>ERZ773212.1005-NODE-1005-length-13301-cov-8.610524_pt1 | contig 13301 bp, 9 predicted proteins | sample MGYA00581005_ERZ773212 | MGnify/ENA primary metagenome ERZ773212 (study PRJEB29015, sample SAMEA2738154) | human oral metagenome | biome: human oral; feature: human-associated habitat; material: saliva | place: China | collected 2196 ... | reverse complement strand
TTACGGGAGCCTGTAACATGACCTTGCCCTACGGTCTGACCTCGTATATCAAAAATATTACCTTCTGCCTGGAAAGCGGCAGAAAACTCCGCCTCTCCACCTTCTGGAACAACGGCATGATCGAAGTCCTGGACAAGGAAGACCACTACGTGCAAATCCCGGCAGACCACCTGAAACGATGTCTTCCCTTTGCTTAAACAAAGGGTCAGCTCGCACTACCATCGTAGACTTGGGAATCTTCCACATAGACATAATACATATGAAAAGCGCCATACTACTCGGTTAGGAGACCTAATGGGCAGTAGAAAATCCCGTTCGGATTGAATCCGACCGGGATTTTTTTTGTGGGGAAATATTCCTACTGTAAAATCTACTTCCATCGTTCCCATCGCTTGGGAATCGTATAAGTTTCCAACATTTTTCGATAATCATCGGCATAGGCCTGTGCCTCGGGATAAACTTTAACCATGGCATTAATACAAATGCTCTTTATTCCGTAATAAACGTCATCCTCATGACGTACTTCTTCCGGAAACAACTCAAATATGGACCGATACATCTGTTCAGCCTTATCCAGTGTATCATCATCCGCTTCTGTTCCCACCGGATACTGGTACGGAAACCCCGGATTATCTAAAATGCTCTGAAAAAAATCATCCAGAGCCGCCAAAAACTCGGTCTTACTAAGCACCGCATCCTCTTTTTGAAATTCATCATCCTCAATGGAGATCTTATAGCGGTCATCATCCATTCGAACAATATGAACATAAAAAGTTGTCCTATCGTCCCACATCCAATAAATATTGTTATCTCTTAAAAGAACATTCTTACCGTCTTCCGTATAATCCCGAACGGCCAAATACGTTTCCATCAGGTTAATAGTAGGGTCACTGACATCCTGATCAAACATTCGCTCAAATGTCTTTCCGTTTACAGTAACATCAACAAACATCCACCCGGCATCGAGCCACTTAACTTTCATGGCAAATTTTTTCTGAGATAACTGAGACTCCGGATCCTTTGACATCTGCATCCTCCTGACATGAATAAAATACGACTTCGTACTATCTTTCAGTTCAATAGCCCGACATATTAATTACAACAAGTCGATAACTCTATACAATCGGGATATTCATCAAACCACATACATTCTCCATGTCCTATTTCGAAACTCCCGAACGGCCCGGCTCCGGGAGCATATCTAACCCCGTAGACTTCCTGAAACTCATAAGGAGCATTGACACAATTAAAGCCCGTCCTGTCAAAACGACGATCGCCGTTTTTTAAGATGCGAATCCGATCAACTCGGTCATATCGCATAATCAGCTCTAAGCCCATGCGATTGTACTTCCACAAATACTCACCGGGCGTCTTCCGCCATATTTGCCTTATATCCGGTTCACCGTATTTAGCCAGTACCTCATTAGCCGGCATATCGATTCCGATACCGCCGACCGTTTCATAATACTGAGCCGTCTTTGTTCTAAGAAGCATAGTTCCCTTAGAAGCGTCTAGATTATCTCCATTCAAAATAATACTCGAGTGATAATCAAGCTTTCCTACATGGGCATAAATCAGGAACAAATCTTTATATCCTTCATTTTCGATGATCCGAAGCGTACAACTAAAATCACCACTGCCCCCGGCAGGATGATAAGCCCCCACAATGGGACAACCATTCACCGAATTTCCCTCAAAATCCAGAGCTACATTCCCTTTCTCGTCATACCATTGCCCTTGTAACTTCGACACAATAGAAGCCGTCTGTGTGTCGATGCTAGCAAATGCTGTGGTAATACAAAGGAAGGTAAAAACGGCAATAAGATAAATAATTTCGAAACAATTTTTATTCATAGTACGATCCCTATACGCTATCTCTGATATATATCGCACTCTGTGTAAGCACAATACATCTTCTCTATAGAGTCCTTTTTAACTAAGTCGTCTCAAAGCCTTGATTGCCGAGTCACATCCTAAATCAGCAGACTTTTTATACCATTCTTTAGCCTTACTATAACTTTGCTCTACTCCGTTTCCGGCTTGATATAAATAGCCGATTCTAAGCATAGCCTTCGCATGATCATGCTCTGCCGCCTTTTCATACCAGTCTTTAGCCTTACTATAGCTCTGCTCTACTCCGTTGCCGTTCTCATACAAAAATCCAATCATGGCCATAGCATGCTCTTCGCCATGTTCTGCCGCCTTTTCAAACCATTCTTTAGCCTTGCTATAACTCTGCTCTACTCCGTTGCCGTCTTTATATAAATAGCCGATTCTAAGCATAGCCGTCGCATGATCATGTTCTACCGCCTTTTCATACCACTCTTTAGCCTTGCTATAGTCTTGATTAATTCCTCTACCTAAATAATACAAGTCCCCCAATAGCCTCATAGCCTCAGCATTTCCCAAATCTGCCGCTTGTTTATACAACTCCGCTGCATGAGCGAAATCCGGTTCCACACCGTCGCCGTTTTCATAGGCAATGCCTTGCTTTAATAAATCATCGGCATTACCGCGACGGATTTCGCTTAAATTAAACAGCATTTCCAGAATGAAGTCGAATCTAGATACGAACTTGTTTACATTTGTTGCCAATTCGTCTTTCAGATATAATTCCGTCAGCTCGTTTCGTATCGCTTTATCTGTAAGTTCTTTTCCTATATGGCGTTTATAAAATTCAACCTGATTTCTTTCATCCGTTTCCAAGCGGTTCAACTTATCTAACACAACCGTTGCCGTAAGCGGTACATACTCATCCCGTTCTATAGATTTTCCTGATAACTCATCGTCCAAAAGTTTATAGTCATGAATTGCCACCAACGTATCTAAATAGTTAATTTCATCATTCGGCGAAAGTCCTATATCCTTCAAAGTGGCTTTGAGCAAAAGTAAATCACTCAAATTCCATTCCCCGTGAGACATTTCATAAAAATCACGAATCAGACAACCGGTCTTAGCCTTATCATCCAACTCACCGTAAGGAATACCGTTCAGCATTCGATACTCAATGGACTGCGACCATTCCAGCAAGTTTACCTTTCGTTCTATTTTTTCCAAACGGAGCTCGGTTTGAACCAATTGGCTTTGATACGTCTTTAAAAACCGGTTTAACCCTCGATAGATATTATTTACATCTTGTTTCACCCCGTCGATTTCCGAGTCGATTCTCATAACCTGACCGTTCAATTTGTTATTGACTGCCGCGATGAGTTCAAAAGACATCTCGTTCTGTTCCGCCAATTTTATCAGTGCCTGCTGGGCTGCATACTGTGCTTTAACCAGATTTCCGCCAATCGCTTTTTCCAGCTTATGATTCGTTCCCGTTATACTCCCTATAAATCGTTGCAACCCCGTTTTGTTATTTAATGCGGTTTGCTTCTCCTCCGCTTCGGTAAGGCATGCGATACCGGCAAATGCCAGACGATTTATTTCCTGTCTGTTATTTCCGCAACCGGCAATAACAGAGTCAATCTCCGCCGAAATCTCGTTTCTTTCATCTAAAGTGATAAGACTTTCATTAATAAGCTTCAATTCATTCATCTTAATTCCTCCGTATTTCTTACCCGTTTTATTTACGAACTGTAATTATTATTTTCCTTCCAACTCATCCAGTAATCGGTTAAACTCACGAGCTTCAGGACTCCCCCCGCCGGCTATTCCATTTGCAGATCGCATAGAACGTTGAGCCAAATAACGAGAGAAGTTCTTTTCATCTGCCTGCATCCGCCGTAAAACCGTTTCCCCCTGCACTCCGACACTGTTAAACTGTTGCGTTACATACCAGGCCTTTTTAGCTGCAAATTCGGATACGGGTTGTCCTAATAATTTCTCGGCAATTTTCTGCGGATTTGCCTTAGCAACCGCTCTGATACTGAAAGTTCCCGACTCAAGTCCCGAGATAACGCGACCCGTCCTTTCGGCCAATATTCTCCGATCGGGTACTATGACTCGTGTACGCCAACAAATAACAGAGTCAATAGATTCAATAATGATTTTATCGGCGAACTCATATCTGTTTTCTGAAGCATACATTTCAAGTAACTTTCCGTACGTAAGACAAATTTTTAATACATCGCCGATCAAATCCGCTTCGGCCTCACTTAAAAGATAATCTTCCGCCAGAACGCTAAAACGGTCTCCAACAATTTTTGTCAACGCAACGGCATCATCTTCTATAAATTTATCCAAAAGTTTCCGTGCATATGTAGATGATAAAAAGCCGCCTACAATCCCTCCTAAAATTCCTCCGGCAATCGTGCCGGCAGGTCCTAAAAAGGACAAGGCCGCACCGCCCGCATAAGCTCCCCCGGTTCCTCCGGATACACTGGAAGCCACGGTTGTCATCTCTTTAAAAAGCTGTCTTCCCGAAATCTTACCGTTTATAAAATGACCGATATCCTTCCCCGATAGCACCAAGGTCGCCACAACGTCGACCATAATATTGGTCCTCAGCAACTTAGCTAAGTTATTAGTCGCCGCACCGCCGTAAAGAGGCGCCCCGTTACGCAAAACCTTGACCAAGGCATGTCTTACATCGCTCGGCAATAACTTGACCAACGCGATGGAAGGCTCCAACAGCATTTGATTCAGACCGGTCTTAACCAGCTGTGCCGATACGAGAGACGTAACGAATGCCGTTCCTCCAGCCTGAATTCCCACATAAACAGCCATATCTACAGCCTCGTCAAGGTCTCTGCCGTCCCATAATGCCCGAGCCATAACGATAGCCCCCGATATTCCGGCCGCACCGGCTCCGACTACCAGACCGTTAGCCGCATCGAATGTAAGAGACTCTATAGTCCCTGCCTTAGCAATATTCATGGCCTGCTTATACGTTACATTACCTTTACGGACAAGTTCTTTCGCCTTGGCAGGGTCCGTACAACCGGGCACTTTACCCTGTCTTATTTTTTCCGCCATAATACGAACCGCCTCATCATACTGATCGGAAGGGACTTCGATTTGCATGGCATTTCCGTTAGCATCGACATAACGTAATTGTCCGTTCTTAAAGGCTGCTTCAACAGATGCCTTTGCATTATTGCAATACTTTGTCTGAATAAGCTTCCCGTCTACCATTCTGTCGGCTCCGTTCTTTGCATTATCGTCGCCGACAATGCGGGCATCCCGACCGTGTACTTTGTCTATTAACGTATTCCCCTGCTCTGCGGCAAACCCGTGACCTTGCCTGCCGTTAAAACGATTGAGTCGGTCATTATGAACAACCATATCCATCCTGTCGTGAAATTCGAGCTTATTTTTTTCATCCCTATTCATTAGAATCCCCTGCTTTCATATCTGCCACAACATTCATCGCAATGAAAAAAACGAAGTTAAGAAACGCTTCCTCCTATTACTGCGTACCTAACCTCCTCAACTGCCGTCTTCCGTATATAAATTTGACTAATCTTTCTATGTGATATATTTATCATTATTTTATCACTTTTGTTACGAAAATAACACAATAAACAAATAGGCTCTTTCTTAAAAATTTACCGAAATACCGTCTTGCTCAACGTGTTATTTCCGGTATCCCTGAATAACATAAAAAGGTCCGGACGTGAGTAACACTCTCGTTCAGACCTCTGCTATTTTAAAAAACTACGCTAATAAATTCACAATTTTCAAATTATATTGATTTTATATTATCAACAAACAATCAAATCATATATATGTCTCGCCGTAATTCCGTGTATATACCTTTCCGGCATGAGTCTCCTTATATTTTCGTATAATGCCTCATCCATTCTGAGACCGCAAAGCTTACGGAAAAGCCTATATAATCAATAGCAGGCACTCTTTGATATAAACCTAACTACTTGTATCTAAGCATTTGAATCTCACATGCTTTAAGCTTACCAAAAACCGTCATTGAAAATAATACCTATTCAGCCCTTGTCCAAATGGACTTCTATTAAAAACCAAAATTCAATACCTAAGTTTATCAGGAAATAGCCTTTAAGGATTCTTACAATAAATTGCTATAATAGAAATTTTAATCTTATTTTAATTGAAAAAATCGCAACTTCAATGCTATACTTAGAAAATCGAGGTGAGTGAATTGTCTGCGATTGGCATTTTTTTAAAAAATAAACGTGTACAGGCTGGATACACACAAGAAGAACTCGCTAAAGCTTGCGGTATAAAATATAATAGCACTATTTGTAAAATAGAGTCTGGTACGCAAAAAATATCAATGGAAGAAATAAATAATATTTCTAAAGTACTCAATAATTTCCATTTTTTGGAGGCTCTTCAGGTTGCCGGATACATAACAGATGCTGATATAAATCCAGAGTTAAGATTACATCATCTTCATTCTCTTAACGAGGATGATATAAAGAATGTTCAGACATTCATTAATTTTTTAATATATAGTAAAAATAAGGAAGAAGGAAAACATAATGCCGATTTTTAGGTTAGGTGAACTCTTTTGTGGTCCTGGAGGCATTGCCTGGGGTGCATTACATGCAGATATTGGAAACCCTAATTTTAAGATCATTCATCAATGGGCAAATGATTATGACAAGAACACCTGTGAAACTTATATCCATAACATATGCCCCAACTCTCCTTCTAGTGTCTACAACGAAGATGTTAGGCAACTCAATATGGATAAACTATCACCCATTGACGCATTAGCATTTGGTTTTCCCTGTAACGACTACAGTGCTGTTGGGGAAAGGAAAGGGCTCTCAGGCACTTATGGTCCTTTATACTCCTACGGCGTAACAGCCCTCAAAAAGTTTACACCAAACTGGTTTCTTGCTGAAAATGTAGGAGGTCTCAAAACATCGAATGAAGGTAAAACTTTTGCAAAAATTCTTGCGGAATTGAGAAATGCAGGCTATACATTAACTACACATCTTTATAAATTTGAAGACTATGGAATCCCCCAAGCAAGGCACCGTATTATTATTGTTGGAATCAGAAATGACATAAACGTAACCTATAAAGTACCCTCTCCTACTCCTTATAAAAACCTTGATAACTCTTGTCGCACAGCACTTGAAATCCCCCCCATACCCCCAAATGTAGCAAACAATGAATTAACAAGGCAGTCTGAAACGGTAATTGCTCGATTGAAACACATTAAGCCGGGTCAAAATGCATTTACAGCAGACTTGCCAGATAATCTAAAGTTAAATATAAAGGGAGCTCGAATTAGTCAAATATATAAACGATTAGAACCAGATAAGCCGGCTTATACAGTAACTGGTAGCGGTGGAGGCGGAACCCATATTTATCATTGGAAAGAGCCTAGAGCACTAACCAACCGCGAGCGAGCCCGCTTACAAACATTTCCTGATAGCTATACATTTCTAGGAAACAAGGAAAGTGTCCGAAAGCAAATTGGTATGGCCGTGCCCTGCCAAGGTGCAAGAATTATTTTTGAAGCAATTCTAAAATCTTTTGCTAAAATCAGCTATCCTTACATCGAGTCGAACATAGACAAATAATCATTAAATAATAAACAGCTATATATTCTTTTAGAATCATTATAACTTCATGTTACTTAAATAGCGGAAAAGTCAAATACAGCTTGACTTTTCCGCTATTTTTAATCTATGCAACGTACTTACTTAATTCCATATTTTATTTTTCATCTAAAACATCATAATACATGATTCCTTCTGGTAGTTTAATATTAGGAATCCACAATTGCTTACCGCCCCATCCTTTTGCACCAGTAACTTGATACATAGTTAATACCACTTTTTGCGGAAACGACTTTCCAAGTTTCCAATCATTGGGTGACAATAATGCACCTGTACCCTGTGCTACATCTCTTTCTCTTCGTACAATAAGTACACCCTGAGATGTCGGGGATTCTGCTAAAATGGTATCTAAAACTGATTGAAACGTTTTAACCTTAAAGTCTGCACTCACTATGATATGGGACAAAATTTTCTTTATAAATCTAAGACTAACAGAATAATATTTTTCACTATCATCAAACCGTTTTAAAAGCTCAGAAATTACCTCAATAGAGTTGTTTTCTGGATAAGCTGGATAATAATTTGTTCCTCCTGAAACAACACTGACATAGCTATTATCAAGTACATTTTTCCTAGTCGGATTTAATTTTTCTGGATAATATACCTTAATCCTTTCTATGCCTTTTTCTACTTGCGCAATCATTGAGTTATTCGTTGCATTTATATCAGAAAACAGCTTATACAACTTTTCATCCATGTATACATTCATTAATCCTGAATCCCTATCATATCCAAACATCCGACTATGTTGCCACATAGTATCTGCCTGGGGTTTCTTACTCATGCGAATATAATAAATTGTCTGAAGGTTAGGAAATGTAATCCCCCTCCCCAACGTGTTTCCACCAACTATAAAATTACACCCCGCTGAGTAATCAGAACTCTCTGTTTCAGATTGCCCATTCATGACTAAGACTTTTATTTTACCATCAAATAGCCTTCGTATTTTATCAATAATACTTTCGAATGACTGCTTTTTCGCTTTTTGAGGAGTTAAGTTATCATATCGTATTCTAAATTCACTTTGAATTAGTTCATCTAAATTTTCTTTACACCATTCTAACGTTTTTTTAATCTCATCTGCATATTTCGAGTGTATAGCTGTACGAACACTTGGATGTATTAAACAATTGGAGACACGCTCTCCTGACACCAACATCTGTGCAGATACTAAAAGATGTTGTAAAACAACTTCTTTAGTCGGATCTTTCATGCCATTGATGTAGGTTATACAACTCGGTTTCCCTGTATGTGGAAAGAAAAAGTCTCCGCCTAAATAAGATTCCCCAGGGCTAAAATAATATGTAAAGTACGGTTTCCATCTAGATTCTACCGTTTGTAAAAAAAGTGCTTGAGGGGTTGCTGTCACTTGTAGATAAATACTACTAGATGCTCCATCTTTTATACTCTCTAAGTACCTATTAATCGATGACTGCCGTTCCTGATTTACCAAAGTATTTAAGGATGCCGCATCTGCCTCATCATCTACTACAAAGAGTGGATTTCCTCGCATAAATCCTGTCGAGTTTAAAACATTAGCCCAAAGTTTGAGCACACGAGCATTCTTTTTTAAGACAATAATTACTGGATTGATTAAATTATTATCTATAAAAATACCTGCATCACTCTCTCCACAAATACAAAACCCATCTAAATCTTTTCTTACCCGCTCAAGTGTTTGTTCCTGTAATACAATATTATCCGTCGTTAAAATAAGAAATACCGGAAATCCGAGGTCGGTTGCCTCACATATTATGCCAAGCATTTGTCCAGTCTTCCCAGACTGAATATTCCCCAACAGCAATCCAATTTCATGACTATTAAACGAAAACGTTTTTAAGTACTTATCTCCTACTTCTTGTGCGGTCTTTCTTATAGAAGTAGCAAGTTTTAAATTTCCACTACACTCTATTTTATTTAAATATTTTTGTAAATATCCCATGTCAACACCTTAATCTTCCTTCATTCTTACAAAAGAAATCATCCATACATCCAGGCGATTTCCCGCTTCATCAAGAGCCGTCTGTCCAGTTTTTTTGAAAACTAATTGATCAGATCCATATTGTTCAAGCATTTCTTTTGTAATCATCCCTTTTCTCTCTGTATCAAGCGATGTATCATTAACCGCCTTAACAATTCCTGCAGCTACTAGACGGCCTTTTAGCCATTTCCCCATAATTAACTCATCACCTACCGCACTAAACTGCTTATTATTATCACTCGTCGTGTGGGCTTTAAACCAATATCCATCATCTGTGATAACAAAAAAAGGATGATTTTTCTGAGGATACCCTTCCATCTTATAAATATTGGCTCCCACCGTAATCTGAGTTTCATACCAATCACGTGATTTCCGTTTATTTCTTGGTGCTGCATAGCAAACATTAATATTGGACTTGGTAAAATGATTACCATCATCCCTAAATCGATCTTCTTCTTTAGGCACTTTAAGAGGCAAACGAAATAAAACTTCAGTGCTTTGTTGATCATAAAACTTTACATTAGATTGAGGAACCGACGTAACCAGTTCCGTGTTATCTAAAGAAGTATTTACCTCCCGTACAAGTGATATATCCAATACATCTCCTATATTTTGTGATACACTATCCATTTCTAATTTTTCGAGGTGCTCATTTATGTCAAATAATTCATCCGTACTTTCTGTAACCATTGCAATTTCATATTGCCGTCGATTCGTTGCCTCCAACTTTATTGCTCCAAGATTAGCAGAACCAATCATAGCAGATATAGGGTTTCCGTTTTTATAAAAACAAAATACCTTTCCATGATACTTAAAAGATTTAACAAGACGAATCTCCCCAATCCGTTTTTCTTTCCATGACTGATTTATTCTCATGGCAATATGATATGCCCGTTCAGGCATCCCCTCTATCCCATACATGCCAATTACAAGTTTCGCAGAAGAAATATTATACATCGAAACTAAACGCTCTAACTCTTCTAGTGAAGCAACGGACGTGTACCCACTAGCAATCTTTACTTGATCCGCCTTTTCTATTTCTTCATTAAACCAATCTATGATTGTTTTCTGACCTTCACAAATACCTATCGGTAGAATATTAGTGTATAAAATATGCATTTATCCTCCTGTATATTCCCGCTGCAGTTCCCACTACTCACCCATTATCAATAAAATATATTCTATATATTTATATGCCATTATATATTTATTTTATAAACAATACGACATTTCTAATAATTATAAATATTTCTTATGGATTTATAGTTTTCTTCTTTCCATCACCCCCATTTTTTAACCCCTGAATGAAATTTTCTATTTTTTCTTTTTCTTCTTTTAATATGTGGTCTGTAATATCAACTGCAGGCTGGAAAATACTCATATTCCCTTCAAAATGATTAAATTCATTCAGAAGCGTTTTTTTCGTTGTTAGAAAAATTCGCTTTTCCATATTCTGCCCATCGTCCCCCTTTGGAAAAGCTTTATCTATTATTTCCCCTAACTGTGCACATTCCTTTATATTCCCAGAGAGTTTACGAATTTCAATCAGTTCTTTTTCAACAAAAATACGTAAAAATAAATAAGTCCCTGTATGTATCAATGTGCGATTTAACATCGGATATTCCTTTTTATCAAGGATTTCTTTATTGCTAAAGTCTGTCTCCAGTATTTCTTTTATACTTACTTCTAAAGTGTTCGGAAAATCATCAGGAAAATCACTTTTAACCGGAGGAAATAATTTTCTATATATATCAGCTATATCTATACTCTCACTCTTATTACCATGCATTAATTGAGTCAAATCATCCTTAATTTTATCCTCTGCAATAATAGTAGCATACCCTCTCATGAAAGGGATTAAGGAAATCAAAAATAGTTTATATTCTTCTATATAATTATAAATATCCCCCCGAAAAACATTTAATAATACCTCGAGATTTATAAGCATTGACTGCTCTTTATTGCTAAGTGAGATAAAGCCATTTTCTTCTCCATCAGTATTATTGAATAAATACAATTTGAAACAATTCTTATACTGCCCCTCTAATAATCTCATTAAGTCTATATTATGAGTTAATATAATCCTTTTCTTATCTTCTAATAACTTTATGATTACAAAAGCTATCTTGTTTTTATAAATCGAATCAAAACTTGATACTGGATCATCTAGTAACACGATTGGCTTATTGGATTTTTTTGCTTTTAAGAATTCAAAGGTTAATGATAAAAAGTTCTGTTCTCCTGCACTTAACGGTAGTTCAGACCTTTCTTTAGATATAAATTGTTGTCCATTTAAAGTCATTCTAATATTTTTATCATTATCTCTAAGTAACTTAAGCTCTTTGTTCATACTATTAAGAAGAACTTCTTCTATGAACCTAAATTCCTCACTCGTAACTTCTAGTTTTTGATTTACTAAATCTTCATACTGAGTATTTAGCTCCTTTAGCCGCGACGCCTCATATAACTCTTTTAAACTTCTCATCATTTCTTTCACAAATACACTTTTATACTTCTTAATTTCTTTTTGCAATTCTAAAATAATCTTAAGGTCTCCTTCCTCAATGGCCTTTAATAACCGCTCTTTTAAACAAAACGGGCTTGTAGCAGATTCATTAAAACAACTTTCCACCAACTTCTGGGTCTCTACACCTAATGCTTCTACGATCCTCTTTTTATTTTCTTCTTTTTTCCTCTTCAACTTTTCCATATCTAGAATTTCAGAATCACAAATAATACACTCTTTTTTGTCTTTAAATCTTGAAATAATTTCTATGGCAACTTCATTCTCTTCAACTTCTCTAACTTCCTCGTTAGATTTAATATCAGTTATATTTATCTTTTCAACTTTATCTAAAAGTGAGTCTTTATTGGAAATGTTATTGATTATATAACCTAATTTATCTTTGTCATACTCCATTGCTGGAATATCTATACTTTCCATCGCCAAAATATAGGTATCTTTATCTAAGTTTTTACCCTTATCTTTGGAGTTAGCTATTTGGCTTACAATGCTTTTAACGTTCTCCCATTTTCCAAAACATAGCTCCCCGACACTTTTAGCCGAACTTATTTTATACTTGTCTTTCAACATCTTACTACTACTATCACACAACTCTTTATACTTCTTATCTAATTCATCCCTTAACCCAAACTCTTTTTCAATATTGTCACCTAATAAAAAATCCCCCTCGTCACCTTTTATTATATTACGGCTATTTTGGTCATTAATAATAAAAATAGGGCTCCCATCAGTATACATTTCCTCACCATAACTAAATTCTATTTCAGTTCCTTCCTCTCCTGACAATACACTAGCAAGGCTTGACTTTCCTGTACCATTAGGCCCATATACAACTGTAATTCCTTGATTAGAGAATTCAAGAGTATTATTTTCCACCATTTGTTGGAACCCTTCGACAAAAATATTCTTTCTTTTAATCTTCTTAAATACAATCTTTTCCATGTCTACTCCTTCGTTTACAATAATCCAAATCAGCTATACTCCTACATACAATCTGGTCCAGTTGGCCAAGGTACACTTTATACGCCCTGTCGCCCGACCGTCTATTAAAAATATATTCACGTTCTTACCTCGTTGTGCCATGTGCAGCCCCCTATATAATCCCCCTACGGCCCGATGAGCACGAAGTACAGCGCCCCGGGGTAGTCTCGTCTCATGTCTTTCAGTTGTTCCGAAAAGCGTTTGAAGTAGTCGGTGAAGACGTGTATGTTTTCTACGAAAAAGGCTTTGTATTCTTCGTCACTGAGAACTAAGTCTTTTAAGCCTTTAGGATTTCTGTAAAGCCAATCAATATCGA
>ERZ773212.1003-NODE-1003-length-13322-cov-7.861612_pt1 | contig 13322 bp, 12 predicted proteins | sample MGYA00581005_ERZ773212 | MGnify/ENA primary metagenome ERZ773212 (study PRJEB29015, sample SAMEA2738154) | human oral metagenome | biome: human oral; feature: human-associated habitat; material: saliva | place: China | collected 2196 ... | reverse complement strand
CCCACACTTATATGGCTCAAGAAGCTCTTCAAAAAGTGGCTGCTGAAATGGGTGTCGGCATCAAGGTTGAAACTAACGGTGCCAGCGGTGTTGGCAACAAACTGACAGCAGAAGACATCAAAAAAGCTAAAGCAGTTATCATCGCAGCAGACAAGGCTGTTGAAATGGATCGTTTTGATGGCAAACCTTTAATCAGCCGCCCAGTTGCAGACGGTATCCGCAAGACAGAAGAACTCATCAATTTAGCTCTTTCTGGCAATGCCGAAGTCTACAAGGCTGCTAATGGTGGCGCTGCAGTAGCTAGCAGCAATGAAAAACTTAGCTTGGGCGGAGCTTTTTACAAGCACTTGATGAGCGGTGTCTCTCAAATGTTGCCATTCGTCATTGGCGGTGGGATTATGATTGCCATTGCCTTCTTGCTGGATCAGATCTTAGGCGTGCCAAAGGATCAGCTTTCTAATCTGGGAAGCTATCATGAAATTGCAGCTCAATTTAAGGCAATTGGTGGTGCAGCCTTTGGCTTCATGTTGCCAGTATTGGCTGGTTATATCGCTTACTCAATCGCTGAAAAGCCAGGTTTGGTTTCAGGTTTCGTAGCCGGTGCAATTGCGAGCAGCGGTGCATCATTTGGTGGTGTTGCCTATGCTGCAGGTGGTGAGAAGACACTCTCTCTAGCTGGTGTATCATCTGGTTTCCTTGGAGCTCTGGTCGGTGGATTCTTAGCTGGTGGCGTGATTTTAGTCCTTCGCAAATTACTTGCAGGTCTGCCTCGCTCACTTGAAGGTATTCGTTCCATCTTGCTCTTGCCACTTCTTGGTGTTCTTGTGACTGGATTCCTTATGCTGGCAGTCAATATCCCTATGTCAGCAATCAATACAGCCCTCAACGATTTCTTGGCAAGTCTGAGCGGAAGCTCTGCTGTCCTTCTCGGTCTCTTGGTCGGTGGTATGATGGCAGTCGATATGGGTGGACCAGTGAACAAAGCAGCTTATGTATTTGGTACAAGTACACTGGCAAGCACTGTTTCAACTGGTGGTTCTCCAGTCATGGCAGCGGTTATGGCAGCCGGAATGGTTCCACCGCTTGCAGTATTTGTTGCAACTCTACTTTTCAAAGATAAATTTACTACTGAAGAACGTGATTCTGGTTTGACAAATATCGTTATGGGACTATCTTTCATCACAGAAGGTGCGATTCCTTTTGGAGCTGCTGACCCAGCCCGTGCTATTCCAAGCTTTATCGTCGGTTCAGCTCTCACCGGTGCACTTGTCGGTCTATCTGGCATCAAACTTATGGCTCCTCATGGAGGAATCTTTGTAATCGGTTTGACTAACAACCCAATCCTTTACTTGGTATATGTATTGATTGGTGCAGTTGTCAGCGGTATTCTCTTCGGATATTTGCGTAAACCACTTGAAAAATAAAACCTACGCGAAAGAATCTTGATGGTTTGTCAAGGTTCTTTTTCGTCTTCTAGAATCTTGATAGGCAGAGGTCTCATTATTAGGCGAAATAAAAGGAAATGAAATCTTGATAAAAACTTTACTTACAGAAATAAAATAAGAAGCGTTCTTTGGATTAATATCTATACCATGTTTTGAAAATAATTTCAAGAATTGAATTTGTTACCAAAGAGAATCTAGAATCTGATTTTAGTAAATATAGCAAGTTGTTCCGAACATTAGATCATATTTGACAAATCCCCTTGATATTGATATAATATAATCAAAATTTATTAAAGGAGAATACTTATGAAAAATAAGAAGCGTTCTTTATTTTGGAAATGCAAATCTGTTTTACTTTCAGTTGCCCTAGCATCTGTTTTTACAGCAGTCACACAAGCTGATGCTGATGAGGTAAATAAGCCAAGTCAAGCTGCTAATGAGCTAGCTCAAGTAAGCTCAAATGAACTTGCTGCTAAAACAACTCAGGCTAATCAACAACTTTCTGAGACAGCCAAAGAGATTCAAGAAAAGGTTAGTACTCCAGTAGTGCCAATTGATAAGGCTAAACCTGGTGATGTAGTGAAAGTATCTACTACTTCTACTGATGTCAAAGTGGATACGAAAGAAAATGAAGCTGGTACAGAAGCTGTTGCTAAAGCAGAGGCTTCTGTGAGTGTTGAGACAACTAGTGTAGCTGCTAAAGGAACTGCTGTTGGAGAAAAAGCGCCAGTTGCTACATCAAAGACAGTTACCGATCATGTTGATACGGATGAGTATGTAGCTGATGTTACTCAGACCATCAAGAAGACAACATTTGAAAAAGTGATGAAAGAAGCAGATGTGACAATTACGAAGCAATCGTCTGGTTCTGCTGATATCGTTTTTACTATTGACAAGTCAGGTTCAATGGGTTCATCTATTCAGAATGTTATGCAAAATATTGAGGCTTTTGTCCGTGATTTGGCTAGTAAAAAGGTTGATGCTCGTCTTGGCTTAATCGCGTATGAGTCTGCTAAGAATGTTCAATATTTCGATTTTAATGGGTCTAAATTCACTAAGAATGTAGAAGAGTATATTAAGGCACTTAGATCTATTCAAACAGGCGGTGGAACAGAAGAGCCTACAGCGCCTCTTCATCATATTGCAACTTCAAAAGATTACGATTGGTCTACAGCTTCTAATAATCGTCGTTTTGCTTTCTTGATTACTGATGAAAGTATTGATTTCAGTACTCCAGGCATTCCAACAGTAGAAGAAACTCTGAAAGCTCTTAAAGCGGCTGATATTTCCCTATCGGTTGTGGGTGTAACATACGAAGAAACGACTTTTAAACCTCTAGTTGAAGGAACAAAAGGTCTTTACCTTGATATCCGTCAAGAATTTTCTAGTCTTTTAAATCGTGATTTTACAAATCATGTTGTTAAGACTGTCCAAGAAGGACGTGTTTACCGCATTGTGACAGAGAAATATGACTTCTTGGCAGAAGCACATGTCGTACTTAAGCAAAAAGCTCCAGCTCCTACAGTAGCGAAACCTATTGGAAGTACGAAGCCAGTTTATCATACTACATCAATTTCTAATAAGGTGGCTGAATTACCAAAAACTGGGGAGCAAGTTTCTTCAGGTTTGGCTGTAGTTGGAGTAGCATTAGTTGCAGTAGCTTCAGGATTGACTATTGGTGCTAAGAAAAAAGACTAATAGAGTCATGGATAAAGTAAGTTTTACTTGCTTTTCGAAAGTGATATAAGTCATGTGAGAAAAAGTCTTGGTTTTGTACAATACAGAACTAAGGCTTTTTGGTTCTTTGTTAACTTGTATCTGGGTGATGTTAGTTAACATTGATTTCTTTATTGATCAATACATAGGAAAGGATGGGCGATAAAAACGTTTATTCCTTAGTTTTTGACTATCTTGTTGGATGAGTTTCCAGCATCGTTTTATTGTCTTGTAATCGCGAGATTTTTGATCAAATTGTTTCATGATTTGGATGTGAAGGCAGTCCATAGTCTGATTTAGGTGTTGTACATGTGAAAGCGATCGAGGACAATTTAAGCAGAAAGAAAGAGATCCTTAGCTATGTTGTAGTATATCCACGGCAATAACTATAAGTCCGTTTCGAACCAGTCTGGAATAGCGCCGAAAGCAATTACAAGTAGTTACTTGAGCACATCCATCTAAGGTAGTTATAATCTTTCTTGAATTGAAATCTTGCGCAATAAAACTTATTTAAAAATGCTAAATTAAAGATTTGCTTACACTTGTGCAATGTTAGGAGAAGTTTTTTATCTATTTGTTGGGTAGGCTCCTTTTTTACATAGAAACTTTCCTTAAATTATGTTATAATGGACTATCGTATATTTTTAGGAGAATAGTAATGGAATTACAACGTGAACAAGAATTTGTCAGCCAGTATCATTTTGATGCACGCAATTTTGAATGGGAAAAAGAAAATGGTACACCGGAAACAAAAGTTGATGTGAATTTTCAGCTGATTGAAAGAAATGAAGAAAAGAATTCAACATCCATGATCGTGATTTTGACTTTCATGATTGTGTTTGATCGTTTTGTGATTAGTGGCACGATTACGCAGACAAATCATATTCAAGGACGTTTGGTAGAGGAACCTAGTGAGTTTGAGCATGAAGAAGTGGAAGAATTGGCGCGTCCTTGCTTGACCATGCTCAATCGTTTGACCTATGAAGTGACTGAGATTGCGCTAGATTTACCAGGTATTAATTTGGAGTTCTAATGATGAAATTAGCGGTTATAACGGATTCGTCCGCTTTTTTAACGAATGGCCTTCGTGGAAATGACCATCTTTTTGTGCTCGATATTCCAGTAGTGATTGCTGGAGAGACTTATGTGGAAGGAAAAAATCTGACGGCCAGTGAGTTTTATGAGAAAATGGCTGCTGCAGATGATTTACCAAAGACAAGTCAGCCTAGTGTGGCAGAGTTGGAGGAGACCTTGACGCGTCTTGCCAGCGAGGATTACACGCATGTGCTGGGGCTCTTTTTATCCAGTGGGATCTCAGGATTTTATCAAAATATCCAGTATCTCAAGGACGAGTTTCCTGATTTGAAAATCGCATTTCCTGATTCAAAAATCACCAGTGCTCCGCTGGGGCTCATGGTCGAAAATGCTTTGACTTGGGCTGCGGAAGGGCAGAATTTTGAAGAGGTTTTGCTCAAGATTCAACGACAAATCGATGGAACCAGTGCCTTTATCATGGTTGACGATCTCAATCATCTGGTTAAGGGCGGTCGCTTGTCCAATGGCGCAGCTATTTTGGGAAATCTCCTAAGTATCAAGCCGATCCTGTATTTTAACGATGCAGGTGTCATCGAAGTCTTTGAAAAGATTCGGACAGAAAAGAAAGCGATTAAGAGATTGATTGAAGTAGTGGAGGAAAAAACTGCCTCTGCTGCTTATCAGGTCATGGTGATTCATGGGAATGCTGAAGAGAAGGCGGAAAGCTTACGCCAGCAGCTGATAGAGGCTGGCATAGCGGACGATATTTCTCTTGCTACTTTTGGTAGTGTGATTGGAACTCACTTGGGCGAGGGTAGTGTCGCTTTAGCCTACATTCCGCTGGTCTAGAGTTTTGCAGAGCGGTTAGTCAAGAATAGAGAGAGGTTCTAGATGAGTATAAAAGTCATTATTGCTGGTTTCAAGGGAAAGATGGGACAAGCAGCCTATAAGATGGTAACAGAAGATCCTGAGTTGGCATTGGCCGGTCTGTTAGATCCTTTTACAGATGAAAAGGAAGTAGCGGGAGTTCCAGTTTTCAATACTAAAGAAGAACTTACTGGTCTTCAGGCGGATGTCTGGATTGACTTTACGACTCCCAAAGTGGCTTATGAAAATACTCGCTTTGCTCTTGAAAATGGATTTGCTCCGGTGGTCGGAACGACTGGTTTTACGCCTGAGCAGATTGAAGAATTGACCCAACTATCTCGTCAAAAGAGTCTGGGCGGTTTGATTGCGCCGAATTTTGCTCTGGGAGCGGTTTTGCTTATGCAGTTTGCAGCCCAAGCAGCCAAGTATTTCCCAGATGTGGAAATTATTGAGCTGCATCATGACAACAAGAAGGATGCACCGAGTGGCACGGCTATCAAAACAGCTGAATTAATCAGTCAAGTTCGGACGAGTAAGCAGCAGGGAGCAGCTGATGAGGAAGAATCTTTGTCTGGTGCCCGTGGAGCTGCCTTTGATGGCATGCGGATTCACTCAGTGCGTTTGCCGGGCTTGGTGGCCCATCAGGAAGTTATCTTTGGTAGCCAAGGAGAAGGGCTGACTTTGCGGCATGACTCCTATGACCGAGTTTCCTTTATGACTGGGGTAAATCTGGGTATCAAAGAGGTAGTCAAGCGCTCTGAATTGGTCTATGGATTGGAACATTTACTATGAGATTAGAGAAGATGCCTTCTGAGTTTCAGGAGGCTTTGCCAGTATTAGAGAAGATTAAAGAGGCTGGTTTTGAGGCTTATTTTGTCGGTGGTTCTGTACGAGACGCTCTGTTGAATCGGCCAATTCACGATGTGGATATTGCTAGTTCGGCCTATCCTGAGGAAATCAAAACAATCTTTCCTCGGACTGTTGATGTCGGTATTGAACATGGAACGGTTCTGGTCTTGGAAGGCCAGGGAGAATACGAAATAACGACCTTTCGGACTGAGGATGTCTATGTGGACTACCGCAGGCCTAGTCAGGTCTCTTTTGTGCGCTCTTTGGAAGAAGACTTGAAGCGCAGGGATTTTACAATTAATGCTCTTGCTTTAAACCAAGAGGGCGAGATTGTAGACCTTTTTGATGGTTTGGCAGATATGAAAAATCGTACTCTGCGGGCAGTTGGAGTGGCTGCAGAGCGGTTCAATGAAGATGCTCTCCGCATCATGCGGGGCTTCCGTTTTCAGGCTGGTTTAGACTTTGATTTGGAAGACTTGACTTTTCAGGCTATGGCAGATTGCGCGCCGCTTTTGGAGAAAATATCGGTAGAGCGGATTTTTATCGAGTTTGACAAGCTCCTAATGGCACCTTTCTGGCGAAAAGGTCTGGAGAGCCTGATCAAAGCTGCTGCCTACGACTTTCTTCCTGATATGAAACATTCAGCAGAAGCTTTGCAGGAATTATTAGACCATCTAGCAGGAGATTTTCAATTTTCTAGTTCCGAGCAGGCTTGGGCTGCCCTTTTACTGACTTTGAAAGTGAAAGATGTTCGTAAGTTCTTGAAGCATTGGAAAACGTCCAATGACTTTCAAAAGCGAGTGAATCAGCTGGTAGCTGTTTATGAGATTCGGCAGGAACGGAGTCTTTCTAAGCGTGATTGCTATCAGTATGATTTGGATTTGATTCTGCAAGCAGAAAGTTTGAGACAGGCAGCAGGCTTGCCAGTTGAATTTGAGGTTATTGAAGCGAAACATGCTGCTCTGACCATTCATGACAAACATGAGATTGTGGTGACGGGTAGCCATTTGATTCGAGATTACGGCTTTAAACCCGGACCAGAATTGGGACAAATCCTGACTAAAATTGAATGGGCCATTGTCGACGGAGAATTGGAAAATAGCAAGGAAGAGATTATGAACTTTATTAAGGAGCAAGTTGGATGAGTGACTTTATCGTTGAAAATCTGACCAAGTCTGTCGGGGATAAGACAGTCTTTCAAGAGATTTCTTTTATCATTCATGACTTGGATCGGATTGGACTGATTGGAGTCAATGGGACAGGAAAAACCACTCTTTTGGATGTCTTGTCTGGCAAATCAGGCTTTGATGGTGATGTATATCCTTTTTCAGCAAAATCTGACTATAAAATCTCCTATTTGACTCAGGAACCAGATTTCGATGAAGAGAAGACGGTCTTGGATACTGTTTTGTCCAGTGATTTGCGAGAAATGCAGCTCATTCGGGAATACGAACTGCTCATGGCAGCTTATGATGAAGCCAAGCAGGCTCGTTTAGACAAGGTCATGGCAGAAATGGATTCGCTGCATGCTTGGGAAATTGAAAGTCAGGTAAAAACCGTTCTATCCAAGCTCGGTATCACAGATTTGGCAGCAAAAATCAGCCAGCTTTCTGGTGGTTTACGTCGGAGGGTTCAGTTGGCGCAGGTTTTACTTTCCGAAGCGGACTTGCTGCTGCTGGACGAGCCGACCAACCATCTGGATATTGATACGATTGAGTGGCTGACAAATTTCCTGAAAAATTCAAAGAAGACAGTCCTCTTTATTACTCATGACCGCTATTTTTTGGATAATATTTCCACGCGGATTTTTGAATTGGACGGCGGGAGCTTGATTGAGTATCAGGGCAACTATCAGGATTATGTCCGACTCAAGGCTGAGCAGGATGAGCGCGATGCTGCCCTGCTACACAAGAAACAGCAGCTTTACAAGCAGGAGTTATCTTGGATGCGCCGTCAGCCTCAGGCGCGGGCGACCAAGCAGCAAGCACGTATCAATCGTTTCCATGACCTCAAAAGTGATTTGGCTGGTCAGACCAATCAGATGGACTTAGAGATGAACTTTGAAACCAGCCGTATTGGGAAGAAGGTCATCGAGTTTCAGGATGTGGATTTTGCATACGGAGAAAAGCAGATTTTGTCGCATTTCAATCTCTTGCTGCAAAACAAAGATCGACTGGGCATTGTCGGAGATAATGGAGTAGGCAAGTCTACTTTGCTCAATCTCATTGCTGGTCAGTTGCAGCCTCAGTCTGGTCAGGTCATAATCGGCGAGACAGTTCGAGTGGCTTATTTCTCTCAACAGATTGAAGGCTTGGATGAGTCCAAGCGCGTCATTAATTACTTGCAGGAAGTGGCGGAAGAAGTTAAGACAGGGAGCGGCACAACATCTATTGCTGAGCTCTTGGAGCAGTTTCTCTTTCCTCGCTCAAGTCACGGAACCTTGATTGAGAAGTTGTCTGGCGGTGAAAAGAAGCGGCTCTACCTGCTCAAGCTTTTACTTGAGAAGCCCAATGTCCTGCTTCTGGACGAGCCGACCAATGATTTGGATATCGCAACCTTGACAGTTCTAGAAAATTTCTTGCAGGGCTTTGCAGGGCCAGTGATCACAGTTAGCCACGATCGCTATTTCCTCGATAAAGTAGCCAGCAAGATTTTAGCTTTTGAAGATGGACAGGTCAGAGAGTTCTTTGGCAACTACACGGACTATCTGGATGAGAAGGCTTTTAGACAATCCAGCACAGCTATTTCCCAAAAGAAAGAAAAGGAAAAGCCAGTCAAGGCGCGGGAGCAGAAGAAGCGGATGAGCTACTTTGAAAAGCAAGAGTGGGAGACCATCGAGGCGGATATCGAGGAGCTGGAGGCACGTATCGCCGCCATTGAGATGGAAATGGAACAGAACGGTTCGGACTTTACCAAGCTATCGGAACTTCAGAAGGAGCTGGATGACAAGAACGAGCAGCTTCTTGAAAAGTATGAGCGCTATGAGTATTTGAGTGAGTTGGAGTAACACAGTTACAAACTACATGTGTTGTTTATAGATATTTGTGAGGGAGAATGATGGAAATACAGATTTATAGCCAGCCTAGTCAGGAAATCAAGGATCAGCTCTTTGAGCTGGTTCAAAGCTGCCAGGCCACAGATGGGACTTATCGTCTTCCTTATTTGGATAACGCCTATAATTTTGATGGGGATATGCCAGCTTTTTTCTGGCCAATCTAGATCATCAAACGGTCGGTTTTTTATCGGTTTATGCGGATGAGCCAGGTCAAGCAGAGGTATCTGTCTATGTATTGCCCGACTATCGCAGACAAGGCATAGCGAGCACTCTTTTGCAGGAATTTTCCAAAGTTGCAGAGAAATACGATTTATCCCAAATCGAATATATCAGTGAAGCTAAGTTTTTAGCAGACCATCCGACCTTTGCTGAGAAGTTTGACTATGATTTGAATGAAACGGAAATCTGGCTGGAGCAGGCGGCGGGGACTTTCCCTGAAGAAGAAAAAGAAGGCGTGGAAGTTTTACTGGGGAGAACGGAAATGGTTGCGGAGATTGCAGCGTTTCAATCGCAGATTTTTGAGATGCCGATGGAGACTGCGCTTCACTATGCCAGTCAAGCGCTGGAGAGCCCAGATAGTCTGCTCTATGTCCTGAAAAAAGATGGTCAAATCGTGGCGTCCTGCTCGGTGGATACAAGTTTTGGTAGCAATTATCTGTTTGCCTTAGCTGTAGATCAGACCTTTCAAGGACAGGGCTTAGGGAGTCACCTAGTCAGGTCTATCCTGAATGACCTTGCTAGCCGAAATGGACAAGTCTGCCAAATTGTAGTAGAAGCTCAAAATACAGCTGCCCTGAGGCTGTATGAAAAATTGGGCTTTAAACGAAAATCGGAAGCAGTTTATTTAAAGAGAAAATAGAAGAATTATCTTTCGAAGAAAAGAGCTTTTAAGGTTAGGAGATCTGTTGATGATAAAGAGAAAAGAGCCATACTTGGTTCAGGCGGGCTTGGTGCTAGGCCTACTAGCCTTGGGAAATTTAGTCGGTGATGTCAGTCAGTTCTTGCGCTATCTTTTAGCAAGTCTGGCATTCTTGTTCTTCCTCCATCTAGTGATGGGAATGCTGACGCATACCAAGCAAGTCAAAAAGCAACTAGGTCAAGCGCTAGTGGCCTCGGTCTTCCCGACTTTTTTCATGCAGGGAATGGTGGCTTCGACCTATCTAGCGAGCTGGACTTTTTTGGGAAATTTTGCCCGAATTAGTACGCAAGTGCTGTGGTGGCTAAGCTTTAGCGGGCTAGTTTTCTTGATGGTCTATTATATCCTGACCTTTGTCTTCCCTTTTAAGTGGGAAAATGTCTTTCCCGCTTGGACGGTCTTATTTGTCGGGATCGGTGTCGCTCCTCTGACAATTGTAATTCCTCAGCAGGTGGCTTTGGGGCAGCTGGTCTTTTGGTACGGCCTTTTAGCGACCATCTTGGTCTTGCCAATCGTCCTTTATAAGACCTATAAAATTGGCTTAGCAGAGAATGTTCGCCCAAATACGACAACGATTTGTGCGCCTATTTCCTTGATGACAGCGGCTTATGTAGCTACTTTTCCTCAGCCAAATCCTGTCTTGTTGAGCTTGCTCTTGATTTCAGGTCAATGCCTTTATGCCTTTATTCTGTGGCAACTGCCTCGTTTGATCAATCGTCCTTTTTCAGCAGGATTTTCGGCCTTTACCTTCCCTTTGGTTATTTCGGCTGTGGCCTTGAAGCAGTCTTTAACTATATTAAATTTCGGTCTAGCAGGGCAAATTCTGCTTGTTTTTGAGGTCTTAATAGCCTTGCTCGTCGTTCTTTATGTCACCTTCTTATATACAAAGGACATTTTAGAAAAATGATGCAGATTTCAGAGATGTATTTCCAAGAGGAAAGTCGCTGCCTGCCTTTAAGGAAAGCAGAGTTTATGATATAATTAGGAGTATTTGTAAAAGGAAAAAGATATGAATATTCAACAATTGCGTTATGTAGTGGCTATTGCCAACAGCGGAACCTTCCGCGAAGCAGCAGAAAAGATGTATGTCAGCCAGCCTAGTCTATCTATCGCGGTGCGAGATTTGGAAAAGGAGCTGGGATTTAAAGTTTTTCGTCGAACTAGTAGTGGAACCTTCTTGACCAGACGGGGTATGGAATTTTACGAGAGAGCTCAAGAATTGGTCAAAGGATTTGATGTCTTTCAAAATCAATATGCCAATCCTGAAGAGGAAAAGGATGAATTTTCCATTGCCAGCCAGCACTATGACTTTTTGCCGCCGTTGATTACGGAGTTTTCTCAAAAGTATCCAGAATATAAGAATTTCCGGATTTTTGAATCAACGACCGTGCAGATATTGGATGAAGTGGCTCAAGGCCACAGCGAGATTGGGATTATTTATCTCAATAATCAGAATAGCAAGGGCATTATGCAGCGGGTGGAGAAGCTCGGCTTGGAGGTCATTGAGCTAATTCCTTTCCAGACCCACATTTATTTGCGGGAAGACCATCCTCTGACTCAAAAGGAGGAACTGGTCATGGAAGATTTGGCCACTTTACCGACTGTTCGCTTCACACAGGAAAAGGATGAGTACCTCTATTATTCAGAGAATTTTGTCGATACCAGTGCCAGCTCCCAGATTTTTAATGTGACGGATCGAGCTACGCTGAATGGGATTTTGGAGCGGACGGATGCTTATGCGACTGGATCTGGCTTTTTGGATAGCAACAGTGTAAATGGAATCACTGTCATCAAACTACGAGACAATTTGGATAATCGTATGGTTTATGTCAAGCGGGAAGATGTGGACTTGAGTCAGGTCGGCGAAGCTTTTGTAGCTGTTATGAAAGAATATTTTGCACAGAAAAGAGAAGTATGAAACGTAAAATTGCGATTCCTTTTTTAGTTATTCTTTTGATTGCTCTTGATCAGGCAGTCAAGTATTATATTGTTTCCAATTTTTCTTTGGGGCAGGTCAGGAAGTTTATTCCTAAGATTGTCAGTTTGACTTACTTGAGAAATACTGGTGCCGCCTTTTCTATCTTGGAAAATCAGCAGTGGTTTTTCGCCTTGATTACCTGTACCGTGATTGGAGTTGCTGTTTGGTATTTGATTAAAAATATCCAAGCTTCCAAGTGGATTCTGACGGGACTAATTCTAATTATTGCTGGTGGATTGGGCAATTTCATTGACCGGATCCAGCAAGGATTTGTAGTGGATATGTTCCAGCTAGATTTTGTCAATTTTGCTATTTTTAACGTAGCGGATATGTACCTGACTGTTGGAGTAGCGATTTTATTACTGGTAATCTTGAAGGAAGAAACAAATGGAATTGAAAATTGATGCAACAGCCGCAGGCCTGCGTTTGGACAAGGCAGTGGCGGACTTGACAGAGCTATCCCGAGGTTTAGCTAATGAGCAGATAAAAAATGGCCAGATTTTGGTTAATGGAGAGGCAAAAAAAGCCAAGTATGCCGTCAAAGAGGGTGATGTCATTTCCTATGAAGTACCTGAGCCAGAGGTGGTTGAGTATGTGGCAGAGGATCTTCCGCTAGAAATTGTTTATCAGGATGAAGATGTGGCCGTCGTCAACAAGCCACAAGGCATGGTGGTTCACCCGTCAGCTGGGCATACCAGAGGTACTCTGGTCAATGCTCTCATGTACCACATCAAAGACCTTTCTGGCATCAATGGTGTGCTGCGCCCGGGGATTGTCCATCGGATTGATAAGGATACTTCTGGTCTATTGATGATTGCCAAGAATGACCGAGCTCATCTGGCACTTGCAGATGAGCTCAAGGATAAGAAATCCTTGCGTAAATACTGGGCGATTGTCCATGGAAATCTCCCTAATGACCGAGGAGTGATTGAGGCGCCGATTGGCCGTAGTGAAAAAGACCGCAAGAAGCAGGCGGTTACAGCCAAGGGAAAACCCGCTCTGACACGTTTCCAAGTCTTGGAACGTTTTGGGGACTATACCTTGGTTGAGTTGCAGCTGGAGACGGGGCGGACGCATCAAATCCGTGTCCACATGGCTTATATCGGTCATCCAGTCGCTGGAGATGAGGTCTATGGGCCACGTAAGACCCTGAAAGGGCACGGTCAATTTTTGCATGCGCGAACACTGGGCTTCACCCATCCTCGGACTGGTGAAGTGCTGGAATTTACAGCTGAAGCGCCAGCTATTTTCCTAGAAACTCTTGAAAAACTCAGAAAAGTCCATGACTAATCGTCTCCGTATTTATGAGACTCTAGATAAATGGAAAATTAAGTCGACTGTCTTGGTTACAGTCGTTTTTATTTTCGAAAAATCATGATATAATAAATAGAATACCCTAAAAGGAAGAGAAAAATGAATTTAGAAGATTTGAAAAAACGTCAGGAGAAGATCCGCAATTTC
>ERZ773212.1000-NODE-1000-length-13330-cov-10.413484_pt1 | contig 13330 bp, 10 predicted proteins | sample MGYA00581005_ERZ773212 | MGnify/ENA primary metagenome ERZ773212 (study PRJEB29015, sample SAMEA2738154) | human oral metagenome | biome: human oral; feature: human-associated habitat; material: saliva | place: China | collected 2196 ... | reverse complement strand
GGCGGTTGCCTCGGTATCCCAGGCAATGTGGAAGCCGCGCTGCTGGGCGTAGGAATCCACCGCCAGAACCTGGTTGTGAATCTCTTCGCTCTGCAGGGTCTTGGCGATAACGCGGCCGATGCCCTTGTAGGTGGGGGCCTCGAGGGCCAGCTCGTGACCCTCCAGCAGAGTCCACGCGCGCACACCGGCACCGGCGGGCAGCGGGTAGTGGGCGTAGAGACCGCTCAGGGTCTTGGCCGCCAGGGTGAGTCGGCGGGCCAGGGACTCCGAGAGGGGAAGCTCATCGGTGGTCAGCTCGACCAGGCCGTCGCGCTCGCCAGCTTCGCGGGCCTGAATGGCCGCGGAAACCACGGAGTCGGGGAAGTAGCCCAGCTGCTGCCAGGACCAAATCCAGGTGCCGCGGTTTTCGGATTCGGTGCCCAGCAGGTGCGGCTTGAGCGAGAGCGGGGGAACGGTCTCAAAGTCCAGGGACTGAGAAGTGAAGTCCACGTTCCACTCGGAGGTACCCACGAGCTCGGCGAGTCGAGCCTGGTACTCGGTGGAGATAAAAATCGATGCGTCGATAAGATCCTGCAGAGAATTCGTCATGATTTAAGATTATCAACCTTTTGAGGGTGTATCTGCCCTGTATCCCCCGTTTCGGGCGCTCTTTCGACGGATGCGTGGCGGGCAGGGCTCGATGGAGGAGGCCGCGGACCTCGGTTCAGCCTCTTGCTGAGGTTGAGGGCGGGGGTCTGACTCGGGGTTTTAGGGAGCGTTGAGGAGAGGGCGAACATACATCTTTCGGCGTAAACTATCACCGTGAAGCTGACACGTTCGTTAGAATCGAAGTGAGCGGCTTTTTCCGGCACCACTGCAAGCCCGTAGATCTTTCACATGCAATCACGGATGCACTCTGCCGCGCCGTAATTCAACACTCAAGGATGTATGAACACATGACTGAACCCCGCCTCACCGAGACGAGTAGCCGCGCTGCGCGCATCCAGGACGCGCTCAATAACATTGGTAGCTGGCTGCTCGACGTTGTGAACGCCGACCCCGGCTGGAGCGAAATGGTACTCGACGTGAAGCCTCTTGCGGGGCAGATTTTTGTGCGGGTGCGCGAATTCCGTGACGGCGAGGAGTACATCGGTACGGTTGGTCCCCTCAAGGAGGGTTCGCCCATTATCGCTGAGGTGCGCAAGCTACAGCGCGCAGCCTACGACGGTAACCGCGGCACCTGGTTCACCGCATCTATCGTGGTGGCGGCTACCGGCTGGCCCAACCCGCAGTTCAGCGTGGGCGCATCGTACAACCGCGACGACGAGCCGGACAACTGGAAGAACGAAGGCACCCTGACCGCCACGGACGTGCGCGAGCACCTGGCTGAGTTCCCGCGTGATGCTTCCCGCGTGCCCGAGTGGGCCCGCGAACGTATGGAGGGGCGCGCCCGCCACTCGGCCGCAGCGGCTCTGGGTTCGAGCGAGCACGAGATTCCGAATCCCTACCTGGTGGCTGCTCTGCAGACCTTCCGCAACGATGTGCAGGAGCGCACCCTCATTAACGTGGTGCGCACGATGCTCGGCGGCGACGTTCTGCTGGACGCGACCGGTTCGCTGCTGATTCCCTCGGAGACCGACCCGATGGGCCCCGAATCCGTGCTGACCCACCAGGTGATTCGCATGCCTGAGACCGGCATGCAGGCCCTGTGCGTCTTCTCGTCCTCGGAGCACGTGGGTAAGAGCTACGTGCGCCAGGAATCCGAGGGTGAAGAGCTGATTCTTCGCGAGCCCGCGATGAAGGTCTTCATGGATTTCCTCGCGAATGAGGCGCTCGACCTAATTGTGGTCGATCCCGGAACCGATCACGAGTGCTACATTGAGCGTGCTCAGGTGCAGTGGATTGTGACCTCTCCTCGCAACGATGGCGCGAAGATGGCGCTGACCCAGGACAACATGCAGATGCTGCTGGGCTCGCTCGTGTCTCCTGCCTCGGTGCTGTTGGTGGGCGTGGACCCGAACGACCCCTCGGGTTCCTCGTTCGTGTTTGATCCCGACGAGAACGGCAACCCGCAGAGTCTGCTGGTCTTCACCTCGCCGATTGAGATTGCGGCGTTGGACCCGCATATTGAGGTGCGTTCGGCGAACGCCCTGGAGATTCTGCGCTACGCGCTGGAGATTGGCGCCCCGAGCGTGAAGGTAAACGCGATTAACCCCTCGACCGTGCTGAGCGCCCAGCAGATTCGTGAGCTGCTGGAGATCGTGGATTCGCAGCCCCGTCCCGGCATGTAGCTTCAACATACTTAAAACAGCTGACCGCTAGCGGCGACCCGATGGTCGTCTCTAGCGGTCAGTCTTTTAGCAGGCGGATGCGCTCCGGGATCCAGCCGACGCGTAGGATGCGGGGCGCCGCCGCGCTTAACGGTTAGTTACCCAGCAGGTGGGCCGCCGCCTCACGCTGGGCGCGGGCGAGCTTGGCCTCTTCCTCGGTCTGGCAGTCGGTGCAGACGCCCTGGTAGAGCACATCGGCGCTGAAGAGCGCCATGCCGTGAAAATCGCTGGGGGTCAGGCAGGGGGCGGAGCCCACGGCGCAATCGACGTCTTCAACCTTGCCGCAGCGCACGCAGAAGGCGTGGTGGTGGTTGTCGCCGGTACGGGTTTCGTACAGGGCGGGGGTTCCGGGCGGTTCGAACTTGCGGAGCAGGTCGATGTCGGTCAGGTCCGCGAGAATGACGTAGACGGACTGGACCGTGATGGCGGGGATGCGCTCGCGCACGGCCTGCACGATGGTGTCCGCGGTGGAGTGCGGGTGGTCCTGCACGGCGTGGAGCACTGCGAGTCGCTGCTTGGTGACGCGGCGTCCGCGGGTGCGCAGGCCGGTGGTCCAGGCTTCCTCGAGCTGCTCGTCGCTCATAGGGGAGAGGACGGGTAGCCCGGTGAGGTGTGCGCATCCGGGCCCGGCTAGTTGTTGTTCTGGGATGGGGGTTGTCTTCAGGTCTGTGGTGTTGTGTACGTCGGTCATGGTCCCATTTTACACGTTATTATGAGGTATTCATCATTATATTATGATGAATTCATAATAAATCTCCGAGGGGTCTCAGTGGCAACTCACCGTTTTTCGGCCCCCCTTCCAGTTCTCGAGGAATCGGCGGCCACTCCCGTTCCCGTACCGAGCGATGCCGTACAATCGGGAGCGAAGGGCCGCGCAACGAAGGCGCGACCGATAAGTCGTCGAGGAGCCACCGGGGAGGGTACGAGCGTGGTCTACAACTTCACGAACCCCATCTACATCCTGCTGATGGTTCTGCTCTTTGGCGCGCCCCTCATAACTCCCGTTCTCTACGCCCACTACCGTAGCGTCAGGTCCGGATTCGACCTGGAGGGGCAAATTATGCTGGGCCTGCTCTTTACTATCTTTCTGGGTGCCTACGGCACAATCCTCCTGCTGGGTATCTTCCCCACCGCGACCGCGCAGGTTCTGGAGCAGGTGCCGCTCGTGACCATCCCCGGGGCCATTCCTTAGCCGCTCGAATTCCCGGTCGCGTTCTGACGCTCTGGGTGAATCTGTCGCTTCCGGAGATGCGCGCGGCGGGCCGCTTCCGTATCCTGAAGAGTCAAGCGCGGTTTACCGCGCTGTCCACCCGCACTTTGGAGCTCAGGAGGTTCCTCATGCATCGTCACCACAACGGCCTTAAAACCACCCTTCTTATGGGGTCCATGGTGGGCCTTATGCTGCTCATTGGCGGCCTGCTGTCGGCAGCCTTTAAATCCTCATCCTTCATCTGGATTATGGGCCTGCTGAGCCTGGGCGGCGTCGCGTACACCTACTGGAACTCCGATAAGCTGGCTCTGCGTTCGATGAACGCCTACCCGGTCACCCGCGATGAGGTGCCGGTGCTCTATGACATCGTGGAGGAGCTCTCGCGCACCGCCGGCCAGCCGATGCCCCGCCTCTACGTGGCCCCCACGATGACCCCGAACGCGTTCGCAACCGGCCGTAATCCGCAGAACGCGGCCGTGTGCTGCACCGAGGGTATTCTGCAGCTGCTGGACGAGCGTGAGATGCGCGGCGTGCTTGGCCACGAGCTCATGCACGTGTACAACCGCGATATTCTGACCTCCTCCGTGGCGGCGGGTATCGCCTCCATTATCGGCATGATCGCCCAGGTGCTTTCTTTTGGCGCGATGTTCGGCGGCTCGAACCGCGACGATAACCGGGCCAACCCCCTCGCGGCGTTCGTGATCGCTCTGCTGGCTCCGATTGCCACCCAGGTGATTCAGATGGCCATTAGCCGTACCCGCGAGTATGACGCGGACGAGGATGGCGCACGTCTGACCCGCGACCCCATTGCCCTGGCCTCCGCCCTGAATAAGCTCGAGCACGGCGTCTCTCTGTATCCGATGGACCCGAACAACCGCAGCACCCAGGCGGCAAGCGCCATGATGATTGCGAACCCTTTCGGATCCCTGCAGAACGTGATGTCCACCCACCCGCCGATGAATCAGCGCATTGCGCGCCTGCAGCAGATGGCCCGCGAAATGGGTCAGTACTAGGCTGGGCAAGCCCGCATAGTTTTTTCGTCAAACCCGCCGAGTCGGAAGATGACTCGGCGTGACGATTATGACCCGCGATGACGGGGCTACAGACAAAAATCCTCGGGGTGGCTACTGTGGAAGTAGTCGTCCCGAGGATTTTTTGCGCTCGATGGTGCGCGTCGGATGCGACGGGTGCATCCGCCGGCTCCATTGGACCCTGAGCGCTTAGCGGTAGTTGACGAACTGGAGGTCGACGTCGAGGTCGGCGGACTTGAGCATGGCGATAACGTCCTGCAGGTCGTCGCGAGACTTGGAGGAAACGCGCAGCTCGTCGCCCTGGATGGTTGCCTTCACGCCCTTGGGGCCCTCCTCGCGGATCATCTTGGAGATCTTCTTTGCCTGGTCCTGGGCGATGCCTTCCTTAATGGAGCACTCGATGCGGGTTTCCTTGCCGGAGGCGTAGGGCTTGCCCGCGTCCAGGGACTTCAGGGAGATGCCGCGCTTGACCAGCTTGGACTGGAAGACATCCAGCACGGCCAGGGCACGCTCTTCGGCGTTGGCCTTGATGAGGATCTTGTCGCCGGAGTAGTCGATTTCGGCGCCGACGCCGCGGAAGTCGTAGCGCTGGGAGATTTCCTTCTGAGCCTGGTGCAGGGCGTTGGATACTTCCTGCTTGTCGACCTTGGAGACGATGTCGAACGAAGATTCGCTAGCCATGGATATTCCTTTCGTGAACGGGGTGCCGGGGCACCGGTTAGTACTAGCCTACCGGGTCTGCGGAGCTGTTCACAGCTAACTAACAGAAATGCCGACCTGTTTTACAGGTCACTCTAATCTTTGAAGAGGATAATAGAAGTATGACCACCTATGACCTGTCCGTGACGGACGTGCAAGCGAGCGAAGAAGCTCGAGACCTGCAGACCCTTCTCTTTATGGACTTGCATAATTCTCTGAGTCCTGAACCCGAGGATATTCCCGAGGCCGAGCGCCTCGCCCCTGAACCTTCCCTGGAAAGCCTTCAGCTCGAGCTCCCCGACGAGGATTCTGAGCCCTCTCCCTTCGACGGTATTGGCATCACCCTGACGGAGCCTTCGCTTGTAGCTCGATTCTGCGGCGTTCGTCGCGACCTGGAGCGCGAAATTTCCGGCGGCATGTGCACGGTTGAGCAGGCGCGCCGCTACCTGGAGCACCTTGAGATTGTGCTGTTGCTTGAGCAGGACGGCGATATACCCTCCCGTTCCTTCTAGGCTGGGTGCCTCCCAGACTGATAGTCGTGAGGTTTGCCGTTCTTGTGGGGCTCCGGGCCAAGAGTCATCATCGAGTATAACCTTCGTCACAAATCTAGCTCTGAAGTGTACACGGCTCGCAATCTGCTGTAGAGTAGTCTCTGTTCGCGTGAGCGAGCAACTAGCACCTAGCTAGGCGGCAGGTTACCCGAGCGGCCAAAGGGGGCTGACTGTAAATCAGCTGGCACTGCCTACGGGGGTTCGAATCCCTCACCTGCCACAAATAGCCCGGTTACGAAAGTAGCCGGGCTTTTGTGTATCTAAAACCAAAATTTCACGACGGCTTCAGCGGCGGCGAGGCACAGCCTGCTGAGCTTCTCGGCAAAACTCTTGCAAGGCTTTCGGCAGTCCGGTGGGGTGCCTCCATCACCTGGCGCGGAACCTTTCGCGGGAGCCTCCGCGACACGCCCGTGAACCGGCTGAAACTGCCGCGGAAAGAGTCAACTATGACGGTAAGTTGTCATATCTTTCACAATGTTTGAATCCCAGGGCGAACAATTCGCGATTGGGGTCTAGAGGGTGTAGCTTTATCTCATGGCTACTATTGAAATTACTCAGCAGAACCTGACTGCTACCGTCGAGAGCAACGACATCGTCTTCCTGGACTTCTGGGCAGACTGGTGCGGTCCCTGCAAGCAGTTCTCCCCCGTCTACGAGGCGGCTTCGGAGAAGCACACCGACATTGTTTTCGGCAAGGTCGACACCGAGGACCAGGGCCAGCTCGCTCAGGCAGCAGGCATCACCTCCATCCCCACCATCATGGGCTTCCGTGGCGGTATCCTGGTTTACCAGCAGGCTGGCGCACTGCGCGAAGACCAGCTGGAGACCGTGATTGGTTCGATCCGCGAGCTCGACATGGACAAGGTCCGTGCAGAGATCGCAGCAGCAGAAGGCTCTGCAGAGAAGAAGTAAGCTCACCACCACAAAAGAGCTTGAACGGGGCGCACCCGCCGGTACAACCGGCTGGGGCGCCCCGTCCCTTTTAACCTCGTTAGGGTGCGTTAGCGGTCGCGATGGTCCTCGATAGTCATGCGCGCCCCGTATCGCTGCTTTGAGAAACCCGAGGCATGCATGAGCCGCACCAGACGCTGCCGATGCGGGCTGTAGGGTGCGAGCAAGGTGAGCATGCCCGCATCGTCGGTGCGCTTGCCGGTGAACAGCTCGCCGACCGCGTGCGCCAGGTGGTAGTCGCCCACGCTGATGGCATCCGGGTGCCCGCATACGCGCTGCAGAGCCTCAGAAATGCTCCACGGGCCCACACCGCGCACAGTGTGCAGGCTCCGTGCCAGTAACGCGATGTCACCGTTTGCCGCAATGTTTTTGAGAGACTCGGCGGAACGGGCGTAGGCGTACACGGCGTTGTAGCGGCTTTTATCCACGCCCGCCCGATGCCAATCCCAGCTCGGAATCGTCGCCAGGGTCCGGGCAGTGGGGTAGACGCGCATCCCCTCCGGTTGATGTCCCAACCCGGTCGAAGGAGCGGCGGAGCCGTACTTCCGCAGAACCCAGCCCAGGGTTCTGAACGCCTCGGTCTGGGTGATGCGCTGTTCCACAATGGCGTTGAGCATCTGCCGGTCCAGCTGGCCGGAGGCGCTGAGGCGAAGACCCGGATTCTGCCGCCACGCCTGCTGAATACGCGGCGGAAGAGCCTTAAAAGACGACAGCGCGCCGAACTGTTCGGCTGGGTCGTGCAGACCCAACCAGTACGTCATTTCCTGCGCCAGCGCCTGAAGGTCGGCTCGCGCCTGCATCTGCTGGTCAGCGGCGGCGTAGGAAGCCCAGATACGGATACGCACCGGGCGCATCAGTAGACGGTGCAGGGCAGGCAGAGCCGCCGGAAGCTTGGTTGCCTCCGCAACTCGTTCGATATACAGCACCGCCGGGAACTCATGAAAGGGCGTGCGGGTCGTCAACCAGATTCGTTCGGCGCCATCCGCGCGGCTCAGCGCACGATACGAAAGGTCCTGAGCCCCGCGGCGCAACGACCCCAAAGTCTGCGCCAACTGCACCGGAACCTGCGGCTCAATCAGAACCTCGCACGCCTCGGGAGCCAGAGCCCCCGGAAGAATCGAAGTAGCGGGGGAGAGAGCACGAACCTGGACGCGCGGCTGGTGAAGAACGGTAGGCTCCTGAAGAACATCCGTAAACGCCGGCGCATAGGGTACACCAGCGGCCGCCAAAGGATGCCGGACGCACTGCACACCCGCTCCAGGGTGGTTACCGGGGTTCGCGCCGCCGGGGATTGAAGAAGGAAACGTACTCACCCCACCAGTCTATGCGCCCAAACCGGGCAGTAGCATTCGGGGCAGATATTTGAAGAACAAGATACAAAAAGTGCAGGAAGGGCAGGCATACCGCTAATGCGATACCCTAAAGTAGAGCGAAAATGAACGCAAACTCCGCCACCGGCACAACACAGGCTATGCGTTCCGCCCGTTCACAAGGGCGCCCACGCCCGGACATACACCCCGAGAGAAGGACGCCTATGGCACCGGAAGCACATGACGCACCCTCGATGACTGACGCACCTGAAAAGAACGGCACCGCCACAGGCACGCGCCGCCAGCGTACCCTGAAACAGCCGCGTCAGTCCTTCGCCGAGCGCGTCAAGAGCATCCGCCCTCTCGAACTTCTGCCCGGCCTAATCCTCGCCGCCGCCGTCATGGCGCTGTACACCTACTATTCGCTTCAGCAGATGAAGCACTGGGTGACCCCCTCCTGGGATCTTGCGATTTTCACCCAGATGGCGCAGGCGTACTCGCACTTCTCCGTGCCCATCGTGCCCATCAAGGGACCCGACTTTAACCTCTGGGGTGACCACTTCCACCCGATTCTGGTGCTCCTCGGCCCCGTCTACGCGCTGTTCCCCTCACCGACCACGCTACTGGTCGTGCAGAACGCTATGGTTGCCTTCGCAAGCTTCGCGATTGTGCGTTTTACTCAGCGTGCCTTCGCGCTCGCCCAGAAGGCTGAAGACGCGCAGAAGAGCGAACCCGCGCAGAACGCCAAGCCCGTAAAGTATCAGGGCGTTATCCCCACCATTACCGGTTTGCTACTCGGCGCTGGCTTTGCCCTCAGCTTCGGCGTTCAGCAAGCAATCGCAGCCCAATTCCATGAGGTCGCCTTCGCCGTGCCGCTGCTCGCCATGAGCCTCGGCTACCTGGTGCTCGCCTCGCGTGTGAGCGGCACCGAACGCGCCCGCTACCTCGCATACGCCTGCTGGTGGTCCCTGCCTATCGCCTTCGTCAAAGAAGATATGGGTATCACCGTCGCAGCTATCGGCCTCATTATCTTTATCCGCAGCGGCTGGCTGAGCACCGCCGTCGACATTCTGATGCCGCGCCTCTCCGCAGGTACCCCCGCCCCCATGCGCACCCGCATGCAGCAGCTCTACTCCTCCTGGGCGCGCACCCCCGCCGTCGCAGAATCCACCATGGTCATGATCTGGGGCGTGTTCTGGTCCGTTGTCGCCATCTACGTGATTCTGCCCTACTTCAACAGCGGCGGTAACTTCGACTACGCCGACAAAGTGAACTTCTCCGCAGCCCTGGGCGACCCCTTCGGCTCGGTCCTGCAGATGCTCGGTAACAACACCAAACTGGCAACCCTCGGACTGCTCCTGATGACCGGCGCGCTCCTCTGGGTCATTTCACCGCTGGCGGCAATTGCCCTGCCGACCCTCGCCTGGCGACTGCTCTCCACCATGGAGTCCTACTGGGCAAGCACCTGGCACTACTCGCTCGTGCTCATGCCCGTCGTCTTCCTCGCCCTGCTCGACGCCGTCGTGCGTGTACGCTACGGCGTGGTTCCCGCCGCAATTCCGGTACGCTCGGCTGCGCGAGTAGCCGATAACGCCTCCGCCGAGGAATCCCAGGCCAACACCGAACCCGGTCGCCTCACCGCCCTGGCACGCCGCATACCCGTATGGGCTCTGCCCGCCGTGGCGCTCTTCCTTGCGGTATCCCCAATCTTTGTGGCAGGTTCCCAGCAGCCCCTCGCATCCCTAGGCAATGCGCAGTTCACCGCCTCCGCGCTGACCACCACCGACCAGATGAAGCAGGATGCCGTACAGAAGGTGCCCGAAGGGGCATCGGTCGCCTCTGACCTGTCGATTCTGACTCAGCTGATTCCCGGTCGCACCGTCTACTGGATCGGTCACACCGGTGAGCCCGCACCCGACTACGTGGTCATCGACCGCAGGAGCAACTCCTGGGGCGGCAACCCGCCGACCAACGCCGCACAGTACGCGGCCGACCGCTACGGCCATTCCTACGCTAAGTACGCGACCGTTGGCACCATCGATATTGTGCGCCGCGTAGACTAGCCCCTCGGTTCAGCGGCTCACTGAGCGCCCACCCCGCAAACGCTGGGGTGGGCGCTCGCCTTTAAGAGATGAGGTTTTAAGCACCTTTTTATAGCCCAAGCGGGGCCCCTACTGTACACTAGGTAGAACACGGGAACCCCCGATGAAGGTCTTGTGCGCACCCGGCACCCAAGGTGGTGCTGGAATTGTAGGTGCGCCGTACTCACCATCACCGATTGATACGCCCCACAAAAATGCGGTTCACACCGCTCACGCGGGCTTCTCTTAACGATCTCTGGTCCAGCGTCTTTGCTGCGTCTGCTGTAACAGACACACCACCGCCACAGAGCGGGAAGGCGAATCACCAGGAATACGTGACATTGCATGTGAGCATTACCCACCCTGTACACCCCTGAAAATGCAGGGACTACTGTGCGCTGAGCGCAGAGTACGACCAGGCGTGCGGATAATGTGCCGAGAAATTCAAGACCACCCCCAGCAAAAAGCCGCTACCCGTAGCATCCGCAGAACACCTCTGCAGAATGCGCCGGTAACGGAGGACCCCTGGACGCTCTACTCCCCAGGGGATGATGTGTGGCTGGGCCGTGAAGGGGACACCCGGTAAGCGCCGAAAAGCGTGCGCTATCCACCCCTACCGTATAGAGGAAAAATTGACTGAGAATACTGCTACCCCGGCCGAACTGAACGCCGAGGCAGAGACCGTTGTGACCGCCGAGAACATCACCGAGAACACCGTTGAGAGCCCTGCTGTAGAAGCAGAAGAAACCACCGCAGAAGCATCTGCAGAAACCGCTGCAGAAGAGACTGCCGCAGAAGCACCCGCCGAAAAGGCTGAAGAAGAAGGCGTACGCTTCACCGACCTGGGCCTGGACGCACGCGTCCTGGCAGCGCTGGAAGAGGTCGGCTACGAGAAGCCGTCCCCCATTCAGGAACAGACCATCCCCCTGCTGCTGGAAGGCCACGACGTGGTCGGTCTGGCACAGACCGGTACCGGTAAGACCGCAGCATTCGCGCTGCCGGCACTGTCCCGCATGGCTGAACTTGCCGACATTAACGGCGTCTCCCGCGATACCCAGGTTCTGGTCCTGGCACCCACCCGTGAGCTGGCTCTGCAGGTTGCAGAAGCCTTCTCCTCCTACGCAACCCACATGGAGGACTTCACCGTTCTGCCCATTTACGGTGGCTCCCCCTACGGCCCGCAGCTGGCCGGTCTGCGCCGCGGTGCGCAGGTCGTCGTCGGTACCCCCGGCCGCGTGATTGACCACCTCGAAAAGGGCTCCCTGGACCTGTCCAACCTGCAGTACCTGGTACTGGACGAGGCAGACGAAATGCTGCGCATGGGCTTCGCCGAAGACGTGGAGAAGATCCTCGAAGGCACCCCCGACAGCAAGCAGGTTGCACTCTTCTCCGCAACCATGCCCAACTCGATCCGCAAGATCGCTCAGCAGTACCTGAACGACCCCACCGAGATCCGAGTCAAGGCTAAGACCACCACCAGCGCAAACATCACCCAGCGCTACATGCAGGTCATGCACTCCCACAAGCTGGACGCAATGACCCGCGTGCTCGAGGTGGAGAACTACGACGGCATCATCGTCTTCGTGCGCACCAAGAAGGAAACCGAGGAAGTTGCCGACAAGCTGAAGGCACGCGGCTTCGCGGCAGCAGCTATCAACGGTGACATCCCCCAGCAGCTGCGTGAGCGCACCGTTGACGCCCTGCGTGACGGCCGCATCGACATCCTCGTGGCAACCGACGTGGCTGCACGTGGCCTGGACGTTGAGCGTATCTCCCTGGTCGTGAACTACGACATCCCCCACGACACCGAGTCCTACGTGCACCGCATCGGTCGTACCGGCCGTGCAGGTCGCGAAGGTGCCGCAATCCTGTTCGTCACCCCGCGTGAGAAGTACATGCTGCGTCAGATCGAGAAGGCAACCCGCCAGAAGGTCGAGCCGATGCACATGCCCACCGCAGAGGCAGTGAACGAGACCCGTAAGCAGCGCTTCGCACAGCAGATTACCGAGACCATCGAGTCTGAGGACCTGAGCTTCTTCCGCCAGATTATCGAAGACTACGAGAACGAGCACGACACCACCGCTGAGGACATCGCAGCCGCACTGGCTGTTATCGCCCAGCAGGGTCGACCCTTCTTCCTTGACGAGGAAGAGGACATCGCACGCAACTCCCGCCCCTTCTCCGACGACGATTCGGACCGCGGCGGCCGCAAGGCAAAGCGCGCACACAACGACGAGGGCATGGTCAACTACAAGCTGAACGTTGGCCGTTCCTCCCGCGTGACCGCAGGCGCTATTGTGGGTGCGCTGGCTAACGAGGGCGGCATTAAGGGCTCCCAGATTGGCTCCATCGACATTCGCCAGCACTTCACCATTGTTGGCCTGCCCGAGGACCTGCCCCGCGACTTCTTCGATCGCCTGCGCGACACCAAGATCGCTGGCGAGTTCATCAACATCCGCAAGGACAACGGTCCCAAGGGTGGCGGACGCGGCTTCGGCGGCGGCCGTCGTGAGGGCGGCTACCGTGGCAACCGTGAGGGTGGCCGCGACTTTGGCGGTCGCGATAACCGTCGCGAGGGCGGCTACCGCGGTAACCGTGACGGTGGCCGTGACTTCGGTGGCGACCGCGACTTCAAGCGTGGCAGCCGCGATTTCGGTGGCAAGCGCAATGACCGTGACTTCGGTGGTCGCGACTTTGGCGGCCGTGATAACCGCCGCGAGGGTGGCTACCGCGGTAACCGCGATGGTGGCCGCGATTTCGGTGGCCGCGATAACCGCCGCGATGGCGGCTACCGCGGTAACCGTGACGGTGGCCGTGACTTTGGCGGCCGCGGCAAGCGCTACTAAGATTCCGGCTAAGCCTGGATTTGCGGTATGAGGGGCTTGCTGAGGCTATCGGCTAGCAGCCTTGTCATCCGCATGTGATTCAAAGACCGGCAGGGGAGCGATGAGCTCTCCTGCCGGTCTTTATGTATTTGTGCGTTGATGTGTTTGCATCAGCTGTTGCGGTGGTGCCTGGTCAGTGCTGGAGCTCCTGGTCAAAGCTGGGCTCTCGTGCGGCAGTGTGGAGAACAAATAAGCATGAAATGTGGTGTATGCCATAGCTTCTCCGCTTGCGAGCATTCCTGAAGACCTGTATAGTTTTACCTGTTGCCCCGATAGCTCAGTGGTAGAGCGCCATCTTGGTAA
>ERZ773212.998-NODE-998-length-13347-cov-8.527686_pt1 | contig 13347 bp, 19 predicted proteins | sample MGYA00581005_ERZ773212 | MGnify/ENA primary metagenome ERZ773212 (study PRJEB29015, sample SAMEA2738154) | human oral metagenome | biome: human oral; feature: human-associated habitat; material: saliva | place: China | collected 2196 ... | reverse complement strand
CCATGCTGCACAACATGAACCGCACGGGCGGGCTCATCTACAGCCAGCGCATCCTAGTGGCACTCGTCAACAAGGGCATCCTGCGCCAGACCGCCTACGTCTGGGTACAGCGCAACGCCATGAAGCGCTGGCTCGAAAAGGAAGACTTCCGCACGAACGTCGAGAAGGACGCCGACATCTCCGCCCACCTCACGAAGGAGGAAATCGACGCGTGCTTTGACTACCAGTACTTCCTGCGCAACGTCGACGACATCTTTGCACGATTTGATCTCTAAGGAGAAGAAATAAGGGGGACTCACTATGTCAACCATCGTTATTACCGGTACCCAGTGGGGCGACGAGGGCAAAGGGAAAATCGTCGACTACCTCGCGAGCAAGGCAGACACCGTCGTCCGCTATCAGGGCGGCTGCAACGCAGGACACACCGTCGTCGCGGCCGGCGAGGAGTACAAACTCCGCCTCCTGCCCTCGGGCATCCTCTACAAGGGCACGCACAACATCATCGCGAACGGCGTCGCCTTTGACCCCGAGGTCTGCCTGCAGGAGATGGACGCCATGGCGGCGCGCGGCATCGACACATCGAACATCCGCATCTCCGACCGTGCGCATGTCGTCATGCCCTACCACCGACTGATGGACGGCATCGGCGACGCCCAGCGCGGCGCGGACAAAATCGGCACGACGGGACGCGGTATCGGCCCGTGCTACATGGACCGCGACGACCGCATCGGCATCCGCGTCTGTGACCTCATGGACGGCGCAGAGTTTGCCAAGAAGCTCAAGAAGAACCTCGACAACAAGAACGCAGAGCTCGCCGCCGTCTACCACCATGAGCCCCTTGACTATGACGAGGTGCTGAAGGAGTATCAGGGCTACGCCGAGCGTCTGCGCCCGCTCGTCACCGACACCATCCCCCTCATCAACGAGGAAATCGCCGCCGGGCGCAAAATCCTCTTCGAGGGCGCACAGGCGACCATGCTGGACATCGACTACGGCACCTACCCCTACGTCACCGCATCGCACCCCATCTCGGGCGGCGTCACCATCGGCGCAGGCGTTGCGCCAAAGAAGATCGACAAGGTCGTCGGCGTCGTCAAGGCATACTGCACGCGCGTCGGCGAGGGTCCCTTCCCCACGGAGCAGCTGAACCCCATCGGAGAGAAACTGCGTGAGGCGGGACATGAGTTCGGCACCGTCACGGGGCGCCCGCGCCGTACCGGCTGGCTCGACGCCGTCGTCGTCCGCCACGCGGGGATGCTCTCGGGCATCGACTACATGGCGGTCACGCGCCTCGACATCCTCGATGGCTTCGACGAGATCAAAATCTGCACGGGCTACCAGCACAAGGGAGAGCTCCTCAAGGGCGTCCCCGCGAGCCTCAACGTCCTCGCCGAGGTCGAACCGGTCTATGAGACCTTCCCGGGCTGGAAGACGGACATCTCCGGCATCCGCAGCTACGGCGACCTCCCCGAAAAGGCACGCAAATACCTCGAGCGCATGGCAGAGATCACAGGCATCGCCCTCGGCATCGTCTCCGTCGGCCCCTCGCGTGAGCAGACCATCGTCCTCGCAAACGATCTGTTCTAAAAAAGCATAAAAAGACGGCACGGTATGAATCATCTCATATCGTGCCGTTTTACAGTGGATTGAATCTCCGATCAAAAATCTGCTATAATTAGTAAATAGGAGGTGTATCACCATGCCACAAATCAAATCAATCGCTGACCTTCGTAACATGACAGAAATCTCCGCCCTCTGTCACGCAAACAAAGAGCCGCTCTTCCTCACGAGAAACGGCGATGACGACCTCGTCGTGATGAGCATCGAAGCCTACGAGGAACTGATTGAAATCGCTCATGTCGATGCAGCAATCAGCGCGGCAGAAGCAGAATACGCCGCCGATGGCATCCTGCTCGATGCGCACGAAGCACTCTCTTCTCTGCGGAGAAAGCACTTTGGATAAATACACCGTACGCGTCTACGCACGCGCATACCGCGATTTAGATCATATCTATGCCTATATTGCTGAGAAGCTGCTTGCCCCCGACAGTGCTCTTTCCTTGGTCAGCGCATTGGAGGAAGCCATCTACACCCTAGAGCGCCTGCCCGAACGAGGTGCAAAGCGTCGCGCGGGAATGTATGCAAAGACAGGCTATCGGCAACTGTTCATTAAGAACTATACCATTATCTATCGTGTGCTGAAAGAAACAAAAGAAGTGCATATCGTCACCATACAATACACACCTCACAGCTAACAATCATATAGAAGGGACTGCTCTGCGAAGCTAGATGTAGCACCCCAAAAATTAGTTTTTCTAAGTCTAACTTTTTGGGGTAGATCAGCAAACTTCGTGCGACAGTCCCTTTTTCGTCTTATTCTGCTACTCCGCCACCGTAAACCCTGCCGCGCGGAAGAACTGCCGATACGCCTCCGCCTTCTTCTCGAGCTTCATCGGATAAGCACGCGAGGTGGATGGGAGGCGCGTGACGAGGAGCTCGTGCGAGCCGCAGCGTGCGGACACGGTCTCGCCCGTTTTGACATCCTTGCCCTGCTTCTCCGCCGTGAGGAGATCAAAGAGGATCTCCGTCGCCTTGCCGCCCGTCGTGCAGATGCGGCGGCACTGTGGGATCTGCGCCAGAATCTCGGGCAGTTCCACCGTCTCCACGACCTTCAGATAGGCGTCGGACGCATTGCCGTGCGTGCGGATGGCGCGCCGCACGCCGGGACACGAGCCGATGCCGCGCTCCGTGAGAAACGCCTTGATGCGCTCCGCGTCAAAAGCCTTTTCCCCCGGCACCTGAAAATGTGCTGCATCACCGAAGAACACGAGCCCATAGACGCGCCACATATCATTCTGAAAGTTCGGGTAGTGGAATGCCATCGCCCGTTTTTCCGCTGCGGGCGGAAAACTTCCCATCATCAGCACGGTCGCCTGCGGCGGCAGAAACGGCGGGAACGGCCGCAGCTCGACGTCCTGTTCGTCCACGGCAGTATTTTCTTGATTCGTTGTCTTCTTATTCCCCATTGTCCCCTCTTACAGCAGCCCCAATGCGTGCTGGACGATGAGCGACGTCACCGCCACCGCCGCCCAGCACACCATCCCGAGGGCAAGCGGCCGCGCCCCATTTTTTACGAGCGACGGGAGATCCGTGTTCAGCCCGATCGCACTCATCGCGAGCACAATCGCGAACTTTCCGAGCATCCCCAGTCCATGCGAGAGCTCTGCGGGGAGAATGCCCGTCGTGTTCACAATGCACGCGACGATGAAGTAGAGCACGAACATCGGGAAGATGCGCCGCAGCGAGAACCCTGCGCCGCTCTTTTTCGCCCCGCGCATCACGAGCAGCGCGAAGAAGAGACAGACCGGCACGATCATCAGCGTACGCGTCAGCTTCACAATCGTCGCATACGCGCCCGCATCGTGACTGTACGCATAGCCCGCCGCGACCACGGACGACGTGTCGTTGATCGCCGTGCCCGCCCACATGCCGAAGCCCTGATCGGACATCCCCATCGTGTGCCCGAGGAACGGAAAGAGAAAGACCGCAATCACGTTAAAGAAGAAAATCGTCGCAATCGAGATTACCACATCCCGATCCTTTGCCCCGATCACCGGGGCGACCGCCGCAATCGCCGAGCCGCCGCAGATCGCCGTCCCCGCGCCGACGAGCGCCGTCATATCGCGATCGAGCCCCATCAGGCGGCCTACGACAAACGCCGCAAGGAACGCCGCCGCGAGCGTAAAGACCATCACGTAGAGGGACTGCTCCCCCACCTCCACGACGTGAAAGAGATTCATCTCAAAGCCGAGCAGGATGATCGCATACTGGAGAATCTTCTTGCCCGTAAAGCGGATGCCGCTCTCCGTCTTCTCCGGCCGCCGCTTTTTCGCGAACAGCATCCCGAGCAGGATGCCGAACACGGGGCCGCCCACGATGGGGAAATACAGCCCCAGCACGTAGGCCGGCACGGCAAACAGCATCGCATAGAGGATGCCGTCCATGTACTCTCGTTTCATCGAAATCCTTCTTTCAAAACGCAGCTGCGGGATCATCTCCTACGCAAACAGCTCTGCCCACTCCGCCTCACGGAAGCCCGTGAGCACGCGATCCTTTGTGATGAGGAGCGGCCGCTTCACGAGCATCCCGTCCGAGGCGAGCGCGGCGTACTGCTGCTCCTCCGACATCTTCGGCAGCTTATCCTTTAGCCCGCGGTCGCGGTAGACCATCCCGCTCGTATTGAAGAACCGCTTCAGCGGCAGCCCGCTCCTTGTGTGCCATGTACGCAGCTCGTCCGTCGTTGGGTTCTGTGTCTTAATGTCGCGCATCGGTGCCGCACAGCCGTGCGCACGCAGGAACTTCTCCGCCTTCTGACACGTCGAGCACTTCGGGTAGCCGATGAAAAGAACCTCTGTATCTGCCATATTGTTTCCTCCGCTTCCATTCACGAAATAACATACATCTATTATTATATCGCCGTGCAAAAATTTTTCAATTTTTTCTTTTTGACCTATTGACTTTTTGACTTTTAGAGGTATAATAACAATCGAAAGGTGATTGAAGCACCTTCCCAAAAAAGAAAATGACATGACTGATGCAGATACCAAACAGTGCGTCAGCCGACAAAACGATCTAAGGAGTTGATCATCATGTTTGGACTTGTACCTTTTGGCGGACATCGCGGGCTGGCTCGCAGCGAGCAGAACAATCCGTTTGCCCTCTTTGATTCCCTCTTTGAGCACGACTTCCCCGCAGCGAACTGGGGTGCCTCCTCGTTCAAGGTAGACGTGAAGGACAGCGGCGACCACTACGAGCTCGCCGCCGACCTGCCGGGCGTGACGAAGGAAGATATCAACCTCCGCTACGAGAACGGCTATCTCACCATCACCGCCGTGCATAACGAGAGCAAGGACGAGAAGGACGATAGCGGCAACTACATCCGCCGCGAGCGTCATACGGGCGAAGTCAGCCGCTCGTTCTACATCGACGGCATCGACGACGCGAACATCCATGCGGAGTTCAAGGACGGTGTCCTGCAGGTCAGCCTGCCGAAGGCGGCAGATGCGCCCGAGCGCAAGCAGATCGAGATCCACTGATCCCGTGCCTTTCTGTCATAGATAAGCAGAGCCACGCGAAAGAGTTACTTTCGCGTGGCTCTTTTTTGCCGTTTTCACAATCACGCGTACGGATAGATGGCGAGATTGCCGTCCTTGTATTCGCCAACGTAGACATTCTTTAGTTCGTAGCCCGCATCGCGCAGGGCAGCGTTCAGCCACACGTGGTCTTTTTCGATGAGCTCAAGGATATCCTCATCGACCTGCCCGTCGAGGATGAGCGGATAGCGCGCATTTTCCTCACCATACTGGATGATGGTGAGCTGTCCATTCGGCTCAAGCACGGCACGCTTGACATCCTTGATGTAGTAGACGCCCGCCAGACGCAGTTTCAGCGTGAGATCATGCGCGAGGAGGCCCTGCCGCATGCACTCGTCCATGAGGATTTTGCCGCGCTCGATGAGGATGGCAGGCGTGCCGTCAACGATCTCCTTGACGCGGCGGTTGTTCGCCTTGATAAATTTCAGCAGGAGCACGAGGAGCGTCCACGCGACGAGCACGAGGAGGAAGTCAATCACAGAGATGGCACTGCTGTAGATAACACCGCCGATGATGCCGCCGAGCACGTAGTTCTGCACCTGATCGGTCGCGGACGTGGGGGCGAGGTTGCCCTTGCCGAGGAGGTTGATCTGCACGATGAGACAGAGCAGACCGAGAGCGAGTTTTGCGAGTACCAGTAAGTAGACGATCATCTCAGTCCTCCTTATCTACGATCTGTATATCCCGCCGCAGGAGGTGCGTGCGTTCATACTGAAACGACGTGAAGTCCGCATTGAAATGAATCACGTAGAACGTGCCCTCTACATCGACGAGCATCCCCTGCCTCAGATTGGTCGAGTTCACCTTGATATCACTGACAGGGACATCGAGATCCTTCCCGAGGCTCTGCACGAACTGTGCCATGCGTGAGGTCTGCTCGCGGTCGCTCTTCATGCGGTTGTAGTCGCCGTACTGTATGCCCCCGAGAAAGATCACCGCCAGAAACAGCAGGACGACGAGATCGCGGTAGCGCGAGGAAAAGCTGCTGCGCAGATACTTGATGCTCACAACAAGCAGCGCCGCGAGCGCGAGAAACGAAACGACATACCACGCCGTATGGCTCGCCTGTCCAACCTGCTCAATATAGCTGTAGGTATAAAATGGCAACGAAACGCCCCCTTTCCATGTTCGTATAGGCTACTACGCCAAATGCCTTCTGTCAATGACATTTTGAGCGGTGTATGGATTTGGTGCGCAAGAGAAATGACAATCTTGCAAAAAAGACAAAATCCCTATAAAATATAGGTAGATCATTTGATCCGAGGTAATGCGCATGGATATGGAACAAAAGAAACATCAATACCTTGAGAAAATCAAACAGCTTCGGTTGATGGATGACACGTTCTTTAACAGCTGCTTTGATGGAAATATCCCCTGCATGGAGGTCGTACTCCGTGCCATCATGGGAAATGATCGTCTGCGCGTGACGAAGGTCATTACCCAGCAGAGTGTGCCAAATCTCTATGGACGTGCCGTACGATTCGACGCACTTGCGACCGATGGCGAGACCATTTACGATGTGGAGATACAACGCAGCGACGAGGGGGCAATTCCCCGTCGAGCGAGGTTCAACAGCAGTATGATCGATTCGCGTGAGGTCAGCAAGGGAACACTCTTCCCCGATCTGCCGGAGACCTACGTCATCTTTATCACGGAGCATGACGTTTGGAAACGTGGGAAACCGCTCTACATGGTGAGGCGAACATTCGAGGACACCGAGGAGGTATTTAACGACGGCACACATATTCTCTACGTCAACGGAGAATGCCAGAGTGAAAGCCCGCTCGGACGTCTCATGCACGACTTCTTTTACAGTGATCCGAACGATATGTACAGCGACGTGCTCGCCGAACGCGTACGCTTTTTCAAAGAAGATGAAAAGGGGGTTGCAGCTATGTGCAATGTGATGAAAGAAATTTACGATGACGGATTTGCGAGCGGAGAGGCACAAGGAGAGGCTCGCGGTGAGGTTCGTGGTGAAATTCGCGGTGCAGAAACAGAACGCATAAAAAGTATCAAAAACCTCATTTCAAGCCTAGGCATCACCGCCGAGGCAGCGATGGACGCGCTGAAGATTGCTAAGACCGATCAGCCAAAGTATCTGGCACTCCTCTAAGGGGAAGTCTGCATCACTTTCAACGTACGCTGCTTCAAAAAGTGATGCACCGTCCGCCGAGCTGTTGTCCCCTCGTCCGCCCTGTCCATGCAAATAACATGGTATGGATAGCCCCATAGACATGGATATTCTGCAAAAATGACACAGGACAAGGGTCAAAACTAGCTATTTCGTCCGCTGAGAAGGAGATCACAGACCTCTCGCAAAAACCGCAAAAGTGATGCACAAAGGAAAACGAAGATGCTGCACGGCATCCTCGTTTTTTATGTTCCAGCCATCGTTTCACGCAAGCCAAAATCCACGTTTAAAATCTCGTGTGCCCAAAATGTGCCCAAAATCGTGTTTTTCACCCAAAAATGGAGACAGAAAAGGCTTCTGAGCGAAATGCTCGGAAGCCTTATTTTTCAATGGCAGAGAGGGTGGGATTCGAACCCACGGTGGCTCATCACCACACTTGATTTCGATTTTGTTGTTCGGATTTTTAGAACACAGATGCTTTGTGGGATTGCTGATCTATAAAGGTTTTCAATACTTTATTCTGAGCGATAACACACCATGCCATAGCTACACATGATGTCAAAATGATGTCAAATGGTCTGTCCCCTGCAACAAATCATTTTGTCAGCCATTCTGCGAACGCATCAAGTCTCGCTTTGATGTCCTGCGGGAGTGCGTCAATCCATCGCTGCGGGATGGCGTCGTATCCGTAGCATGCCCCTGCCAGCCCTCCTGCAATCGCACCGATGGTGTCGGCATCTCCGCCGAGGTTGACTGCATGGACGAGAACGTTCTCAAATCCTGCCTCCTCCACAAAAGCGAGGTATGCGCATTCCATGCTGTCCCTCACCCATCCTGTGGGGGGGGGCTGGCTTCCCATCAAATCCACACTCTGTCGCCATCGCATCGAGGATCCTTACCCCTGCGTTCTGCTCGCCGTGCACGAAGTGTGAAACGGCTGCTACGTAGCGGCGACAAATGTCTGAAGAGAGGTCGTCGTAGTGGGTCATCTCGGCGATCTGCGTGGCACGCGCTGCCCGCTCCTCTGCGTCCTCATACGCGAGGGCTGCGCCGATCGTCCGCATGAGCGCACCGTTTCCTCCGCTGCGGTCGCCATTCTTCTCTGCTGTCCTTTTCCCTGCCGCGTCCCATGCTGCCTCTGCATCCATCCCTGCCGCAAGGTTCGCGCGTGCCGTCTGGATGGATCGCATGCAGGTCATGCCGACGTCTTTTGGCTGTGTATCCACCCATTGGATGAAGCGGCGTCCGATCGGCTCTATCGGGGCGGACGGGCTCTCCATGATGCTCTCGCAGACAGCGAGCGTCATGTCGGTATCGTCGGTCGTCTCCCCCGGAACTAGGCTAAGCCACCCACCGCCGACCATCTCCCGGACGGGCGCGCCGTACTGTTGCTTGATCTGTGTGGCATTCATAAATTCGAGCGGTGCACCGAGTGCATCTCCAACAGCCACACCGTATAGCGCACCACGTACTCTATCTTCGCTTCTTGTCATGTGCTTCCTCCTTCTCTCTTTTCTTCTCGATCTGCGTTTCGAGGCGCGCGATCGCCTTCTCCGCGAGCACGGGCTCTTTGCGCACCGCCTTGACATACCGCATAATGAGCGCCCATTCCTCCGGCCATGCACGCGTGCCGACGCGAGGACGCTCCTTGTTCTCTTCTTTCGGAACGCGCGGACGTCCTGCGCCGGGTGGAGCTCCGCCCCTACCGTCTTTTTTCTTTTCCTCCATCTGCGCCATACCTCCTATTTTCTTTTTCATTATAGGCGCCAGGCTGGCTCTTTGTCTAGCAAACAATCACCCCACCAGCTTTCACCTCTGCTGTGTGGTCGATTTCTACCTGCTTTCCATTGACGGTCTGGATGGAGAAGATGTTCTCCCACCCATCCGTGTAGACGTTGATTCCATCTACCCCTGCCGACGTATCCGCTATGATGCGAGCGTACTGTACGGCATCGCCCAGTGTCTCCCACTGCGTTTTTTTTCCAGCGATAACGATGAATGTCTACTTATCCTTTGGGCGAATCCAGATATTCGTCGATTTGAACGTCTTTCCGTCTACCATCTCCAACCGATTGCCGAGGTCAGAAATCTATCCGCCGAGTGTCCCCATGTAGATATCATAGCCTGCATTCATGCTCGCGATCTCATCCTTTACATAGTCCCCGTAAAACAGATTTCGCATGAATCAATCAGGAGATACCCACCCGACGAATATGATTGATACACCGCAGGGTCCTATCCATCTGCATATCAACAACATCAACACAAACACGAATGTCAATGCCATGGGCTCGGCATATTCGTCGAAAAGCAGAATGGTTGCCCTCATTCTGTGCATCTTCTTCGGATTCTTTGGTGTGCACCGCTTTTATCTCGGAAAGGTTCCTACGGGGATACTCTACTTTCTTACCTTCGGATTGTTCTGCGTCGGCTGGTTATGGGATACAGTCATGTCAATTATGAACAATGCGAAGGATGGAAATGGTCTGCCCCTAAGATAAGGGTGCTGCCGAGCCGCCGTTTCGTGACGGAGGCTTTTCTTTGCCCCTCTCACAAACAATTTAATTGTCATTTTTCATCTATATTATACAATTAAATTATTTTTTTCAATATTTTTCTTGTGCTTTTTACAATTTAATTGTATAATCCTTAAAAAGGAGGGATTTAGTTGTCTATCAACCAACGAATCAAGACCCTGCGTAAAGAGCAAGGTTTGAATCAGCGGGAGTTTGGCGATAAAATAGGGTTGGGACAAGCTGGTGTCAGTCGATTGGAACAAGAAGGCACTGTCGTCATCGACCAGAACATCCGCCTAATCTGCGATACATTCCACATCCGTGAAGAATGGCTGCGCACGGGCGAGGGCGAGATGATGTCAGACGAGGAGGATGCGATTCTCGAAGCCTTCGCCAAGCGGTACGATCTCACCCCCGACGAACAGACCACCGCACGCTATATGCTGCGCCTCTCCCCAGAGGAGCGTGCCGCCGTCCTTGCACACGTCAAGGCTCTTGCCGCAGAGCTTACCGCACAGGCGGACGCTGCCAAACGTGCGGAATCCACCGTCAAGGAGCAGCACACCACGATGACGAACGAAGAAATCGAAGCCGACGTGGCCGCCTATCGTGCCGCCCTCATCGCAGAAAAAGAGGCTGCGTCAGCATCCTCCTCTACCGCCGCCGCAAAAAGGGCATAAAAAAAGACCGCCCGTAGGCAGTAAGAAGCTGAATAGGAAGCAGAAGGCCGCCCGAACAATGTGAGCGAAACGGGATCTCCAATTATAACTATGCGGATGACATGATAAGTAAGTTTTATTATAACTTATCTTCACACAGATACGAAATTATGCTATACTATGCACAGAGCGATTTGGGAATCGGTTTTACCGTACCCCCAAACCAACGATAACCTCTGTGCGAAAGCGCAGAGGTTATTCGTTTTTAGGGAGTAAAATATGAAGCCATACAAGACGATAGACGAGCAGCTCGACATACTAAAGTCGAGGAACGTTCAGATCCCTCGAAGGTCCTTTGCTCGTCGTGTGCTGACTTATGAGAATTATTACTACGTTATCAACGGATATAAAGCTCCATTCATAGCTTCCACACAACCAGATGATACCTATAAACCCGGTACAACATTCAACGAGATCTTTGCGTTATATTCATTTGATCGCCGCCTTCGTGAAATTTTATTCCCGGAACTTTTACGCATAGAACACTCTGTAAAGTCGATAATCATAGATGTGTTTTCAAAATATCACGGACACGATCACACATCCTATTTACGCCCCGATTCTTTCAACACAACCACCTTTGACAACTTCAAGCGCGCCAACGCCTTAATTTTTGACCTTTTAAAATTGATTGACAAACAGCGATCACGACATGGAGCTATTACCCATTATATGGAAACGTATCAGTTTGTTCCAATTTGGGTACTGTCAAAGGTTATGACCTTTGGAAAAATCAATTCTTTCTATGGCTGTATGTTGCTGACGGACAAGACAGAGGTTGCCACGGCATTTAATCTGAAGCCGAGTCAATTCAAATCTTTAGTTGACTTCATAACGATATTTCGCAATAAATGCGCTCACGGAGAACGCGTATATTGCCATCTCAGAGATCAAAAGAAACCGTCGCCTATCCCGGAGCTCCCGCTGCATAGAGATTTAAATATTCCTCATAACAGAAAAGGCTACAAACACGGAACGCAAGATATTCTGGCTCTCCTCATTGCTATGAAGTATTTCTTGCAATCTGACCGATATGAAAAACTCATCCGACGTGTTGATTATGCGCTGAATACAAAGTTTGCCCTGAACATTCACTCCATCCCGTGCTCTGATATCCATGATGTTATGGGGCTACTGAATGAATATGCCTGGATGAATATATTAACCCGAAAATAAATAAAAAACCGCCCACCGTGTTGGCGCACGATGAGCGGTGAAGCAGGTCATTCCCCGAGGGGAGATATACCCGCCGTAGCAAGCACAGTATATCACACATTCGGGGCTTATTTCTACTGAAATCCCTCGGAGGTGTTTTATCATGCCAACAAAACGCAAAGACGGACGCTATCAGTCAAGCGTCATTCTTGAGAACCCGATCACGGGCGAGAAGGAGCGGCGTTATTTCTACGCCTACAGGCTGCAGGAACTTGAGGCTGAGCGGCGGCGCATCATGAACGCGAACATCTCGGATTTCCTACAGGTCGAGACGTTCCACCGTTTCGCCGACGAGTTCCTCGCCATGAAGCGCGACGTGGATAAACTTGAGGCATCGACCCTCTCCACCTATCAGGGCTTTCTCACACGCCATATTCTGCCGCAGATCCCGCCGGCGATGAAGATCGCCGATGTAAAGCCTGCCCTGCTGAAGCATATCCTCGCGCAGATCGATGGCGATCGGACGAGGCAGGCGGTCTATACGCTGCTGCAGTCGATCTTTCGTGCGGCAAAGTTCGAGCGATTGATCAAGAACAATCCGATGGAGTACATCCGAAAGCCGAAGCACAAGGCGACGGCTGCGGGGATTGTCACGCCGGAGATATATCACGCGCTCCTCGACGCGATCCGCGGATCACAGACCGAGCATCTCTTTAAGTTCGCATGGGATACAGGCCTCCGCCGGGGTGAGATTGTCGCGCTGCGCTGGTCGGATTTTGACGAAAAGGCAGCGACGATACACGTCTCAAAGGCACGCAAGCGCGCCGCAGAGGAGTACGAGGGCACGACCAAGACGGCATACAGTGCCCGCACGGTCACGCTCTCCCCTGCTGCTGTGCAGAATCTCCTCGCGTGGCGGAAGGCGCTCACGGCGATCCTCCTGCGGCAGGGTGTCCCTCTCACAAAGGACAGCTACATTTTCCGCTCCCTGCGCGACGAGACGCAGCCAATCACGCTAGCGGCGGTGACGCATCTCTTCGCCGACCTCAAGAAGCGGCTGAACCTCCCCGCGAATTTGCGCTTTCACTCGTTCCGCCATACGCACGCGACACTCCTTGCCGAGCAGGAGATCAGCGCGAAAAAGATACAGGTGCGCCTCGGCCACGCATCAGCCTCCTTCACGATGGATCGCTACGTGCACAACACAGAACAGATGCAGGAAGGTATCACGGAAAAAATAGTCAAGTGCGAAGAAAAGTATTCCCCGTGACAGCCAGGCTGTCAAAAAGGCTGTCAAAAATAAAAATAGAACAGAAAAAGGCTTCCAAGCGAAATGCTCGGAAGCCTTGATTTTACTGGCAGAGAGGGTGGGATTCGAACCCACGGTGGCTCATCACCACACTTGATTTCGAGTCAAGCACCTTCGACCACTCGGACACCTCTCCATGCCGCTGTGCGACAAGTCGCATTATATCATAGGAGCGAGTGCATGGCAAGGAATTTTTCTGCACTGTATGCCAAGGGCAAATTGCAAGTTTAATTGTCGCAAGGTCTCGTTAAACTTTTAGCGAGTTATATCATCGCAGCATACATGTCATTTGCTGACTTAATACTTTTTCCCTTCTGTCTTTATATCGAATTCTAATCCCCTTTTCCCGTACTTATGTTAA
>ERZ773212.993-NODE-993-length-13388-cov-11.989575_pt1 | contig 13388 bp, 6 predicted proteins | sample MGYA00581005_ERZ773212 | MGnify/ENA primary metagenome ERZ773212 (study PRJEB29015, sample SAMEA2738154) | human oral metagenome | biome: human oral; feature: human-associated habitat; material: saliva | place: China | collected 2196 ... | reverse complement strand
CCCGCCTCTGGCTCAACGACGCGGTCACCCAGGTGCTGCGCACCGGCCTCGGCCTGCTCGGCGTGAGCGCCCCCGAAAGGATGTGACCTGGTGAGCGAGGCGGTTACCCTGACGTGCCCGACCCCCGATGAACGCCCCGACCTGTGGCCGTGGAGCGCGACCCGGGTGGATGGCGTGCTGCGCGTGGGAGGCGTCGACCTGACCAGCGTCGCCGCCGACTTCGGCACGCCGACCTTCGTGCTTGACGTCGAGGCCATGCGGGGGCGCGCCCGCGTGTGGGCATCGGCGATGGCCGAGGAGTTCTGGGATGGCTACGGAATGAACGGCGGCGACGCCTTCTACGCCGGCAAAGCGTTCCTGAGCGCCGACGTCGCGCGCCTCGTCGCGGCCGAGGGCCTGGGTATCGACACCGCCTCGCTCGGCGAGCTGAGCCTGGCCCTGCGCGCCGGGGTGGACCCCGATCGCATCGGCCTGCACGGCAACAACAAGTCGGACGCGGAGATCCGCCTCGCCCTTGAGGCCGGCATCCACCGCATCTTCATCGACTCGATGGACGAGGTTCGCCAGATCGAGCGCATCGCCGCTGATCTCGGCGTCGTCGCGCCCGTCATGGTGCGCCTGAAGTCCGGCATCCACGCGGGTGGCAACGAGTACATCGCGACCGCCCACGAGGACCAGAAGTTCGGCCTGTCTCTGGCCACCGGCCAGGCGTACGAGGCCGTGGCCGCGATCAAGGACGCGCCCCACCTGGACTTCCGCGGCCTGCACAGCCATATCGGGTCCCAGATCTTCGGGACCGAGGCCTTCGTCGAGGCCGCGCGCATCGTCGTTGATTTCGCGGCGCGCGTGAGCGGCGAGCTGGGCCTGGACGTCCTCGCGATTGACCTGGGTGGCGGCGTCGGTATCGCCTACACGGGCCAGGATCCGATCCCGACCTCGCCGGTCGAGGTCGCACGTGCCCTGGCCACCGTGGTGCGCGAGCGCTGCGCCCACCACGGCCTGCCGATCCCGCACGTGTCCGTCGAACCCGGCCGCTCCATCGCAGGCCCCTCGATGGTCATGCTCTACCGCGTCGGCGTCGTCAAGGACGTCTCCCTGGAAGATGGGGGAGTGCGCCGCTACGTGGCGATCGACGGCGGCATGTCGGATAACATCCGTCCCGTTCTCTACGACGCGACCTACACGGCGACGCTCGCGAACCGGGACCCGGCGCAGGCCTCGTCCCTGGCGCGCTGCCGCGTCGTCGGCAAGCACTGCGAGAGTGGCGACATCATCATCCGCGACATCGACCTGCCGGCCGACATTGCGGGTGGCGACCTGCTGGCCGTGCCCGCCGTCGGCGCGTACGGCTACTCGATGGCATCCAACTACAACATGCTGACGAAGCCCGGCGTTCTCGCCGTCGAGGATGGAACCGCGCGCTGGTTCGTCCGTCCGCAGACGGTGGATCATCTGCTGGCGTTGGACGCTGGTCTGGAGTAGACGAGACCGTTCTGGAGTCAACGAGGCGGGGAGTGCGTGCGCTCCCCGCCTCTTGTATTCCCGAGTTCGCCTCTGTTCCCGTGCTGAGGCGATGCTTTCTGAGCGACGTCGCATGTAATCCCCGACAGTATCTAGCTTGTTCGTCTTAATTCATGTGATCGTGTCACTCCTGTTGTGGAGCTGCATGCGATATTGTGGCGGAATCATATTGTGAGCTTAGGGCAGCCTACATTTTGTTGTTACCGGCAAATCCTAGGATGATGGTGTTGCCCGCAGATGCAGACCTGCACGACGCAGTCCCAACCGAAAGCCGAGGAACAATGCGCCGCACCGCCGCACGCATCGGAGTCGTCGCTGCGCTCGCCCTGTCCATGGGCGTCGCGACGGCGGTGGCCCCGCCCGCTCGCGCCGACGAACCCACCGACGGCCTCATCTCGTCTCCCCGCACAAACGACGACGAGATGAACTACGCGATCAACCTGGTCCCGGGCGCCAGTGCCTCCGACCTGGAGCGAGCCATCTCCTTGGTCCCGTCGGTGAAGGGTGCGGCCCTGGCCTCGTACCCCGAGATCGGCACCTTCTTCGCTCAGAGCGCCACGCCCTCGTTCGCGCCCGACTTGGCCGCCGCACTGAAGGACGCAGGCATCCCGGTTCACTCCATCGGCCCGACCCGCACCGAGGGGGTTCTCTATTACGAGCGAGTCACCCTCCCCACGGGTGACGAGGCCCCGGCTGACGAGGCCCCGGCCACCGAGGAGAACATCGATACCCCGGCAGCTGATACCCCCGCAGCCGATGACCCTGCGACTGACGACGTTCAGTCGGGCGGCCTGGCCGCCATGCGCGACGAGAACGCGGCCGATGCGGCGGATGAAAAGATCTTCAACTGGGGTGCAGAAACTATGCACGCGCGCGAGGCCGGGGTGGTCTCCGTGGAGCGCGCGCCGGTCACGGTCGCCGTCGTTGACTCGGGCGTTGAGGACACGCACCCGGATCTGGCGGGCCGCGTGGATACTGAGCGTTCGGTGAAGTGTTCGGTCAACGGTGTGGCGACGCAGGATTTCTACGGCTGGCGCGACGAGTTCTACCACGGCACGCACGTCGCCGGTATTATCGCGGCGAACCACAATGACATCGGCATCGACGGCATCGCCCCCGAGGCGACCATCGTGGCGATTCAGGCGACGAACGACAATCGCTTCATTTACCCCGAGTACGTGACGTGTGCGTTCATGTGGGCGGCCAGCCACGGCGTGGACATTGTGAACAACTCGTATTCGATGGATCCGTGGGTCTACTGGAGTCCGACTGATCCCGAGCAGGCGGCGGGCCTCGAGGCCGCGACCCGTTCCATCAAGTACGCGCAGGGCAAGGGGCTGGCGGTCATTGCGGCTGCCGGTAACGAGGGGGTGAGCATCGACAACCCGACGATTGACAATGGTTCCCCGACGGACGCGCCTGCTCCGACGAAGGGGCGGAACGTCGAGGGTGGCATCCGCGTGCCCTCCATGCTCGACGGCGTCGCGCAGGTGAGTGCGGTCGCTCAGGCGTACAACGTAAAACCCGGCCTGTCGCTGGCGCGCGCGGATTTCTCGAACTACGGCACGACGATTGATTTTGCGGCCCCCGGCGACCAGATTTACTCGACCGCGCCGCTGCTGTTCTACGTGAGCGGTTACGCGGTTGCCGACGGCACTTCGATGGCGACCCCGCACGTCGCGGGCGTTGCCGCGCTGCTTCGGTCGGTGCACCCGGAGTACACGGGTGATCAGATCATTGACCTGATGAAGAAGCAGGCGGCGGGCCACTACGGCGAGCTCAACGCCCCGTGGGACGGCAAGGAGTACCGCGGCGCGGGCCTGCCCGACGCGCTGGACGCGGTCCTGAAGGACCAGCCCACTCCCGCGATTGGTCAGATCGAATACTCGACCGACGGCGCGCAGTGGGCACCGCTGGACGGTCAGGAGCTCTCCGGTTCTCTCTCCGTGCGCGCGACGGTGAGCGGTGCCGTGACGTCGGCTCGTCTGCTCGTGGGCGGCCAGGAGGTTGCGACGGGCACGCCCGCGGGCGGCGTCGTGACGCTTCAGGCGGACGGCGTGGATGTCTCCTCCCTCTCCGGTGCGCAGTCCGTGACGGTCGAGGCCTCGGGTCGCAACTCGGATCCGCGCGCCGACGATGACGCGAGCGCGTCGGCACCGTTCACGGTTGCGGGCGGCGACGATCCGAACGAGGCCGTGGCCGGCGAGTGGACATCCGATGCGACCGGCTGGTGGTGGCGCAAGGCCGACGGCACCTACCCGGTTTCCGAGGCGATGCGCATTAACGGCGAGGTCTACCGCTTTGACGAGCGCGGCTACATGGTGACCGGCTGGGCGAGCGAGGGTGGTCAGTGGTTCTATTACGGCACTTCTGGTGCTCAGGCGTCGGGCTGGGCGAACGTGGGCGGCACCTGGTACTACCTGGATCCTGCGACGGGCGCGATGCGCACGGGCTGGCTGGAGCTGGATGGAGTGTGGTTCCGTCTGGACGCTTCGGGTGCGATGCGCACGGGCTGGCTGAAGGAGGGCGCGTCCTGGTACTACCTGCAGCCCTCGGGCGCGATGGCAACTGGCTGGCTGAAGGAGGGTGCGTCCTGGTACTACCTGGATGAGACCGGCGTCATGGTAACGGGCGACCGCGTGATCGACGGAGTTGTATACTTCTTCGATTCGTCTGGCCGCATGCGGTAGCCGCCACCTCGGCACCCCCGGGCAGGGCCACGCCCGGGGAGTGCCGACAGCGGCCTGGGAGGGGTCGCGCACGCGCGCGGCCCCTCCCGCTGTCACGGTCGAATTTTCTCCTGTGTTGCCCGATGTTAAGCGGTATGAATTGTCGGACATGTCAAACTCTAGGATGATGGTGATCACGTGTGCACGGTGTCGTGCGCGCGACACTCACAACCGAAATGAGGAACCATGCGCCGCAACGCTGCACGCATCGGGATCGTCGCCGCTCTCACCCTGTCGATGGGCGTCGCGACGGCGACAGCCCCACCAGCCCGAGCCGATAACCCAACCTCTCTGATTGCCCCCGCTCGAGCGAGCGCGGGCCTTATGAACTACGCGATTAACTTGAACCCGGGTGCTGCTCCCGCTGACCTGGAACGCGCACTCGCCACGGTCTCCTCCGCGGGCGGCGTCGCCCTGGCCTCGTACCCGCAGATCGGCACGTTCTTCGCACAGAGTGAGTCGGCCTCGTTCGCCCCGGACATGGCCGAGGCCTTGGCGGGGTCTGGGATCACGGTGCACTCGATTGGCCCGACCCGCGTGGCCGCCGTGCCGGAGGGGGAGCGCGTCGAGGCCCCCGCGCCCGTTCCGACACCCGAACCTGCGCCTGTTCCGGCACCCGAACCGACACCCGAACCTGCGCAGTCCGGGGACGGCACAGGCCAGAGCGGTGCCCAGTCGGGCGCGCAGTCCGGCGGCGTGCAGAGCGCTCGCGGACGGGCGCTGAGCGAGGCTGACGGGACCGAGGAGATCTCGAACTGGGGAGCCGCGGCCATGAGCGTGGCCGAGGCGGCGGGTGTGCCCGTCGCGCACGCTCCCGTGAGTGTCGGTGTCATCGACACGGGTATCGACGACATGCACCCGGACCTGGCCGGGCGCGTGGATCAGACGCGTTCCGTGTCGTGCGCGGCCAACGGCGTCGCCTCCCAGGCGTACGGGGGCTGGCGTGACGACTACTTCCACGGCACGCACGTCGCCGGCATTATCGCGGCGAACCACAACGGGATCGGCATCGACGGCGTCGCACCGGATACGACCCTCGTGTCGATCAAGGCCGCCAACTCCGAGCAGCTCATCTACCCCGAGTACGTGACGTGCGCGTTCATGTGGGCGGCCAGCCACGGCGTGGACATCGTGAACAACTCGTATTCGATGGACCCGTGGATGTACTGGAGTCCGACCGATCCCGAGCAGGCGGCGGGCCTCGAGGCCGCGTTGCGCTCCATCGCCTACGCGCAGAGCAAGGGACTGGCCGTCATCGCCTCGGCAGGCAACGAGGGTGCGGACAACGACCATCCGACGACTGACTCCGGCTCGCCGACCGACATGGACACGCCCATCAAGGATCGTCCGGTCGCGGGATCCATCCGCGTTCCCGGCCAGGTGGCGGGTGTCAGCCAGGTGAGCGCGCTCAAGCGCGTCGACGAGGAGACCAAGCCCGAGTGGACGACCCTCGCGCGCGCGGACTTCTCCAACTACGGCACCACCATTGACTTCGCGGCACCCGGCGACGGCATCTACTCCACCGTCCCAACCGCCCAGTACCCGAGCGGATACGCCAAGACGAGCGGCACCTCCATGGCGGCCCCGCACATCACGGGCATCGCCGCGCTCATCAAGGCCACGCACCCCGCGTTCACGGGAACCCAGATCATCGGCCTCATGCGCAAGCAGGCGGCCATCGACTACACGCGCCTGGAGGTGCCCGCCGACGGCAAGGAATACCGCGGCTACGGCTTCATCAACGCGCTGACCACCATGCGCCGCGACCAGATGCAGCCGACCGTCACGACCCTCGAATACAGGGTCGGCAAGGGCGAATGGAAGACCCTCGACGGCGCGACCCTGCCCGCAGGCCCCGTCACCTTCTACGCGGCAGCCGCCTCGCCGATCAGCCACCTGCACATGGACGTAGCGGGCCTGACCGGCGTCGACCGCGACGGCTCCGGCAAATACGGCGACCCCGAGCTGAGCGTGTCCGCGGAGAACGTAGACCTCTCCTCCCTCCTGCCCGACGGCACGGACTCAGTCACCGCCCGCGTCCAAGTCAGCGCCGCAGGCATCAACTTCGACCGCCAAGCCGACGACGACACGGGCCGCGAAGCGACCTTCACGGTTTCGCGCGACCCCGCCGTCGTGCCCCAGCCACAGCCCAATCCGGGCACCGGCGAAGCCCCTGTGCCCGGTGAAGCCACAGCCGGAATCACCGCCCCCGCGCGCGCCGCCGAACAACTGCCCGCCAACTACGCGGTGAACCTCCCCGCGGGCACGGACAAGGCCACCTTCGAGCGAGCCGCAGCCCAGGCCTCGTTCAAGGGAGGACTGGTCCTGGCGCGCTACCCGCAGTTCTCCACCTTCTTCGTCCAGTCCGCCTCCCCGACGTTCTCACCCGACCTGGGCGCGGCGCTCATCAAGGAAGGCATCAGCTACGACTCCATCGGCCCCACCCGCCAGGCACCCGTCGGCGGCAACGAGGCCGTGGTCCCCATCGACTACACGACCCGCGTGCGAGCCGACGCAGCGCTCGCGGCCGCGCCGAAGTCCGACGCCGTGCAGAGCGAGGGAACCCAGAGCGAGGGAACCCAGAGCGAGGACGAGGCCGGGGTGACTCCCGACCCGCAGACCTCCAACGGGTGGCACCTCCAGGCCCTGCACGCGCTCGAGGCCCAGGACGTCGACGTCATGCGCGCCCCCGTGACCGTGGGCATCATGGATCAGTCCGTCGACGACACCGTGCCGGACCTGGCCGGGCAGGTGGACCACGCCAAGTCCGTGGCCTGCAACGTCAACGGCATTCCCAACCAGGATCCGGCGGCGTGGCGCTGGGACGACGCGACACACGGCACGCACGTGGCCGGGTCGATTGCCGCCAAGCATGACGGCGTGGGCGTGGACGGCGTGAACCCGACGCTACGCATCGCCGCGATCAATGTGGCGTCGCGTAACGGCGGCTACTTCTACCCCGAATACATCGCGTGCGGCTTCGTGTGGGCCGCCGAGCACGGCATTTCGGTGACGAACGGCTCCTACTACGTCAACCCGTGGAAGTACTGGATGCCGAAGGATCCCGAGCAAGCCGCCGGCCTGGAAGCCGTCCAGCGTGCCGCCGACTACGCGACGTCGAAGGACGTCATCAACGTGGTGGCCGCAGGCAACTGGACGACGGACCTGGATAACCCGCCCGCGACCGACGATTCGTCGCCGGGCGACACGTGGGGCGCGTTCGAGCGCGATGTGACGGGCGGCGTCTACATGCCGTCGATGATGCGCGGCACCCTCGCGGTCTCCGCGTTGCAGCTGCCCGAGGGCGCGGACCCCGGCACGGGCGTGCTGGAGCCGACGTCCTGGTCGAACTGGGGTGCCACGACGATTGATTTCGCGGCACCCGGCGCGAAGATCTACGCGCCGCTGACGAGCTGGTACGGCAAGGCCTACGGGAACCTGTACGGCACGTCGCAGGCCTCGCCGCTGGCCGCGGCCGTCCTCGCGACGTTGCGCCAGGTGCATCCGGAGATGAGTGCTTCGGAGATTGTCGCTGTGGCGAAGAAGCAGGCGTCCGCACCCGAGAACTGGTCGCGCATGGCCGCGCCCGCGGAGGGCCGCGAGTACCGGGGCGCGGGCTTGCCCAACGCGCTCGACGCCGTGCTCAAGGACCAGCCTGCGCCGGTGATTGGCGCGGTCGAGTATTCGACCGACGGGGTGGCGTGGAAGCCGCTGGCGGGGGAGACCCTCGCCGGGCGCGTCTCCGTGCGCGCCACCGTGACCGGGCCGGTGACCAGCGCTCGGCTGTTGCTCGGCGACCGCGAGATCGCGACCGGAGTCGGCGACGGCTCGTTCGATGGGACCGGCGTGACGCTTCAGGCCGACGGCGTGGACGTCTCGCACCCTGCGGGCACGGGACGCTTCTCCGGCGCAGCCACGGTCACGGTCGAAGCCTTCGGGCGCAACTTTGATCCGCGCGCCGACGACGACGCGACCGCGCAGGTTCCCTTCACGGTCAGCACCGACCACGTGGGTCCCGACGAGGCCCGGGCTGGGCGCTGGGTCTCCGGCACCTTCGGCTGGTGGTGGCGCTACGAGGACGGGAGCTACCCGACCTCCACGCAGCTGCGCATCGACGGGGCGATCTACCGCTTCAACGCGCGCGGATACATGGTGACCGGATGGGTGTACGAGGACGGTCAGTGGTACTACTACGGCGCGTCGGGCGGCCAGGCCGCCGGATGGGTTCACGTGCACGGCACGTGGTACTACCTGGATCCCCTCACCGGCGCGATGGCGAGCGGCTGGACCAAGGTGCAGGGCACCTGGTACTACCTCTCCTCCTCCGGCGCGATGCGCACCGGATGGGTGCGCGACGGGTCCGCGTGGTACTACCTGACCTCCTCGGGTGCCCTGGCCACCGGCTGGCAGCGAGTGGGATCCTCCTGGTACTACCTGTCATCCGACGGCGGCGCGATGGTCACCGGGTGGCTGCGCGACGGTGATGCCTGGTATTACCTGACGTCCTCCGGCGCGATGGCGACGGGTAGTCGATGGATCGACGGCACACGTTACGCCTTCGATGACGAGGGGAGGCTGATGCCGTAGGTCTGGCCCGGCTGGCGTAACCGCTCCTGCCTGCACGGCGGTTGCGGCTGATCGAGCGCTGGTGGGACTGACGTTCCTGCTTCGGCTATTCCGGCTGATCCAGCTGCTGGAGCTGTCGCGGCTCTTGTGGCGGTTGCGGCTCTTGCGGCTGGGACGGGACCGGGGCCGCGCACCATTCCTGGTGCGCGGCCCCGCGTTGTTTCACGGGAATTATTCGTGAAACAAGTGGGTGAGGGCGGCTCGTGTTGCCGGTGTGCGTCGCTCGATGCGCTGGAAGTGGGCGATGCGTGGGACGTGAATGATGCTCTGCGCGTGGGCGACGCTCTGGGCGTTGCTGATGATGGGCACTCACTGTTGGTGTGCACCCGGGGTTCCGATGCTTCGCACGTGAACCCGCTTATCGGGACCTGGGCCTCCTAATCCGCACGTGAACCCGCTTGTCGGGACCTGGGCGAGGTTGCCCACGTACGGAACAGCGGGTTAACGTGCGGACAAGCGGGTTAGTGCTCCGGATAGCGGGTTCCCGTGCGTGAGCGAATCGTCGCGGTGTAGATGTGCCGGACTTGTGCCAAGGCGTGAAAACCAGTTGTTTCACGGGTAATTCCCTTGAAACAACCACGTTGTCTCAGTGGCCTTGTTTTTCTTCCCAGGTGTCGGTGTTGTTGATGACCAGGTGGGACAGAGGGAATTTGCCTGTAGTTTCCGTGGTGGTGACGAGGCCGTTGATGGTTTGGGTTTCCCCGGTGAAGGGGTTGGTGGCGGTTCCACTCCACGTGGTGGTGAGAGTGATGTCGCGGTCTTCGTGGGGGTAGGGGCCGTCCAACATGGAGCGCCAGCCTTGGGGTGGGGTGTAGTAGTGGCGGATCAGGTTCGGGTCGGTGTTTAAATCCATGCCCTCGGACCACACTGATCCTGTGGAGGTGGTGACCAGGTTGGGGGTGTCATCTCCCCAGTTCCATTCGTAGTTTGTGGCGGTGAGTGTGATCGTGATGTCGCGTCCGAGCAGGTTGATGACGTGGGTTTGGGTGGGGCTGGTGACCGCGACGATGGTGGGGATGAACTTGTTCGTGTAGGAGACCCCCAACGGTCGCTTATACAACCCGGCCCCGTCGGCGTGGATGACGGTGGAGGCCAGGTAGAGGATGTCGCGCGTGGTGGGTACACGCCCTGGGTCTTGATTGGGTCCACCCTCAGGATCAGGAGGCAGCTCACACCGAACGATAGTGGTGTCATCAGAAACAATCGGACTGTTGGCTGCCTTCCCAATGAACAGTTCCTTACAACGATCTTTGTAAGAACCAGAAACAGGATTAGCCTTCGCATCAGCCGTCTTCTGCGCCCTCTGATCATCCAGAGTTGACGAACCACCACCACTCGACGGCTGCCCAGAGGATTTTATCTGCTTCTGCTGCTGCGCCAACACGGTAAGGCTGTCATTGTCGGTATTGATGCAAATCCCAAGTTGTATTCCGGTGTTATCAGTGCAATTGTCGATTGGCTGAGCAACTGTTTCGTCGGTAATGCTGATCGTAAGAAGGGCGCATAATATGGCGCTGAGGCTAAATTTGATAACCTGAGTCCATTTACTTTTGCTCATTATTGAGCACGCTCCCTCCCGTTGAAATCCAGCCACCGTTTTTCCAAGTTATGAAGAACGCGTACGTGACTGGCTCGTCGGAATTCTTATCGATGATCTTTTGTCCAACGCATGCGATTCCGTTGTTTGAGGTGCCATCGAATACAACTGCGATAGTATTAGGTTCAACCCCCCATTCCTTTTCAGATGCCGGCAATACTGACACTATGTTTGTTACGGTTGTCTTGTTGCCGTACATCCAGCCATTTGCGTAGAGAGCATTGACATTCTTGATGTGGCCTTCGCGGAATTTCTCTCCGGGTTGCGTGATGTCTTCGAATGGTTGTGTGTCTCCGGTGTTCCATGCGTAGGTGAGTGTGTCGAGGAGGTACTCGGCGGCGAGTTCTGCTCCTCGTTCGGTGTTTTCTTTGGCTTCTTCGGGTAGTTCTGGTTTGGTGTAGGTGGATGCGGCGTGTTCGGCGGGGCGCACGAGCACGCCGTCGGGTCCGATCTGGTAGCCGCCGGACATGGCTGCCTCGGTGGGACTCGACGCGGATGGTGCGGGCCTGGCGGTGGGTGTGGTGGCTGCGACGGTGGGTTTCTCGCCCCACGCGTGCCACCAACCCTCTGCGACGCCGTTGATGTAGACGGCGAAGGCCGCCCCAATGACAAGCACCACGTAGGTGACGCGCATCCCCCAATAGAACGGCTCAACGTGCAACCAGGCCCGCACCCGGGCCTTTACGCCCTTGGGCCGGTTGGCTTTCGCCTCGGCTCGATAGTCGGCCCACCGCTGACGCAGCGTGTATTTGCGCGGCATGGACTCTCGGCGGAACTGCTCCTCGTCTTCCTCGGTGACGGGCCGTTCGGACAACGGTGGGACCATCATGTTCTCTCAACCTCCACGATGAGGTAGCTATCCTCCAGCGCACCCCCACCATCGGAAGCACGCCCTGTTAAGAACACAGGCTACGCCCAGAACCAACACAAAACACTAAGAATGCTCAGTAACCACCACGATGCGTGCTCCCACCCCGCTCCCACCCCACGCTCGCGCCACCACACAACCCCGCCCCGACCTCGTCAAACGCGGATAAGGGAGAACCACAGGGCAGCGAACGCAGCTGTCACACATCCCACCAACCGGACAGTGATCACCGACCATCGGGGGCCGACCCCGCGCTCAGTGGCAGCGCCCAGGAAGGCGGAAGGCACCGCAGGCGGCACAAAAGATGGGGCCGCGCACCCGGGGCGCCAATGCTTCGCACGTGAACCCGCTTATCGGAGCCTGGGCCTCCTAATCCGCACGTGAACCCGCTTATCGGAGCCTGGGCGAGGCTGCCCACGTACGGAACAGCGGGTTAACGTGCGGACAAGCGGGTTAGTGCTCCGGATAGCGGGTTCCCGTGCGTGAGCGAATCCGTCGCGGTGTAGACGTGCACGGCCCCCGCCAGCAAGAACCGCCCCACAGAACGGTTCCCACAGAGGAAACCTATTGGCTATCCGCAGCGACGAACCCCGCCTCCTGCGGCGTCGTGCCGAGGCGCGCGGCGATGAGTTCCTTGTCTTCGTCGGATGCGAGGTCGCGGACCCATGAGGCGTAGGTGGCCTCGTCGGCGTGGATCTCCTGGGTGAAGGGGTTGCGCCGCTTCGTGACGATGACTCGGACGTGCGAGACGAACATCCACACGTTCGCGATGAGCGCGGCCGCCGAGACGATGAACAGCGCCCAGGGGTTGTGGGAGCTGCGGTGGGCGAACATCGAATCGTGCATGAAGTGCGGGAAGGTGAGGACAACCGCCGACCAGAGCGTGAGCGTGTACGCGCGGTACTGGATCCACGCGCCTCGCCCGAACGACATGAGCGCGGGGATCGTGCACGCCGCCAGCAGCGCCACGCCCGAGTACCACGCGCGGTCCGCCAGGCAGTTGTACACGTACGCGAAGTTCCACAGGTCGTAGGCGATGATCCACCCGATTGTCAGATCGCCCCAGACGAGGGCGCGCTCCTTGCCCTTGGACACGAAGATGCCGACCCACCCCGAGATCGCCAGCAGGTTGAGGATCCCGGCGATGCCGTTCATGATGTTCCACGGCCCGCCCCACGTGACCATCCCCTGCGAGGGGTCCACCCCGTGAATCCCGTAGCACTGGAAGTCGCGCACCACGGCCTCGGCGATGTTCACCGCGAGGATGATGGGTGGGATGAGCAGGTACCAGCGGTTGTGCCGCAGCCTCGGGAATACTTGGAGGGCGACGAGGCAGAGGGAGCCCGCCAGCGCCGAGTACTGTTTCACGATGGGGAACCAGCCGGCCGAGGCCGTCCCCGCCGTTGAGTGCGGCCACCAGAAGATGGTGAGGGCGACCGGCACAGCCACGAAGAGCGCGAGGACGACCCACATGTTGCGCTGCGCGAGCCACGCCGCGCCCGCGAGCAGCGCGATGACGATGAGGAGCATCGCGTAGTCCCACCACTGGCCGACCTCGAAGAAGAACAGCGTCGGGTAGTCCGGGGGAGTGATGCCGCCCATCAGCGTTGTTCCTTGCCCCAGTTCGGCAGGTAGCTGCGCTCCATCTTTTGGCGGATCTGTTCCTCCCAGGAGAACTCCGGCTCGCGCCAGCCGTCGAAGTAGGAGGCGTCGATCTCGGAGGCCCACGGGCTGTCCGCGCCGGTCGGCGGCCAGGAGGGGTCGTCGGTGACGGGTGGGCGGATTTCGGCGACGGCGGGGGCGGATCGTCCGTAGCGGAACCACTGGGTGTAGGTCTCCTCGAAGAGGGGGGTGTTGTCGTGGCGGCCTGCGGGCGTGCCCGAGTTGAAGAATCGCCCGCCGAGCATGCCGCGCATGAAGCGGCCCGTCAGGTGCTGCTTCTTTTTGAACTCGAGGACGCGCTTGACGTAGAGGTTTTGCAGGTGGGTCATGCATCCGCCGATGAATTCGATGTTGACCCAGTTCAGGGCTTTCATGGCGGGGGAGG
>ERZ773212.986-NODE-986-length-13440-cov-5.136197_pt1 | contig 13440 bp, 16 predicted proteins | sample MGYA00581005_ERZ773212 | MGnify/ENA primary metagenome ERZ773212 (study PRJEB29015, sample SAMEA2738154) | human oral metagenome | biome: human oral; feature: human-associated habitat; material: saliva | place: China | collected 2196 ... | reverse complement strand
TCTTATGGCGATTGCTTTCTTTGGCTTCGGCGGATTGATTTAAGGAGGGATCATGAGTGTAATGACTACTCTGATTCTGGTTGCCGCAGGACTCGTGGGAGCAACCGGATTGATTTTGGGCTTGTTTTTAGGTGTTGCCTCGGAAAAATTTAAAGTGAAAGTGGATGAGAGAGAGGCGGAGGGTCGTGCCGCTCTCCCGGGAAGTAACTGCGGTGCTTGCGGATTTCCGGGTTGTGATGGTTGTGCAAAGGCGATTGCTAAAGGAGAGGCTCCCGTGAACCAGTGCCCAGTAGGCGGGGCGCCCGTTGCGGAGAAGATTGCCGCAATTATGGGGACGGGATCCGTTTCCATGGATAATGTGAAAAAGGTCGCCCATGTGCATTGTCAGGGAGATTGTGACAAAGCAAAGCAGCAGGCGCATTACAGCGGAATTGCCGATTGCAATGACCTCGTGGTGGTTCCGGGCGGAACGGAGAAGGCTTGTCCTTATTCCTGCTGCGGCTACGGCTCCTGTGTCAAGGCTTGTGCCTTCGATGCCATTCATGTGATTAACGGGGTTGCGGTAGTGGATAAAGAAAAATGCACTGCCTGCGGTGCCTGCGTGAAGGCCTGTCCGAAGTCCTTGATTGCCTTAGTGCCCTATAAGAAAAAACACATCGTTTCCTGCAAGAATCTCTTGAAGGGAAAGCAGGTAAAGGATGCCTGCTCCATCGGCTGTATTGCTTGTGGAATCTGCGAGAAAAATTGTCCTTTTGATGCAATCCATGTGCTGGATAACCTTGCGGTCATGAATGAGAAGTGTACGGACTGCGGTATCTGCGCACAGAAGTGTCCTACTTCCGCCATTACCGGAAAAAGGGAAAAGAAGCCTGTAGGAAATCCGACAGTCAATTCGGAGGGGAAAGAGCTTGCGAAGCCGGAATAGAAAAAGACATAAGGAAAAGGGATAAATAAAAGAAATAAGAAAAACGGAGAAGGTTCTGAATAAAAAGCTTGTCGTGAAAGGGAATTCTGCTCAAAAAGCGGCAAGTTTTTTATTTTCCCTTTTTAATTTTTGTTTTTTGCCGATATTATGGTGTTGGCGTAGGAACAGCTAAGCGCTTTTACCATTTTATTAGCAGGACTTTTCACTAGGTATTACCACAGTACTTCGCATTATGCATTACCGCGGTATTTCGCATTTCGTATTATCAAAGTACTTTACATTACGTATTACCGAAGGATTCCGGATTGAATCTTACTATAGATTCTTGAATTATCTTTTTTCGTAGTGTAGAATCGTGCATGATAATGTTTTGTCATGTTTTTCATCTTTAAGATAAAAAACGATGAAGGAGTTCTATAGTTATGCTATAGAGTATTCAAGGAGGAGAAGTGGCATGAAGGAATGGTCAAAGGCCTTAAAGAATCTGTCGATTCTGACACAGTTAGGACTATCCCTTGCGATGCCGCTTTTACTTTGCCTGTTTTTGGTATATCGCTTAAGAGAAGTTTTTTCTCTGGGCTATTGGATATACATTCCCGCTTTTTTCTTTGGCCTGGGTGGTTCATGTATGACAGCATATAAAGTCTACCTTTCCGTTTGTAAAAAGGAAGAGGGAGAAAAGAGAAGTAAGGACAAGGCATTTAACGAACATAAGTCCTGAGAAGGAAAATCTATCCTGAGACGGATGTTCTGTTTATTGCGAAAGTCTCTTACCTATGGAAAGGAAGAAAAATGAGGGTTCAGGAAACTGTGAAGAAGGAAAGTCTGCAGATTGCCGTGCAAAGCGGCATAGCCACGCTTATTATGTGGATTTGCATTTTCATTCTTCACCATTTTATTCCGGAGAAAGTGAGCTTTGATTATCGGGTGATTTTATCCGGTCTATTGGGAACAGTCGTTGCCGTAACGAATTTTTTTCTTATGGGGGTTACAGTGCAGGGTGTTCTCAGTGTAGAGAATCAGGAAGAAGCCTATCGGAGGATGCGGCTTTCTTACCGAAATCGTACCTTATTACAGCTTCTGTGGATTATTCTTGCCGTTGTGGCACCTTGTTTTCAGGCTGTGGCAGGTATCGTTCCTCTGCTTTTTCCGGGCGGAATTCTTCGCATAAGGGGAATTCTGGAATGGAAAAAGGGAAAAAATCAAAAACAAGGAGGTGAAAACTAGAGTATGAATTTTGATATTTCCGGTGCAAAGATATTCTTGAAAATTCCTACGGGAATTCCTATTTTAGGGGACTTTTTGCTTTCGGAAACCCTAGTCGTCAGCTGGGTGGTTATGCTCGTCATTACCGGTCTTTGCATTTTCCTGACAAGAAATCTGAAGGTGGAAAATATCGGTAAGAGGCAGGCAATAGCCGAGTTGATTGTGGAAAGTGCGAACAATCTTGTTCGGACCAATACGGGAGGCAATCGTTTTGACAAAATGATTCCTTTTGTGGCGGCACTCTTCGGAACGAGTATTGTTTCGAACTTAATCAGCTTGACGGGCTTACGAAGCCCCACGGCGGATTTATCGACGGAAGCGGCCTGGGCGGTTGTCGTATTTACTATGATCACGGCGAACAAAATCAAAGCAGGAGGATTCTTAGGCTACTTAAAGGGCTTTACTACCCCGATTTTCATTATGACACCCTTCAATATCCTTTCGGAGATTGCTACCCCCATTAGTATGGCGTGTCGTCATTTTGGAAATATTTTATCCGGTATCGTTATTAACGGACTGATTTACGCTGCACTTGCGCTCGCGTCATCCGCATTACTGGGACTCATTCCGGGTGCTGTAGGAGCATTTTTATCCCATATTCCTATCTTGAGTGTAGGTTTACCGGCTATTTTATCTTTTTATTTTGACTGGTTCTCCGGAGCCATGCAGGCATTTATCTTCACCATGCTCACGATTATGTATATCGCCAATGCGGCGGAAGGATAAGTCGGCAGAAGAAAATACTGCAGAAAGATAAATACTGAAAAAAAAATAAATACTGCAGAGGGATAAATTTGTAGAAGAGTAAATACTGCAGAAGAGTAAATACTGCAAAGAGAAGAAATACTGCAGAACTAATAAGCTTATTTTAAAATAAACAGGACAAATGAGAGCCTGTTTAGTATAGGAAATGAATTTCTAGGAGGAAAACAATGAGTGATTTTCAATTTTTGGCAAAAGGTATTGCATTGGCAGGTTGCGGAATCGGTGCGGGAGCGGCACTAATCGCCGGTATCGGACCTGGTATTGGAGAAGGTAATGCCGTAGCAAAGGCTCTGGAAGCTATCGGAAGACAGCCGGAATGTAAGAGTGATGTTACTTCCACCATGCTCCTTGGTTGTGCAATCGCAGAGACGACAGGTATCTACGGTTTCGTTACCGGTCTTCTTTTAATCTTCGTTGCACCCGGAATGTTCATGAACTTCCTGAAGTAAGGAAAGATTTCCGGTAAACGAAGAAAGGAGAAAAGTATGGAATCGCAACAGTTGGTAACCATCATACCGTGGACCTTCATTGCCCAGATTTTGAACCTTTTTATTCAAGCATATTTGATTAAACGCTTCCTCTTTAAGCCAATCAATGAGGTTTTACAGAAGAGACAGAAGCTTGCGGATCAGAATATAGAAGAGGCAAAGAAAGCAAAGGAAGATGCGGAAGCTGTTAAGGCGGAATATGAGAGCAGCATGTCCGATGCCAGAGGTGAGGCCAGCCGTATTATTGAAGACGCAAAGAAGGATGCAGGCATCCGTGCGGAGGAAATGATTAAAGAGGCACAGGCTGAAGCAAGCTCTATCAAGGCAAAAGCGGAAGCGGATATTCGTCTGGAAAGAAAGAAAGCTTTAAATGAAGTGAAGGACGAAATCGGAAGTCTCGCTATGGACATTGCCGGTAAAGTCGTGGAGAAGGAAATCCATGAAGATGATCATAAGGCTTTAATTGATGAATTCTTACAAAATGTAGAGGAGGCATCATGAATCAGTCGTCCGCTTTGTATGGGAAGAGCTTTTATGACTTAGCAAAGGAAGAGAAGATTACGAAGGAAGTTCTGGAGGAAATGGAGCTTGTGAAGGCTCTTTTCCGGGAAAATCCCGATTATATCCGTCTTTTGCTGGAGCCGTCTATTCCTAAGAAGGAAAGACTATCTCTTTTGGATCAGGCTTTTTCGGAAGACTTACAGCCTTATCTTTTAAACTTTTTAAAGGTTTTATTGGAAAAGGGCCTGCTCAGGAGCTATTCCGAGTGCTACAAAACATACAAAAAGCGATATCAAGAGGATGAGGGAATTACCGATGCTCTTGTGGTCAGTGCTGTAGCCTTAAGTGAAGAGCAGAAAGCGGCTTTGATTACAAAGCTGGAGAAGCTTTGTCAGAAGAAGATTATCCTGTCGGAGAAGATTGACCCCGAGGTTTTAGGGGGACTCAAGGTGGAAGTCGACGGAAAGACCTTAGACGGTACCGTTTCCGGCAGATTAAAAGAGATACGGAAAAATGTAAATGAAGTAGTCTTGTAAAAAGGATGGGCATAGAATGGAATTAAAACCAGAAAAAATATCCGAGGTCATTCGAAGCCAGATTAAATATTACCAAAATGCTATCGTACAAAATGAAACCGGCACCGTCCTTACGGTTGGTGACGGTATTGCCAGAGTTTCCGGCCTTACAAACTGTATGGCGGGTGAGCTTCTGGAGTTTAGTGACGGTACTTTCGGTATGGCGCAGAACTTGGAAGAAACCAGCGTTTCCGCTGTCCTTTTCGGTTCCGATGTGGGAATCAAGGAAGGACAGAGTGTAAAGCGTACAGGAAGAGTTGTTTCTGTACCGGTTGGCGAGTCTCTGATTGGTAGAGTAGTGAATGCCATCGGACAGCCTATTGATGGAGCAGGCCCCATTGAGAGCACGGAGTTCCGTGCTGTAGAAAGTCCTGCACCCGGCATTATCAAAAGACAGCCGGTTAAAGAGCCTTTACAGACTGGAATCAAAGCCATTGACTCGATGATTCCTATCGGAAGAGGACAAAGAGAGTTGATTATCGGCGACAGACAGACCGGTAAGACAACGATTGCTATCGATACCATCATTAACCAGAAGGGGAAGGATGTAATCTGTATCTATGTCGCTATCGGACAGAAGAGGTCTACGGTTACCGCTCTTGTAAATGAGTTGCAGGAAGCCGGTGCGATGGATTACTCCATTGTGGTAGCGGCGACCGCTTCCGAGCCGAGCCCCTTGCAGTATATCGCACCGTATGCGGGCTGCGCGATGGGCGAGTATTTCATGCATCAGGGAAAGCACGTCCTGATTATTTATGATGATTTAAGTAAGCATGCCGTAGCATATCGTGCAATTTCCCTTCTGATCAGAAGACCGCCAGGAAGAGAAGCTTATCCCGGAGACGTTTTCTATTTGCATTCCAGACTCTTAGAGAGAGCGGCTAAGCTTTCCGACGAGCTTGGGGGAGGATCTCTTACGGCGCTCCCGATCATCGAGACACAGGCAGGTGATGTATCGGCCTATATTCCGACCAACGTCATCTCCATTACAGACGGACAGATCTTCCTCGAGACCGAGCTTTTCCATAGCGGAATTATGCCGGCGGTTAACCCCGGTATCTCCGTGTCCCGTGTAGGCGGAAACGCACAGATTAAGGCTATGAAGAAGGTTGCCGGTACCTTGAAGCTTGTTTACTCTCAGTTTAGAGAGTTGCAATCCTTCGCCCAGTTCGGATCAGACCTTGATCAGGATACCAAGCAAAGACTGGCACAAGGTGAACGTATCGTGGAAGTACTGAAGCAGGGCAAGGGCGAGCCCGTTCCAGTAGAAAAGCAGGTAGCGATCCTCTACGCCGTAGTACACGGCATTTTGAGCAAGGTGGAAGTAAAGGATATCAAGAAGTACGAAGAAGAGCTGTATCATTTCCTTGATTCCGATGCGGAGGCAGTCAATGCTATGCAGGCTATCGTAAGTACCGGAAAGCTGGAAGAGGATACGGAGAAGAAGTTAAATTCTTCCTTGGAGCGTTTTACAGAGGAATTTTTAAAGAGACTGTAGAAGTAGAGATAAAAGGAGAAAAACATGGCTGCAAATATGAAGTCCGTGAAACTCCGTATTAAAAGCATTCAAAACACAATGCAGATTACCAAGGCAATGGAACTCGTAGCTTCTTCCAAGTTAAGAAGAGCGAAGGAGAGGGCGGAGAATACGAAGCCGTACTTCCAAACGCTAAAGAAAACTTTGTCGGAAATCGCAAACGGCAACACCGACTTTTCTTCTCCCTATGTGAAGAGAAACGCATCGGAAAAATGGTGTTATGTGCTGATTGCCGGTGACCGAGGCATGGCGGGAGGGTATAACGCGAACCTTTTCCGCGCCTTAGAGGAAGAAGTGAAAGGAAAGGAATTTTCCTTATTTCCTTTAGGTAAGAAAGCCCTTGAGTATGGAAGACAGAAACACTACAGCATTGTGAATGAAAACTATAGTTTGGTGGGAGAACTCAATGTCTCCGATACCTATGCCATAGGAAAAGAACTCTGTAAAGCCTACCGTGAAGGGGAGTTTGGACATATTGTTCTTTTGTATACAGACTTTATTTCCATGATGAGCCAGAAGGTAGACAGCCTTTCCCTCCTGCCGCTTTCAGACCTGAAAGAGGAGAGTGAAGAAGAGGCGAAGGCAATCCGAAACTTGATTCTTTATGAACCGAGTGGAGAGGATGTTTTTAATGCGATAGTGCCGGAGTATCTTGCCGGACTCGTCTATAGCGGTGTTTGCACTTCTGTCGCCAGCGAACTTGCGGCAAGAAGAACTGCAATGGAAGCGGCTACGGACAATGCCGGAGAGATGATTGATAAATTGAGTCTGTTCTATAACAGAGCCAGACAGGCAAGCATTACCCAGGAAATTACGGAAATTGTTGCCGGTGCGGAAGAGTTATAGGATAGCTAGAGGAGAAATACATGACAGAGAAACATGTAGGAAAGGTCATACAGGTCATGGGCGCCGTTCTGGATATTCGATTCCAAGAAGGCGAACTGCCAGCCCTCTTAAATGCCATTTCCATTCAGCTTAACGGACATGAGCTGATTTGTGAGGTGGCACAACAGTTGGGGGATGACACGGTTCGCTGCGTTGCCATGAGCTCAACGGATGGCCTTGTACGAGGAACAGAAGCAGTTGATACGGGGAGCCCCATTACGGTGCCTGTCGGAGACGGCTGCTTAGGACGAATTTTTAATATCTTGGGTGAACCGGTGGATGAGAAGCCGGCTCCCGAAACAGAGGAAAGATGGGCGATACATCGTCCGGCTCCTTCCTTTGAAGAGCAGACTCCCGCAACAGAAATCCTGGAGACAGGTATTAAGGTAGTTGACCTCATTTGCCCCTATGCAAAGGGTGGTAAAATCGGTCTCTTCGGCGGTGCGGGTGTAGGAAAAACCGTTTTGATTATGGAGTTAATCCACAATGTCGCAACAGCACACGGCGGTATTTCCGTATTTACCGGTGTAGGAGAGCGTACCCGTGAGGGTAACGACCTGTACGGTGAAATGAAGGAAAGTGGCGTTTTGGATAAGACTGCCTTGGTTTACGGACAGATGAATGAGCCGCCCGGAGCAAGAATGAGAGTCGGACTTTCCGGCCTCACTATGGCGGAGTATTTCCGTGATGTAAAGCATCAGGACGTACTACTTTTCATTGACAATATCTTCCGTTTTACCCAGGCAGGATCGGAAGTTTCCGCACTTCTCGGAAGAATGCCTTCTGCCGTAGGATATCAGCCGACTCTTGCAACCGACATGGGTGCTTTACAGGAGCGTATCACATCCACAAAGCAGGGTTCCATCACTTCCGTTCAGGCGGTTTATGTGCCTGCGTATGACTTAACAGACCCGGCTCCCGCAACAACCTTTACGCACCTTGATGCGACGACCGTACTTTCCAGAGATATCGCAAGTAAGGGTATTTACCCCGCAGTGGATCCTCTGGATTCCACCAGCCGTATTCTGACTCCGGAAGTTGTCGGAGAAGAGCACTACCAGGTAGCAAGAGGCGTACAGCAGGTTTTACAGCGTTATAAGGAATTACAGGATATCATCGCCATCATGGGTATGGATGAGCTTTCCGAAGAGGATAAGATTACTGTTTACCGTGCGAGAAAGATTCAGAACTTCCTGTCTCAGAGCTTCTCCGTAGCGGAGCAGTTTACCGGACTCGAAGGAAAGTATGTTCCTTTGAAAGAAACCATCCGCGGCTTCAAGATGATTCTGAACGGAGAGTGTGATGCGCTTCCCGAGTCTGCATTCCTTCTTGTGGGAACGATTGATGAAGTCTTTGAAAAAGCAAAGAAACAGTAAGGAGGGACGCTTATGGCAATGTTCCCGTTAGAGATTGTTTCTATGGACGGAGAAAAGTTTAACGGCGAAGTGGAGAGACTGAGCCTTCGCAGTATCACCGGAGATTTAGCCATTATGGCGCACCACATTAACTACTGCACTGCAGTGGGAATGGGAACAGCCAAGGTCATTCTTCCGGACGGCACCGAGAAAAAGGGCGCCTGCATCGGCGGTATGCTTTCCATGATGGACAACCACTGCAGATTGATTCCGACCACCTTTGAGTGGAGCGATGAAATCGATGTGGAGCGTGCAGAGCGCGCCAAAGCCAAGGCCGAAAAGCGCATCGAGGAGGAGAAATCCGAAGAAGCGCGAGTTCGTGCACAGGCTAAGCTTTACAGAGCTTTGATTCGTTTACAAACAGCAGAGAAATAAAAAGAAGAACTGTGGAGGAGATTTCTACTCCGCAGTTCTTTTTTAAATCTCGCTAATCAGGCAATATCCTTTTTCTTGACCTTCATTGATGATATATATTTTTTCAGTTCCAAATGTGCTTTGATAACGAAATCGTGGTTTCTCATTGCATAAGTTTTCCAGTTTGTTTCTTAAAGGATCATTTTTTGGGAGTATGTCGATTAGGTTCAAAACTCTATCCTTTACATCTTTGTCTGACTGTATTGTGAAAAAGCTATCTTGGCTTTCTATGATAGAAAAGAATTGATTTGGCACAGCTTCCGGAGAAAGTGTAAAGGAATAAATGTCCAGACGGTCGTTTCCAAAGCCTCTTTCACTGCGATATTCAATAGTTTTGTTGCTTATCTTTCCTTTAAGCTCTTTTAAATCATCCTCTATTTGCAGAAAACGGCCGGCAGGCTTTAGTGCAATTAGAAAAAGACAGACTGCTAATAGAAGATAGAAGAGAAATCTTAGTTTCAGTAAATTTTTGTTAGCCATTGATTTGAATCCTTACTATATGAAATATAATCATCTTTTATATGAAAAATAGTATAAGGAGTATAGATTAAATAAAATGGAATAATATATTAATTATAATCGTAACATACAATAATTAATTGTTCCTGATTTCATGAGCTGTCACGCAACTGATTTCTTCGCCTGTCGCTGAATTGCTCAGTTACGTGTCATCAGCTTATTGTTGGATACCGGACGGTTTCCCGCCCGGTATCAGTTTACTTTTCATTGCCTCCAAGCATCTCATGCTCGGCTACGAATACAATCATGTGATCATCGATCAATCGATTCTGTTTCTGATAAGCATACATCAGTGCCTTTTCGCAAACACGATTGATCATGCGTGGTACACCGGCTGAAATCTGGTAGACTTTGTCGATTGCCGTTTCAGTAAAGATATCTTTTGTACATCCGGCATAGGCTAGATGAGATCTTATGTATTCACCGCACTCGGCACGATCCAGCGGCAACAATGTACAGTACATATCTATGCGCTGACGGATCGCTGCATAGGATTCAAGTTTAAGCTTTTTGGTCCAAAGTTCGGTCTGCCCAACTAGTACCAGTGCCATCGGGCTTTCTGAATCAAACTTATAGTTCAGCATGAAGCGGAACTCTTCCAGCATTTCTTTATCCAAAAGGTGCGCTTCATCCAAAACACATACAACGCATCTTTTCTGAACACCCTGGATGACCTCGATTGCCTGCTGAAGCTGCTTCTTGGCATCTCCGCGATAGAAACCGGACTCCATGCCAAGCTGCTCAAGAAGTCCTTTGTAAAACCACTTGGGTGTCAACTTTGAGTCTGAAAGATACAAAAGGATGTACTTTTCCTTAGGCAGCATCGCTTCAAACCGGCGTAGCAAAGTAGACTTGCCACATCCCGGATCTGATGTAACAACGGCGAAAAGTTTTCTGTCTGCTACATACATCAGCCTTCCAAGGATTTCCCTTAAAGAACGGTTTTCATACAGCTGCTCCGGAGGAATGTTGCGTGCGAATGGTGTGCCAGTCATTCCGAAGAAAGCTTCATACATCTCAGAATGCCTCCTTTCCGTAGTTCTCAAAGGAAAGTGCATCTGCGATTACTTTCTTGTTTTCAATGCGTCTCTTTTCGAGACCATCAAGAAGGCGGGATGAATTAACATCAGCCAGCTGTACACTGATCGGCAGAGTCTGCTTTTCATCACAGTAAGCACCGATCTTAAGCGGTTTGGCACAGAATGGCTCAATACCCGGGAACCTGACAGTCAGGATTTCCGGCTTCGCCGGATCATAAGAGATTTCAACATCCCTGCCGATAAGTGCTGCTTTTGTTTCAAACTTTTCTCCGTTGAAACTGAGGCATGCACCTTTGTCTACATGCCTCATCTCATGATAGAGGAAGGCTTCGGAAACAGTGTTTACATCAATAAATGTAAGAGGACGTGTGTCGCGGTTCCATTCCTGAAGTGGCGTAATGCCGTTTTCCGGAACCGGTGAACCCATACACTTATAGTACTCAGCTATGCCTGAATGAGGGGCATTATGGTAATACTCCTCAAGGTATAACGTCCATTTCTGATTGAGATTATCAAGTGTCTGATCTTTTTCCAGCTTGAATTCATTCAGAAAAGCATCAACGATCCGGTGGAACTTTTCGATTTTTCCTTTTGATTTTCCACTTTGTACAGGCGCATGCGTGATGCGGATGCCTAAGCGAGCCAGCGAGAACTTCAGCTGTTTGGCGACGTACTGCTTTCCATTATCGAAATAGCATCGGTCAAATTTACCTGCCTTCAGCACGACATTATGAAAAGTATCATGTACAATCGTTTCTTCCTGATTAGCATAGAATCGTGACTCGACTACGTATCTCGAATGATCATCAATCGCTGATGAAAGATAGGTCTGGACTTTGGTTCCTTTCTTTCCAATCGGAAGTTTTGGTCCATACTTGATATCGCCTTGAAGGAGCATCATACGGTGTGGTTTACAGAAGCGTTTTGAAGAACTCTGTCTTGCATCTTTATAGATGCGTAGATGTTCTCTACCGAAACCTGCAGCATACAGGTGGCGTTCAAGTGTCGACCGCTTCAATACTCCCGGTGCAACACGATGTTCAAGCTCAAGGATAAAAATGATTTGCTCGACAGATCTTTCAGGAACCTCTCTGCGTAGCTGGATTGCTTCGGTTACCAGCTCATCAAAGTTTGCAGGTAGTTTCTGAGAACGATGTTTTTCTCTGGGCTGTGGTTTCAATCCGCCAAACGAGAAATCTTTAAAAGCTTTTTCATAACGGTAGAGAGAGCGAACGGTTGTCCCGTTATCCTCTGCAATCTTATGCCTAAGGGCGATCCTCTTACCATTGTCAATGTCGGGATCCAGCAGGGGGGCGATTAAAGTATAGCGGCGCAGGGCTTCTTCATCCTGCCATGTATTTATCACTTTCATATATAGTGACCTCCTTTTGAGACCACTATAGCTATGAGGGTTATGACACTAAACGAAAAGTAGGTGCATGAGCTAAAACCGGAATGACACAAGAAAACCACCGCTATTATAGATGCTGTGGATGATTCTTTCCAACCAGTTCCGGGCATGCCGTCGAAACCATTTGAGTAATGATAAATCGGAATGCAGAACTGAAAGCTTACCATCTGACAATTCATACGCGATTGTCCGAAGATAGCCTTCAATACGTTCCTGATTCAGCTGGAACCAACAAAGCCACAGGAGCATCGTGTCCATGCAGGGATAATCCTCACTATCGAGATCCTCCGGGGTAACAATGCCGTCAAGAACACCGGCAATAATCTCTGTCTTGTAATGCTTGAAGGGCACCAGACAATCGGGAAGTTCATTATGGTATCGACAACATCCTGTACAGCGAAAACGGCGGATCAGAATCCACTGTTTCTCAGCGCCCTCCAGCCGCATGATTCTGCGTTTTCGGTCACGGTATTCCAGTTGACCTCTGCATTCAGGACATGGCGGTGGGTTGCCATTGCTTTTAACAAAAAAATCGCCCCCCTCATTGTGCATGAGCGAATAGTCTGATACACTAAACATGGTTTTATACCAAGGTTCGGTGTACATGACTTCGCGGGATGGTGCACCGGACCTTTCTTTCTATATACTTCTATGACAGTATATAGAGCAATTCAGCGACATGCAACAAAATCAAAAGCGAGTTAATTTACGAGGTCAACAACAGAAACGGATTTCATATCATTGGAATTGATAATTCTCTAAAAGATATGCATGACGGATATACTACTTATGCAGAGATAAGCCCGTCCCATGCCATAAAGGGCTGTACATCGATGAAAGCGGTAGTTGGGAAAAGCAAAGAGTTTGTAAATTTATATTTGAAAATAGAGGATAAAAAATTTCTTATTTCCGACTTAAGCTACAGTGATGCGGTAAAGATTATGAGGGCCTTTGTAAAAAAGGAAGTTCTTCCTGATGAAAAGACTTATACGGAAGTGATAGGAAATGATGATGCAATCGTAAAATCCGCATTTGAAGAATTAACAAAGCTCCTGCTGGCAGACCCCCAAACGGCGAAGCGATTCTTAAAAAAGCACAAGCATGAAAGTATGGAAGATATGGACCATGCCTGGGAAGAGCTTTTTTTCGCGTTAGAGCGGAAAGGAAAAGTGATAGAACTGGATTGGAAAGCAAGGAAGGATAGCTTTATTCCTGCTGTGCGTAAATTAAGTGCCGGATTAAATCTCGAGATAGATGAGAAAATATTGAATGATGAAGAGGATATTCCAAGGTGGGGAAAGATTCTGAATGCCGAGTGGACAGAGTATGTTTTGTCTGCCATGGATATAGGAAGTGACAGCTATGCGATGATGGTTCTCAGCAAGGAAGACTTTGAAAAAGCAAGGGAGCTGGCGAAAGTGTTCTTGCATAGAATCGCAGTGATTGAAGAGATGTGAGAAGATTTTGAAATTGTACAAATAGGAGCGACTATGAAAAAAATATATATGTACGTATTGGATACAATGGCAGACTGGGAAAATGGATATCTGTTACAAGGACTAACTTTACAAAAAATGGCAGGGAAATCTCAATATGAATTACAAACGGTTTCCACTTCTAAGAAAGCCATTAAAACTTCCGGCGGGGTAACGATTGTTCCCGACATCACTATCGAGGAAATAGATGAAACAAAAGCCGG
>ERZ773212.981-NODE-981-length-13467-cov-5.672532_pt1 | contig 13467 bp, 7 predicted proteins | sample MGYA00581005_ERZ773212 | MGnify/ENA primary metagenome ERZ773212 (study PRJEB29015, sample SAMEA2738154) | human oral metagenome | biome: human oral; feature: human-associated habitat; material: saliva | place: China | collected 2196 ... | reverse complement strand
GTTTCGTATTCTTCTTTGCCATCTCTTTACTCGTTAGATTTTATAAAACGTCTTGGCTAATTATAGCATGGGTGAAGTGAAAATGCTAGTACCATATCAGATTTTACTAATTTTTATGCTTACTTCGCCGATCGATAAGACGCGCCGGACTCTAATCTTTCTTTTCCAAGTATAAATATTTATTCAGCCATTCATCCGTCGGTTCAAGGTGTTTGTCGTCAATCTTTTTGAGCGGCATATTTTTTGCCATATCATCTGCAATTTCCAATATTACGTCCTTGAGTTCAATATTATCTTTGTAATAATCCGGTATGTTTTTATAGCCGACCCTCGCTCCAACGATATTTCCAGTTATTGCCGCTGTTGAGTCCGAATCCCCGTCATGATTTGCCGCCGCAATAATCGCCTCCTCAAAATCGTCTTGGTACTTGATCGAGCAGTAAATAGCAATCGCAACTGACTCTTCGGCGACCCAGCCCTCTCCGAGTTGATAAAGAGCTTCTTGATCTTCAACGTCAGATTTGGCTAAACGAACGGCGTTATTAAACAGTTTGGTCAGCTCAGCTTTTTCGCTATCACAACCAATCTCAAAAGGATCTTGATCTCCGTAAACTTTCTCGGTAGTCCAGTCGTTCATTTTCTGGATTGCGATTTGCACGGCTTCTTCTATCGATTTTCCATCCAACGCATAATAAATTATATATCCCAGCGCATACGCAGAAAGAATTGCCAGAGGATGTCCGTGAGTCAGCGCGCAAGATTTGGCAGAAATTTCACCAACAACGTCTTCTTTGCAATACAGGGCAATTGGCGCAATTCGCATAACTCCACCGCAGCCTTTACTGCCATTGAGACCGCCTTCTAATGTTCCCATCTCTCCTGAGGAAAGTGAATCAAGGCACGTCATTCCTGGACTTCGCACGGCGTTTAACTCCGGAATATTTTTTATCCAAGCTACTGGCATGTGCTCGACCTGTCCAGCTTTTTGTTGCGTATCAAGCCAATCCAAATACGCCAAATATATCGCCCTCGATGGAAGCGGCGCTATGCCACGCGTTTGAAGTCGCGTAGATCGCCATAAAAGTCCGCAAGCTGTAAATAGCGTCATCTGCGTATCGTCCGAAATCACACCAATTCCATCCGTGAATCGAGTCGTTGATCTCGGCACTATGTCGCGCTCAAACTCTATTTGATAGCCAAGCACATCACCAATTGCCCCGCCCAACATTGACCCGCGCACTTTATCAACCCTCTGCTCTATCGATTGTTTCGTCATAACACCCTCCTAACCTTGTTAAGATTATATCATTAGCCAAACTTTTGGTGGTCGTTTTATAGTATAATTAAGATAAGGATAGCTTGTAATTTAACCGTGGAGAAAAACTCAAATGGGTCTATTTAACAAAGAGTCTTCAGAGACACCAAAGGCGCCAGAATTTTTAGACAACGTCAATAGAAAAGTAATTGATGATTTAAAAACGACAATTAAAAAAGGTAGTAAGGTTTCTATAGCAGCAGCTTCTTTCTCTATTTATGCATTTGAAGCCTTAAAGAAAGAATTAAACTCTGTCGATGAATTTCATTTTCTTTTTACGAGAGAAACATTTACAAAAGAAAAAGCCCCAAAAGAAGCTCGCGAGTTTTACATCCCAAGACTTAATCGCGAGCGCTCTCTTTATGGCACCAACTTTGAAGTTCGACTTCGAAATGAACTTAATCAACAAGCAATAGCGAAGGAGTGCGCGGATTGGATTCGTAAGAAAGCACATTTTCGCTCAAATATTTCTAATGAAATGATGTCTCCATTTATGAATATAGAAAGTCCTGAGGGAGATGCTACTTATAGTCCGTTTGCGAACTTCACTACCGCCGAACTGGGTGAAGATCGAGGTAATAACGCGTATTCTACGATAATAAAAGTTCATGCTCCGCTGACACAACAGTACATTAGCACTTTCAATGAAGTGTGGAATGATGAAGATCGCCTGGCTGACGTAACTGATGCCGTGCTTGAAAATATTACGGCAGCTTACAAAGAAAATTCGCCAGAGTTTATTTATTTTATTGCGCTTTATAATATTTTTAGTGAATTCCTTGAAGACATCGATGACGCCTCGCTTCCTAATGAAGCTGTTGGCTTCAAGCAATCTAAGGTTTGGAATATGCTTTACAATTTCCAGAGGGACGCCGTAGTTGGATGTATTACAAAACTTAATCGTTATGGTGGATGTATACTTGCCGATTCTGTGGGTCTTGGTAAAACGTTTTCTGCGTTGGGTGTTATTAAATATTTTGAGTCCAGAAACCAGCGAGTTCTTGTTCTTTGTCCGAAGCGTTTAAGTGACAACTGGAATACTTTTAAGGGCAATTATAAGAATAATCCCTTGGCTGATGACCGCTTGAATTACGACGTTCTTTATCACACGGATCTTGGTCGTGAACGCGGCACCTCTAATGGAATTGACCTAAGTCTTGTCAATTGGGGCAATTATGATTTGGTGGTGATTGACGAGTCGCACAACTTCCGTAATGGTGAACATAGTACTCGTAAAAGTGATGAAAATTACGAGAATCGCTACCGTAAACTTATTCGAAAAATTATTAAGGCTGGAGTGAACACGAAGGTTTTGATGTTGTCTGCTACTCCAGTGAATATAGATTTTACCGACCTTAAGAACCAGCTGATGATTGCGAGCGGCGGTAATGAATATGAACTTTCTGGCAAGCTTAAAGTCGGGGGTTCACTCGAGAAAATATTCCGTGATGCAAATAACGCCTTCAAATCTTGGTCTGAGCTTGACCCAGAGAATCGTACGACCGAGAAGCTTCTGGAGATGCTTAGCTTTGATTTCTTTGACCTGCTTGATAGTGTTACGATTGCTCGCTCCAGAAAGCATATCGAAAAATATTATAATGAAACAAACCTCGGTAAGTTCCCTGAAAGACTTGCACCGAAGAGTTATCGCCCTAACCTAACCGACCTCGAGGACATAGACTTTAACACGCTGTTTGAATATATTGATAAACTGAATCTCCAGATTTATACTCCGCTCAAATTTGTGCACAAATCAAAATTAGCAAAATACGTTGACTTGAATTCATCCCAGGGTAAGTCGTGGGAGAACCGTGAAGCTGGTCGAAACATTCTTATGATAACTAACCTCTTGAAGCGTGCGGAAAGTTCGGTGTATGCGTTCCGTGAAACGGTTGAGCGCCTTGATAATCTCATAGCTGACACAATGGACAATATAGACCGATTCGAGCAAGGTCGTACGACAAAATTCAACTTCGGTAATGTCATGGAGCAAATTAACGAGATTGACGAGGATGACAATGACTCAGATTATACAGTTGGTAAAGACCTGAGGATTGAACTTGGTGATATGGATCGCATTTCTTGGCGCCAAAAACTCTCTGATGATCACGAAGTATTGTCCGAACTTATCGAAAAAATCCGTCTCATTACTCCAGATCACGACCTTAAGCTGCGTGAGCTTGAAAAAGTTATTAAAGAAAAGCTTGAAAATCCGATTAACGGCGATAATAAGAAAATTGTTATCTTTACGGCGTTTGCTGATACAGCGGATTATTTATATGGTGAAATATCAGGCGCCATTAAAGATAAGTTTGGCTTAAATACTGGGGTTATTACTGGCAGTAGGAATCCAGAAACCAATTGTGCGGGAGTGGCAAAAGATTTTAATAGCATCCTAACCTGCTTTAGTCCGAAGTCGAAGAATCGAGACGTGTTTGGGGCTGCTCTCGCTGATAAGGATATTGACATCCTCATTGCCACTGACTGTATTTCAGAAGGTCAAAACTTGCAGGATTGCGACTATTTAATTAACTACGACATCCACTGGAACCCAGTTCGTATTATTCAGCGTTTTGGTCGTGTTGATCGAATCGGGTCGGATAATAAACAGATTCAGTTGGTGAACTTTTGGCCAAATGTCGACCTCGACGAATACATAAACCTTAAAGCACGCGTGGAAAATCGCACAAAACTTATTTCTATCACTGGCGCTGGCGGCGATGTGCTTGAAAATACAGATCCAGAACTTGAATACAGGAAGGAGCAGCTTGAGCGACTTCAGAAAGAAGTAGTTGACCTCGAAGAGATGAATAGCGGTGTTTCAATTATGGATCTTGGACTTAATGAATTCCATATGGATTTACAGGAACTTCATAAGAAATACGGTGACGCGGATCATATACCATTTGGCATTAGCGCAACTGCTGGTGCTATTAAAGATGAAGCTCCAGCTGGCGTAATTTATATTCTTAAAAATATCAATTCTGGAGTAAACATTGACAAGCAGAACCGCCTACATCCGTTTTATCTTGTTTATATTAAAGATGATGGCGAAGTATTCGTAGATCATCTCAACCCGAAGTCGCTTCTTGATAAAATGCGTCTGCTTTGTAAAGAAAAAGACACTCCAAGTCGTGAATTGGTAGCAAAATTCAACCTTGAAACTGAAAACGGTAAGAAAATGGATGTATATTCGAAGTTACTTTCTGACGCAATTCATAGCATCGTAACGATTAAGGACGAGAAAGATGTCGCAAGTTTATTCAAAGCCGGTGGCACTACTGCCCTAACCAATCAGATATCCGGGCTCGATGACTTTGAGCTAATTAATTTCCTGGTGGTTAAATAATGATAACGTTTCCAGAATGCACAAAGGTCGGTAAAATTGTCGCCAAAGAATACTTTTATAAGAATATTGACGCTGCCACAAAAAATCTTTTTCAGAGCGAAATTGCTCGAATAATTTGGGAATATAAACTTGCGCCCAACACAATTAACCTCCCAGTAAAAAAGTGGGCAGAAATCGAAGTTTTTCGTATAGTGCTTAAAAATGGTGAAATTCCAGAAAAAGTTTTGAGAACTATTGATTCGGTGATTCCATATCCGATTCTTTTTATTATAGAAAAAGGTTCAATAAAAAAAGCCGCCATTTGTTACAAAGAGCAAAGTCAAAAAAATGAGAACGCCGTTAAGGTGGATACTTACTTTTACACGGAGTGGAATGATGAGAAGCTCCAGAACATTAAAATTGAGGGACTTAATATAGATACAGTTTTTAGCAACTTCGTGCGCCAAATTGCCGGAGATAAACTCACTACAACAAATAAAAATAACAAAGAAAAATCTCCGAATTCCATTAAAGAAGATATTGAGACTCTGAAAGAACGTGAAAGGATTATGAAACAAGTAGCAGTGTTGAATCGAAAGATTAAGATGGAGCCGTCGCTTGGTAAGAAGCAATCGCTGGCAGAAGAGCGTTACAGATTAAAACAACGGCTCTTATGATATAATTACGGTAAGGATATTTATAACAAATCGTGGAGGAAATCTTATGAATGATAATGTCGAAAAGATCGACTTGAACCGCGTAGACTGGAAAAGTAGTCGCGAATTCTTTGAATCGTTGGGTGAAGCGCTGAATAAGCTGGAAGATAAAGATGAGTCGTACGACTTCACTTGGGTTGGTAAACGAAAGTCCATTATTGAGGCTGGCGCGCCAATTAATAAGATTCTCCGCCCAGATGTGGAAGCTTCCAAAGATTTTGACAATACAAAGAACATGCTCATCGTTGGCGACAACCTTGACGCACTGAAACTCCTCCAAGAATCCTACCTCGGCAAAATAAAAATGATTTACATCGATCCTCCGTATAACACCGGTCATGACTTCGTGTACCATGACAACTTTACGGTTAAAAAAGCCGACTTTGAGGACGGTTCTACGGATTCTGATGGCAATGTAATTATTTCTGAAGACGAGTACGCCGAAAACTCAAAGGCAAACGGCAGATTCCATTCAGACTGGCTGTCGATGATGTATCCGAGGTTACGTCTGGCAAGAAACCTTCTGACTGATGATGGGGTTATATTTATCTCAATTGATGATAATGAGCAGGCAAACTTAAAGAAACTGTGTGATGATGTTTTTGGCGAAGAGAATATAGAGGTTATGGTGTGGCGAAAAGTTGGAGATGGAGATGCTGGGGCTGGAAAAATGAAAATTACATATAGGTTCCGCAATGAACATGAATACATCTTGTGCTGCTACAGAGACATAAGAAAAGTATTTTTCAAAAAGAACAAAGAGATACCTAATTTTAAGAATTCATACAGCAATCCAGATAATGACCCCAGAGGCTCGTATAAAGCTGGTAATATTTCAAAAAATGATGAAAAATCAAATCCAAATGGGAAGAATTACTACACGGTAACTAGTCCTGCTGGGAAGTCGTTTTCTAGACAATGGCATTTTAGTAAGAATGAATTCGATAGACTTAATGAAGACGGCAGGATATACTGGGGGAAAAATAAAGATTCAGTTCCATCAATAAAAATTTTCGTGAATGAACCAAGAGAGGTTATACCAACATCCATACTGCTCGAATCTGGGTCTGCTGCAATGGGTAATAAGACACTGGGCGGGATGTTTGGAGGTGTAGTTTTCGACAATTCTAAACCGACAAAATTAATAGAATACTTGGCTGGAAGAATTAATGATAGCGATTACACTATCCTAGACTTCTTCTCCGGTTCCGGCACAACTGGTCACGCAGCTATGGACTTAAATGCTGAAGATGGCGGAAAGCGTCAGTATATTTGTGTGCAGCTTGATGAAAAAACTGATGAAAAGTCAGAAGCCAAAAAAGCTGGATACGACACCATTGACCAGATTACTGCTGAGCGTTTGCGTCGTGCTGGGGAGAAAATTAAGTCTGAGCATCCAGAAACGGACATTGACACTGGATTCCGTGTATTCCGCGTTGACGGCAGTAATGAGAATGAAAACATTCGTAAGCCACTGAATGAAATTGATCAGAGTGACATGTTTGACATGATTGACAACGTTAAAAAAGACCGCACGCCGTTGGACTTATTATTCGGCGTAATTTACACCTCCGCTCTGCCGTTTGACCTTAAACTTGAAACGCGTAAAATTGGTGAGAATACGGTTTATACGTATGGTTACTTGGATGAAAATACGGGTCTTATTGCCTGCTTTGATGATGAAGTTCCAGAAGAAACTGTTAAGGAAATTGCCAAATTAAATCCTCTGACTGCCGCGTTTAAGGATTCGTCGTTTAGAAATTCCGCTGAAAAAATTAACCTGTCTGAACATTTCCGCATTATTAGCCCTGACACGAGAGTTAAGGTGATCTAATGAAGTTAAGATTCAAGCACCAAAAATTCCAAGAAGATGCCGTTAAGGCGACCTGTGATATTTTTACCGGGCAAATAAAATCCGAGCATCGATTCCTGGCGGATCAGGGTGACAGTATGAGCTTTGTTGATATGTATGGCTTTGGTAATGAGGACATTTCCCTGCAAGATGCGCAGTTAATTAAGAATCTGCACGAAGTTCAGGGACTGCAGAATATTCCCCGTAATGCAAAAATTGAGCGTCTTAATAACAGACCGGTGTTTACAATTGAGATGGAAACTGGTACTGGTAAAACTTATACGTACATTAAAACGATGTATGAATTAAATAAGCAATACGGCTGGAGCAAGTTTATCGTTGTGGTGCCGAGTATTGCGATTCGTGAGGGTGTTTATAAGACTTTTCAGACGACTGCGGATCATTTTGCTGAAGATTATGGCAAGAAGATTCGTTTCTTTATCTACAATTCTTCCAAGCTGAGCGAGCTGGAACAATTTTCTGGCGATCCAAATATTAACGTCATGATTATTAATACACAAGCTTTTAACGCCCGTGGAGCCGACGCCAAGCGTATTACGATGAAGCTTGATAGTTTTCGGTCTCGTCGTCCGATTGACGTGATTGCCGCCACAAAACCAATTGTGATTATTGACGAGCCGCAAAGTGTTATTGGCACAAGTAAAAAAGCGAACATCACCCGCTCTTCCATCTCCAATTTCAACCCGCTATTTTTCTTAAACTATTCCGCGACCCATCGTGAAGATTTTAATAAAGTTTACCGTTTGGATGCTGTTGATGCTTACCAGAAGCAGCTTGTGAAGAAAATTACAGTTAAGGGTATCACAGTTAAGGGCGGCACCGCGACTAACGGATATATTTATATCCAAAAAATTAATACTTATCCGAATAAAAAGCCAACCGTTACGGCCATATTTGAGTTTGATTCAAAAGCAGGCACCGGAATACGCCGTAAAACGAAAACTCTTAGCTGGGGCGATGATATCTATAAGCATTCAGGCGAGCTGGAGGCGTATCATGACGGATATCTAATTACGGAGATAAACGCCAGAGAGGGCGACAGATATGTAGACTTTAAGAATGGTCTTCGTATTTACGAAGGTGAAGTTATTGGCGAAACTAATACTGACGATCTACGCCGTATTCAAATACGTGAAACTATTATGTCTCACCTGGAGACTGAGCAAAAGCTCTTTAAGAGAGGAATTAAAGTCCTTTCTCTATTCTTCATCGACGAGGTTGCCAAGTATAAATATTATGATGAAAATGGCGAACATAAAGGTTCCTACGCGAAGATATTCGAAGGGGAATTTACAAAAGCTATAGATATTTACCTGAATCAGCAGCTTCAATTCGAAGAAAATGCAGATTTTCGTAAATACTTAGAAAAATTTACCCCGTCTGAAATACATTCCGGCTACTTCTCTATCGATAAGAAGGGGCACGCCATCAACAGTAAGGAAGGTCGTGAAGGTAATGGCTCTGATGATGTTTCGGCGTACGATCTTATTATGAAGAATAAGGAGCAGCTGCTGGACTTGAAAGAGCCGGTGCGATTCATCTTTTCTCACTCTGCCCTGCGCGAAGGATGGGACAACCCGAACGTCTTCCAGATTTGTACGCTTCGTGATTCTGATGCCGAAATTAAGAAACGTCAGGAAATTGGTCGTGGACTTCGATTGTGTGTGGATCAAAACGGTATTCGTCAAGATGCGGAGATTCTCGGTGAAAATCTCGTCCATGATACGAACATACTTACTGTCATTGCGAATGAAAGTTATGAGAGTTTTGCGAATAGTCTTCAGTCTGAGTTTAATGAAATTATTGCAAGGCGTCCAAAGGATGCGTCTGCCTCACTATTTAATGGAAAGATAATACAGGATGCTAGTGGCGAAAAGACTATTACGCTCGACGACTCTGCTGCTGCGGATATATACATGGGACTAGTGAATACTGGACTTGTTGACAAGGTTTCCAAGCAGCTAACGGATGCATATCATTCATTAAATGATGAACAGAAGGTTCAAAAAGTTCGCGAAGCCGTTGGTGAGTTGTACGCTCCGTTTGCAGAGAACATTAATAACATCCTATCTTCTGTTTACGATTCAAAGCGCGGGCGGCTTGTGACTAATAATCGTAATAACGAGAAACTTGAACTTGATAAAGAAAAGTTCGCCTCTAAGAAGTTTAAGGAGCTGTGGGATAGTATTAATGAAAAGACTTATTATACCGTGGAGTTTGACGATGATGAGCTTATAGAGAGGTGTGTGGATTCTCTTAATAGAAATATGCGCGTGACAAAGACAGAGGTTATTATTACCGAAGGTTTGTTAAAGACTGCCGGTAAAGATAAATTGGAGATGTATAGAAGTAAAATCGGCATGCCAATTGCTGTTTCTGAAATTGCGAATGACACAGTTAAATACGATATTATCTCTGAGCTTTCCAGGTCTTATAGCGATGGTGGTACGGGTCTCACGCGTAAGGCTATAGCAAGCATTTTATCTAGAATTGAACCGAGTGTATTTCATTCGTTTAAAACAAATCCTGAAGAGTTTATTCACAACGCAATTCAGCTCATAAATGACCAAAAAGCCTCGACAGTAGTTAAGCATATTGAATATGACAAGCTAAACGAGAAATGGGACAGTGGAGAAATTTTCATCAATGAAAGTATTACCGGTGAATATGGCTACAACCTCATAGATACTCCCGATCATCATCTATATGACAAATTGCGCTACGATTCTGAAGTTGAAAAGAACTTTGCGAGAGAACTTGAAAAGAGCGATGCAGTAGAAGTTTACGTGAAACTTCCAAAGAGATTCTACATAAATACTCCAATGGGCAATTACAATCCAGACTGGGCAATTGCGTTTAAGGACGAATCCGGAGTAAAGCACATTTACTTTGTGGCGGAAACTAAGGGTGTGAGTGAGGGACAACTTGATGTCGGTGTGAAAGGTATTGAAAAAGCTAAGATTGAGTGCGCCAGAAAGCACTTCGAAAAGATTAGCAATGGCGACCGTATTTATGGAGTTTGTAACTCATACGAAAAGTTGCTGGAATTAGTAAGTTACTAAGACTTTGTAATCCTTCCGTGGCTTGAGCTATATGATATAAAAAGATCCGCATCTCTGCGAATCCGTGTTTCATGTGGAGCCACGATCGGGGCTTGAACCCGAGACCTCATCCTTACCATGGATGCGCTCTACCAACTGAGCTATCGCGGCGTAACAGGCTTAATTTTAGCATATTAAGCCATATTTAATCAACTGGGCTATTTTTTACGAGTGGACTTCTTGACTGGCGTGCTGATTTCTTTTGGTAGCTTTGGCGTGACGAACGCCTCTATTATTCCCCACGCTACGCTATTGACTAAGAACGTAACGAACAATATTCCTGAAACTGATGCCGCCAAGTGCGCTGATGAAGCGTTAAATAATGTCAATAATCCCGCTACAGCTAGACCAATTATGGCTAACATAATATAAGCGTATTGTAATTTCAATCGTTGGTTTTTTTCGCTATTCCATAGTGTCAGAATAGATTTTGTAAATTCAAGCATACCCATATAATAGCACATAAATTATCAAAAGTCAATGGCACTCAGCCTGGCGTCTTGCGACCAATTCTATAAAAATATCCACGTAAGAAAAATATTATTTTCCGACCTTATAATTTATCAATTAGCTCGAGTAGCTTTTCCCATGAGGCTCTGTCGGTGTGGTCATTATCAACGGTAACAGCGTATACGCAAACTTTATGCAGGAGAGGATATTCTTGTGAATTAATCCAAGTCTGCATCTCCAAAGGATACGCTAACTGGTCGGAAACTCCAATAGCCGCACCATAATCAGTAGTCAATAAGTCAAGCCCATCATGTCTAATTTGATCTGCCCAATATTTGCAGTGCTCGACTGCTTGTTCGTAAGTCATTTGAGGGTATTGGCTCTTCTTATTATTCATATTTGTTATTATATAACATGAAAAAGTCCCAGGCTAATAATAATATAATATTAGCCTGGGACGGTCGTCTCCTTTCTATCTATCGAGCATCTTCATGTGGATTATGTCTGTCAGGGTGACCGTATGGAAGGCTCTGGTTTGTCTAGTGATGGTCTTTGTTAGATTCTCCGTCGGTGTTCCACGAGATGCGGTAGTTATCTTCGTAGTACTGCGTCACATGCAGATCTATCTGGCGATTCCTATCGTAGAACACTCCACTGCGATCATTGGTGTCGTTGTCGCGGTTTCTCACACCTAGCGGTAGCGTATCTCTCCGGGCGCGGCGGTCATACAGTGCTCCACCAGACTCGAAGTTTTGTGGACCATGTGGCTCAAACGGATTGCGCCTGTATATCAAGGCTCCGTTTCGATCCATGACGTAGTGTCCGTGACCAGGACCATCAGGTTTATCAACACCACCGAAGTAGATGTTGACGTTGCCGTTCGGCTCCGTCGAGATCCATACGTCGTCCTGATACATAATCGGAACTCCAGCCTTTGCGGCTAACTCCTTATGCTTCTTTCGGCTTGCCGACTTCAGTTCGTCGAGCCTGGAGCGGAAAGCCTTGGTGCATGATTCAAAGTCGGCCTTGGCGCGCTTGAACTCAGCCTCCGCTAGTTCGTGCTCTGCCCTGGCAGAATGAAATGTCTGCTGCGCACGAGCAAACTCACCTTTAGCCGCCTGGAAAGCTGGCTTGGCACTCTCGAACCGCTCACGCGCGGCTCGAATTTCAGAGACAAGCTGTCGCCGTTCGGCGGCAAGGGTCTGAGACCTTATCTTGCAAGCGTGCCCCTGATTTGCATGCATGCGTGCGCTAGCGCCGTCGCGCATGTCGTAGGCTAATGAAGCCGACTCGAAAGCCGACTTCATTTCCTGGTATGCTTTCTCTTGCTGATTATCCAGGATTTCGATTCGCGGGCCGTTGGTTAGCCTTATGGACATGTAGGCTTCCCATGCGGCTTGCTGGTCTGCATAGGCGGCTTGCTTGGCTTCCCAAGCGCGGTTCATGACTGCACGAGCCGAGGAGCGGCGCTCCCAGGCGGCTTGCTGAGCTTCCCAGGCTGCCTGCTGTCGCTGGCGGGCAGACTCGCGAATCACCTTCAAACGGTCAAGCTCGGCGTCTCGCTGACGAGACATGATGATATCCTCTCTGTAAAGGAGCGAAGTCACAGCGATTACTGCAACTTCGCTATTTTACAACATGAAGAGGGTTTTGGCAATAGTCTATTTAATACAACAAGGACTCAGTAGATTGACAGGTATATTATTTCTATTGAATACTTAAAGTATGACGAATGTCTACTGTCTTTTGAGATCGCCCTTCTGAAGACTTGTGTGATAGTGATGACGCAATTTCTTATCGTGGAAGACTAATTTATAAAGAGTCTGTTAGTATTATAAAAAAGTCGCCCGAAGAAGGCGACGATGATTCAAATTTGGTGCTGGAAGTAGGACTCGAACCTACGAAGCCTTACGGCGGGAGATTTACAGTCTCCTGTGATTGCCACTACACGATTCCAGCGTGATGTGGAGCCGCTTCTCGGGCTCGAACCGAGGACCTACGGTTTACAAAACCGTTGCTCTAGCCAACTGAGCTAAAGCGGCAACTGAATTTATTTTATCAATTTTTTCTCTCTGTGACAAGAGTTTACATAACTATTTTTCGTGGTTGATGTATTTTACGCTGTTGGCGTGGACGTGGCGCGTCGGCTTTCTTTGACGGTGCCGTCGGAGTTAGCATTTTCGTGGCTTTCTTACGCAATTCTTCAGCCAGCTCAGCCTGTCCAGCATTGTCGTAAGCCTCCGCTAGGATCTTCAGGGTTTGAGGAATCGGCTCTAATTCGACAGCTTTTTCTAGGGCGTTGATAACCTTCTTTGTGTTTCCTATTTTTTCCTGAACCTTAGCGTAAGCGATGTAGCGCGCCGCCAAATCATCTTCCATTTCCAGCGCTTGCTCGAATGCTAGTGACGCCTTTTCATAATTCTCTGTCTCATAGTAAATTAAGCCGACGTTATGAAGGCTGGAAGCACTTGGCTCCAAACTCTGAGCAATCTCAAAACACTCGATGGCATCTTTGTATGCGCGCTGCTTGGCGTATAAAATCCCCAAACGGTTATATGCAGTGGCATTTTTCTCATCGACTCGCAAAATTGTCAATAAAGCCTTTTCTGCTCGCAGATATTTATTTTCACGAATCGATTCTTGGGCAATTTCCCATAATTGATCAAGTTTATTAGTAATCTTAG
>ERZ773212.977-NODE-977-length-13498-cov-3.036376_pt1 | contig 13498 bp, 16 predicted proteins | sample MGYA00581005_ERZ773212 | MGnify/ENA primary metagenome ERZ773212 (study PRJEB29015, sample SAMEA2738154) | human oral metagenome | biome: human oral; feature: human-associated habitat; material: saliva | place: China | collected 2196 ... | reverse complement strand
CATCAAACGCCGATTTCGGCCTCCATCTCACCCACACTGATCCGCGAAGACCCAGTTTGTGCAGGGTGTCCATGGTCGAGCCCCTCACTTGGCCTGGCCGTCGAAGATCGCCAGCAGGTCATCCAGCGCCTGATCCACCCGGCCGAGGTCACCAACGTGGCCCCAGTGAATGGCCTCCGGGTCGTGGCCGAAGTGACCGTCGGCCAGTTGCTGCAGCCGGGCCAACTTGATGTGGATGGCAGCGGCGCGGGCGAGATAGGCATCGATGGCGGTGGGCTGGGTGTTCATCGCAGGGCTCCTTGGTTGGTGGATGACGCCACCATTCACGCGCTGAACGATCAGGAAGCCAAGCGTCCATCGGATGCTTTTTGCATCGAAGTCTGGCTGGCCCAGCCTATAGCTGATAAATTATGGTCTTTACGATCGATTGCGACTTTATGCCGCCTGTCTTTCATCAACTGGAGACCCTGCATGAGTGAGCCATGGGTGTCTGTAGAACAGATTGCCGAGCACTTGGGCGTCACGCGCGATTCCATTTACCGCTGGATCGACCGCAAGCATCTGCCCGCGCACCGCGTCGGGCGTCTGTGGAAGTTCAAGGTGTCCGAAGTTGATGAATGGGTGCGTTCAGGTGGTGCCGACGAGCACAAAGAACAGGAATGAGGGAGCGACCACGTGGCCTACAACGAAGCCGAGACTCGTTATGAGCTGATCGACCCGATCTTGCGGGAGAAGGGCTACCGCCAGTGGCGCGTCAAGCTCGAAACACCTGCGCCTGTTGAACCCACAGGCAACAAGGGACGCCGCCGTACTGGTAACGGGCGCACCGACTATTTGCTGTGCGTGCATGTGGGCGATATGCCGAAGCCGCTGCCCGTCGGTGTGATTGAGGCCAAGGCCGAATCCGAAGACCCACTCAAGGGCATGGAGCAAGGCAAACGTTACGCCGAGTGCGTGCGCTTTGCCGTGCAGTACGTGTTTGCCACTAATGGCCACCGGTACGGCGAATTCGATCTCGGTACGCAGATGCCGGATGGTCCCTTCCCGTTTCCCGACTTCCCCTCGCATGACGACCTGACGGCACGTTACGCCACGGACACCGGCATCAATCTTTCAGCGCCAGAAGCAGCGATGTTGTTCATGGCAGATTCAGCTGCCTTTAACAAACCACGCTACTACCAAGATGCCGCCATCCGTGCCGCGTTCGAAAAGGTGTTGCGGTGCCGCAAGGATGGCGAACCCGCACGCGTGCTGCTCTCTCTGGCCACGGGCGCGGGCAAGACAGTGATTGCCGCCAACCTGCTGTGGCGCCTGCACGAGGCCGGCCAGTTGGCCAAACCAGCCCTGTTTCTGTGCGACCGCGACGAATTGCGCGAGCAAGCCTGGGAGAAGCTCAGCAAAGCCTTTCCCAAAGGCAGTGTGCGCATCGTCAAAACCGAACGCGGGCAGAACGCAGCCAAGAATGCCAAGGTACACATCGCCACCTATCAGACCCTGGGCCTGGACGACGAAGATCAGAGTTACGCTAGCTTTCTCACCGAGCACTACCCGGAGAACGCCTTCTCGGTCATCGTTATTGACGAGTGTCACCGATCGGCCTGGGGCCGCTGGTCGAAGGTGCTCAAGCGCAATCCCGACGCCATCCACATCGGCCTGACCGCCACGCCGCGCCAGTTGCGTGAATCCAAGCATCAGACCGCCGACGATGTCGCCATCACCGCCAACAACCTTGGCTACTTCGGCGACCCGGTCTACGAATACACGCTGATCCAGGCGCAGGAAGATGGTTATCTGGCGGCCTGCGAAATCGTCAAGCTTAAACCCTCCATCGACTGGAAGACCTTCACCCGCGAGGAGGTGCTGGCGGCAAAACCCATTGATGCGCGCACCGGCAAATACATCCTGCCCGAAGACCTCAAGACGCAGTACGTCGCCAAGAATTTTGACGACGACATCCTGCTGCCCGAGCGCATCAATGCGATGTGCGCCGATTTGTTCAAGCGCCTGTGCGAACACGGCGGGCCGGAGCAGAAAGTCATCATCTTCTGCACCCGCGACCTGCACGCCGATCGGGTGGCCATGCAGATGCAGCGCTTGTACGCAGCATGGTGCAAGGAAAACGGCCAGACGCCCAAAGACCACTACGCCTTCAAATGCACCGCCGAAGGTGGCTCGGACCTGATCGAGCCCATGCGCGGTTCCGGCGAGCGCTGCTTCATCGCCTGTACCGTAGACCTGCTGGCCACGGGCGTGGACATCGAGCGCCTGAACGCCGTGGTGTTCTTCCGCTACCTGGAATCGAGCATTCTGTTCTACCAGATGGTCGGGCGCGGCACCCGCATCCATGAAGAAACGCAGAAATACAAGTTCTGGCTCTACGACTACCCCGGCGTCACCGATCTGTTCGGCACCGACTTCATCACGGCCCCGGCCAAACCGCACATCAAGAAACCGGGCGGTGACGATGGTGGAGACGGAGGTGATGACAGCGGCGGTGGCGGTGATGACCCGCTGCCCCTGCCCGAGATCAAGACCGGGCACGACGGCACGGTGGTGATGCAGGGCCGTTACATCCTGCAGGAGCGTTTGGTCGATGGTGTGCGCCGTGAAGTGGCGGTGCCACTGGACGAATACCGGCAGGAAATGGTGGCCCGCGTGCTGCGCGAGGCCACCACGTTGCACGACTTCCGTGGCCTGTGGGTGGAAACCCAGAAGCGCCGCCAGTTGATCGACCACCTGCTGGGCGAGCACTACTCGCCCGACACCGTGCGCGAGCTGGTGGGGTTGGCCGAATGCGACCACTTCGACCTGTTTGCCCACTACGGCTACCGCGAGAAAGCCCTCAAGCGCCCCGAGCGCGAGGCGGCTTACCTGAGCGCGCAGGCTCCGTGGTTTGCTTCGGTCGATGACAAGACCGCCATCGTGCTCAAAGGCATTGGCCACCAGTTCGGCCTGGGTGGCACCGACGCGCTGGAATCCGAGTACCTGTGGGAGGTGCCCGACATCCGGCGCGCAGGCGGGCTGGCGGCGCTGGGCCCGCTGGGTAAACCGGTTGATGTGCTGCGCGAGGCCAAGGTGAGGTTGTTTGGGGTATGAAAGTTGAATTTCTGCGATTGTCGGAAGTGGCTGAAGTCAACCCTCGCCGTGGTGCGCTTGTGGTGGACGATGACTTACCTGTTTCGTTCGTTCCGATGGAGGCAGTTGATGATGTACTGGGAAGAATCACTGCTGCCACGGAAAAGACTTTTTCCGAAGTGAAGAAGGGGTACACGGCGTTCGTTGATCACGATGTGATTTTCGCGAAGGTTTCTCCCTGTATGCAGAACGGAAAGCATGCAGTAGCTACAGGGTTACGCAATGGCTTGGGGTTCGGATCAACAGAGTTTCATGTGGTCCGTCCTGGATCGAGGTTGCTGCCTGCGTGGATACACCATTTCCTTCGAACCCAGGATACGTTGGATGCAGCAAAAAAGACATTCAATGGCGCGGTCGGTCTTCAGCGAGTTCCGCCTGCCTTCCTTGAAAATCTTGTGTTGCCGGTGCCGGGTATTGATGATCAAAAGCAGGTTATTGCGAACTTAGAAGCCCAACTCGCTGCCGTCGAAGACGCCCGACAAGCCGCCACCGCCCAATTGCGCGAACTAACCCAGCTCGCCAACGCCATCGTCCGCGAAACGCTGGCCCACCCCGACACCGAACCCCGTTCTCTGGGTGACGTGCTGCTCGAAGTCAAGCAAGGCGTCGGCAGCCGCTGGGCCGACTTCCCGGTGCTGGGTGCCACCCGCGAGGGGCTGGCCCCGGCCAAGGAACCTGTGGGCAAGAACCCGGAGCGCTACAAACCCGTCACCGTGGGCACGGTGTTCTACAACCCCATGCGTATCCTGATCGGGTCGATTGCGATGGTCGATGAGGGCGATGCGCCGGGCATCACCAGCCCCGACTACGTCGCCCTGCGCGGGCGTGAGGGTCTGGTGGACTCGCGCTGGTTCTACTACTGGTTGCGCTCCCCTGATGGCGAACGATGCATCGCCTCGCTGGCGCGTGGTGCCGTGCGCGAACGGATGCTGTTCAACCGCCTTGCCGAAGGTGAGATCGCGTTGCCGCCGTACCCGGTGCAACAGGCCGCCAGCTGGGCGCTGGCCGAGCTGCGACCGATGAAGGCCGCCATCGAGGTCCGCCTGCGCGAGATCGAGCGCCTGCCGCAACGGCTGCTGGCGCAGGTTTTTGATTTTGAAGAGGAGGCCGAAGATGCCTGACAAATCCATCGCTCACCAGCACCACGCCACCTTCGAGGGCATCCGCCACATCGACGACGAGGGCAACGAGTTCTGGCTGGCCCGTCCGCTGGCCAAGGTGCTGGACTACTCTGAGTACCGCCACTTCCTGCCCGTGGTGGAGCGTGCACGCGAGGCCTGTCGCAACAGTGGCCACCCGGTGGCGGACCATTTCGAGGACATTCTCGAAATGGGCGAAATCGGCTCAGGCGCCAAGCGCGAGCTGCCCGACGTGCGCCTCTCGCGCTATGCCTGCTACCTGATCGTCCAGAACGGTGACCCGAGCAAGCCGGTCATCGCCAACGGCCAGACCTACTTCGCGATGCAGACGCGCCGGCAGGAACTGGCGGACGACGCCAAGTTCGCCCAGCTCAGCGAGGACGAGAAGCGCTTGGCCATCCGCAACGAACTGGCCACTCACAACAAGCACCTGGCAGCAGCGGCCAAGAGCGCGGGCGTGGAGACGTCGCTGGACTACGCCATCTTCCAGGATCACGGCTACAAAGGGTTGTACGGTGGGCTGGGCAACAAGGAAATCCACGCACGTAAGGGTCTGAAGAAGAGCCAGAAGATCCTGGACTACATGGGCAGCACCGAGTTGGCTGCCAACCTGTTCCGCGCCACGCAGACCGAGGAGAAGTTGCGCCGCGATCAGGTGCAGGGCAAGACACAGGCCAACAAAACGCATTTTGAGGTGGGCCGCAAGGTTCGACAGACGATTGCCGAACTCGGCGGCACCATGCCCGAAAACCTGCCCAAACCCGACACCAGCATTCAGCAGATCGAATCTGCGAAAAAGAAGCTGGAGAAGAAAAAGCCTTGATGGCAAGAGACCCAGATGGCCCGACCCAAGAAAAACGCTGAGGCCGACACCTCAAGCAGCAAGCGGGGCAAAGCGCCCAAGACCATTGCATCGACGCAGTCGCTGTCGAGCTTCGTTAAATCGATCTGCGACATCATGCGCAGGTCCAACTGCGCCAGCGCGCTGCAGTACGTGCCGGAACTGACGTGGATTCTGTTCCTGCGCATCCTCGACGCCCAAGAGGCCCGCGACAGGGAAGCCGCCGAGGCGGTGGGCCGGCCCTACATCCCCGCCTTGCGTGCACCCTACCGTTGGCAAGATTGGGCGGCGCCCTTCGACCTCGACGCCAACGCGCTTACCCCCGAGGGGCGTCACGTCGGCTGGAAACGGGAAGCCCTGAAGGCGAAGGTGGGCGACCTGTTCGCCTTCATCAACAAAGAACTGTTGCCTTACCTGCACGGACTGGATATCGTGCGTGAAGGGCCGAACGCAGGCCAGCCCAACCCGTCCGCCAGCCCCAAGCAACGGGTGATTGGCCGCATCATGACGGCGGTCGAGCGGGTTCGCGTTGATTCCGAAACCGACTTTGCCAACATCCTCGATCTGATCCATCAGATCAGTATCAACCACATCGACGACACACACTTCTTCACGCTGTCGCAGGTGTACGAAGACTTGCTGTTGAAGATGGGGGAGAAGAATTCCGATGGTGGCCAGTTCTTCACCCCGCGCGAAGTGGTGCGGGCGATGGTGCGCACGCTCGATCCCCAGTTGGGTGAAACGATTTACGACCCTTGCTGCGGCACGGGCGGCTTCCTGGCCCAAGCCTACGACTATCTCTCGCGCCGAATGGGGCGGGACGCGTCGGCCACCGATCTGGCGCGATTGAAGCACGACACTTTCTTTGGTCGTGAGAAGGAGAACCTGGTATTCCCCATCGCGCTGGCCAATCTGGTTTTGCACGGAATTGACCAACCCAACCTCTGGCACGGCAACACCCTGTCGGGCGCACCCACCTACGACGCGCTTTTCGCGCAGGCACCCGCTACCTTCGACGTGATCCTGACCAATCCGCCCTTTGGTGGCAAGGAGGGCAAGGACGCGCAGAAGAACTACAGTTTTGAGACGAGTTCCACGCAGGTGCTGTTCGTACAGCACATTCTGTCCGAGCTAAAAGCACCGATGGACGGCAGAACGGGCGGCCGTTGCGCCGTGGTGCTCGACGAGGGGTTGCTGTTTCGGACCAATGAATCGGCCTTCGTCGAAACCAAGCGCAAGCTGCTCGACGAATGTGATTTGTGGTGCATCGTCAGCCTGCCAGGCGGTGTGTTCTCCACGGCGGGTGCGGGCGTCAAAACCAATCTGCTGTTCTTCACCAAGGGCAAAAAGACCGAGCGCATCTGGTACTACGACTTGTCGCACGTCAAGGTAGGCAAGAAATCCCCGATGACTCTTGCCCACTTTGGCTGGGGGCCTGCATTCGAGGTGCTGGACGACACCGCGCTGCCGACGACCTTGGTTGGTGAATGGCGTGATCAGGAGGGAAATACAGACAAACCGTTCCCAACATTCGCACGCCTGCTGGCCCAGCGTCGCTCCGATGGCGGCGAGTCGGATTTCTCTTGGACCGTAGATTTTGCCGGGAAACGAGCCAGAGCCCGCGAAGAAATGGCCCCTCATCTGGCCGAAGTCGAACGTCTGAAGAACGAAGCGGTTGCGCTCAAGGATCGCCTGGCATTCTTGAAGAAGGCCAATGCGAGCGATGGTGACATCACGCAATGCCGTGATCAGTTGCTGGGCGTCGAGAAATCGGCACGTGAATCACAAGCTTCGGCCGATCTCATTGATGCCGCGACATTCGATCTAAAGGCGGTCAATCCTCGGGCGCGGGTTGAGCGTGATGAGCGCAGTCCGGTCGAAATTATCGATGCCATCGAGAAATACGGGCGCGGCGTCGATGAAGCGCTTTCGAGATTGCGGCAGCTTTTTACTCAATCAACGGCTTGAGATCACCAATTGACAGGGATGTGAGATGGATAACAATTTGAATTACCCCTATCTGCTGGCCGTACACACATTGTGCGTCGACGGTCAGTTGCACCAAAACGAACTACAGTTTCTGCAGTCGCTGGCCCGAACCATAGGTATCGACCCGGCGACCGAAGCCGCAGCAGAGCTGATTCTCGCTCAAGCCAATAACCATCTGAGCCTGAAATCTGTTCTGTGGCAGATTACGCCAGACCAGCGCCCCCGCGCCCTTTCATTATCTGCGCTGGCAGCGCAATTTGACGGTGCACTTGATCGCACCGAGCAAAAGTTGCTGGAGCAACTTCGGCTGCAATGGAAAATCAGCGACGACTTGTTTGCGCAGATGCAGGATCTAGCTCGCAAGGAAGCCCAGCGTTTGATCGCTGAATTAAAAACGACCAGTCGTGGCGAAGTTTCCACTGGTGCCAAAGTGCTCAGTGGCTTGGAGGCTGTTCTAGCAGGCTGTTGAAATACCCCCCTGCTCGGATTCAACGATCATAGGGGCGGAGCATCAGAGGAGGCGGAACATGCGGGGTTCAGACGGGTACAGCGAGCAGTTGTTCACACAGATCAGGCTGGAGGAGTTCGTGCCGCCCACGCATCCATTGCGCCCCATCCGACAGTGGGTCAATGAGGTTCTGGCATCGATGAATGAGCGGTTCAACGCCATGTACGAAGCCGACATCAAGGGAGGCCGTCCCAGCATTGCCCCGGAGAAGCTGCTCAGAGCGATGCTGCTGCAGGTGCTGTATAGCATCCGGAGTGAGCGGCAGCTGATGGAACAAATCCACTACAACCTGCTGTTTCGCTGGTTTGTGGGACTGTCGGTGGATGACCGGGTCTGGGATCACTCGGTCTTCAGCAAGAATCGGGACCGGTTGATCGAGCATGATGCCGTGGTGATGTTCTTCGAGCGAACGGTAGAGATGGCCCACAAAAGGGGATTGTTGTCCGGAGAGCATTTCAGCGTGGATGGCACGCTGATTCAGGCATGGGCAGGGCACAAGAGCTTTCGGCGCAAGGATGACCATGACGCAGGAGGCCCGTCCGGGAACTGGCATGGGGAGAAGCGCTCGAACCAGACCCATCAGTCAAGGACAGACCCTCAGGCCAGACTGTATCGCAAGAGTGGCGCAACGGGAGCCATCCTGTGCTATCAGGGGCATGTGCTGACGGATAACCGTCATGGACTGGTAGTCGATGCCAAGGCCAGCCTGGCCAATGGAAGAGCTGAGAGAGAAAGCGCGATCGACATGCTCGCCAGAGTGCCGGTGCGTGCGGCAAGAGCTACCGTCGGTGCCGACAGGGCCTATGATGCGAGAGACTTTGTAAGCTCTTGCCGGGAACACGGTGTAACGCCGCATGTTGCTCAGAACCTGAGCCGTCGTAGTGCCATCGATGCAAGGACGGTACGCCATGCCGGCTATGGAATCAGCCAGAAAAAGCGTAAATGTATCGAACAGTGCTTTGGCTGGGCCAAGCAGATAGGTCCGATGCGTCAGGTAATGGTACGAGGGCTGCGGAAAGTTGGGCAAGTCTTGACGTTGACGATGGCGGCCTACAATCTGGTCCGACTGAGGGCGTTACTGGTGCCTGTCTGTCCCTGATGGGGCAGAAAAAGGCCCGGAATTGGCTGTAACTGGCCAGTTCAGGGCATCAAAGGAGAGATTGGCCGATTTTTTTGCTGCTGTCCTGGGTGAACAGGAAAAAATTGAGGCAGATGAAGCCGGGAAGGAAAGGTAGGTCTGGCCGTTTCTGGGGTATTTCAACAGCCTGTTAGGAGGCAGCACCATGGCCACCCCTTCATGCGCACACGCCAGGAAGGCGCATGCCATGCGCGCTGCATCGGAAAAATGCAGTGCGACGGCCCGAGGCCGGGTTTCGCGCAGACGTGCGGCCACGCGCAGTGCCTGCGCGACAAAATCGGCGCACGTCCACTCGGGTTCCACCCCCACGCGGGCAGGCTGCATCTGGGGATCGAGCAGCAGTCTCTGCAACGGGCACCACATGTTCGCGAAAGACCCTCGCTGTCAGGATTCAGGAATCGGAAAGCAGAATGCAGGCACCATGATGACGGCGTCGCGCATCATGATTGAGCATCGAGGCGCATGACCCGGCGTCGATACAGCCATTCGATGGAAAAGAGGAGCGCCATGAGGCCGTAGGCGATGACTCCCGTGTACAGCGCCCACGCACGCCAGGAGCTGCTGGCGATCAACGCAAGGATGACCGCGATGTTGAAGACGAAGAAACAGCACCAGACCTGCGTGACCCGTCGCGTGTAGCGTACACCACGGGGCGGGAGATGGGGGTGCTGCATCCGGGCAAGCCGTTCGACAATGCTCTGCCCTGTCAGCAGGCTGCCCCCGAAAAGGGCCAGCATCAGGAGGTTGACCAGCACCGGGTACCAGTACATGGCATGCTGGCGCTCGAAGAGCAGCACCAGCACGAAGAAGGCGGCCAGCACCCAGGAAAGCACACGCTGCCCCCGCGTTCGCTGCAGGAGGGCCCTGCCCCCCCAGAGCACGGCCATGCCGCCGGCCAGCCAGCTGAACAGGCCAGCCTCACGCCCCCAGTACCACGCCAGCGGATAGGCCAGGCTGAGGACGGCGACAAGCACCTGCCACGACAGTCTCACCCGCCGTTCTCTTCCATCTTCTTCATGACGGCTTCGACCACGTCACCCACGGTGCGGACCGAGCGGAAATCATCGGCCACCAGGCGATGGCCCGTCTTGCGCTTGATATGGTCGATCAGATCGATGGCATCGATGCTGTCGATTTCAAGGTCCTCATAGAGGTTGGCCGTCGGGGTGATTTTTGACGGATCGATTTCAAACAGTTCGACGAGCGCCTTGCTCAGAATCTCCTGGATCTGCTCCCTGTTCAGCATGGCTCACCCCTTCGCCTCAGTCTTCATTTTGCCGATGAAATCCGCCAGCGTGGCGACACTGTGAAAGTGCTCGCGCAATGCCGTGTTCTCCCCATCCAGACGGAAGGAGAACTTCTTCTGCAGGGCCAGGCCCAGTTCCAGGGCATCCACCGAATCCAGCCCTAGGCCGTCCGTGCCGAACAGGGGGGCGTCATCGTCGATGTCGGCCGGCGTGATGTCCTCCAGGTTCAGGCTTTCGATGATCAGAACCTTGATGGACTGCCTCAGGTCATCCATGTGCTTGCTCCCGCGCAAAATAATCCTGCAGATGATCGTTCAGACGCCGGGAGGCGATTGGCAGCGGCTTTTCAGCCAGCCAGTCCCGAGGATCGATGTCTGCGCCCACACACAGCTCATAACGATATCTTGAAAACGGAATTCTATACCAGGGCTCCCCTTTCCCCAGCCCGCGGGGCGTCATCCGGACGGTGACCGGCGTGATGACGGAAGCGCTGCGAAGGCCGATCGATACGGCCCCCCGATTGAGGCGAATGACCCCGTCCGGACCGGTACGTGTGCCCTCCGGAAAGACCAGCAGCGTCTGCCCCTGGCGCAGTGCGGCATCAGAATCGGCAAGGATCCGCTCCGAGACATCGTTGAGCACGTAGCCGCAGGCCAGGATGGGGGCGCGCATGGTCGGATTGCCGAGCAGCGACGCCTTGACCACGCAGTTGATGCCCGGCACGTACCCCACCAGGAAGAGCACATCCAGCAGCGACGGGTGGTTGGCCAGCACCAGCTGCCCAGGCCGCCCCAGACGCTCGAAGCCCTCCATGCGGACGGAGATCACTCCCGTCAGGCGCAGCCAGCCCAGCAACGTCCGCCAGCTGGCGGCCACGATGCGTCGTGCCAGGAGCTGGCGCTGCATGGCCTTGTGGGGCGGAGGATTGCGCAGTGGCCAGAGCACCAGCAGGAACAGGATCCCCACCGAACCGAACAGCGCAAAGGCGGCCACCACCGCCACGAAACGCCAGGCGATCACGCATCCATTCAGGACATGCTGCCAGGGCCGGAGCGGTGGCATCGACGGCGGAATGCTCATGTCTGCCGCTGCCAATGCCAGCGTTGTCGGACGCCCGGGATGGAAAAGGCGCGCCTGTCCTGCAGACGATGGGCGATCCAGTCAAGTGCGCCCCAGTAAGGCACCTCCGACGACCGGCCGCCCTCCTGTCCGGGCACGCGGCCGCCCTGACCTTCGGGAAGGTGTTCCACCGGCTCCCCTTCCCTCGTCCAGGAAAGCCTCCAGTCGTCCCCCGGCACGAGAACCATGGCCAGCGCATAGGGAAACGGCGCCCGCTGGGCCATCACGGGGTATTCGGAAGACAGCGGATCATCCGCCACGACCACCAGCACGGCGGGCGCACCGTCGGCCAGCATGCCGCAGGCTTCGACCACGCCGGTTTCCAGCTGCGCCGAGCGCGCGCACAGGGCGGTGCTCTCACTGCCGTCCCGCCGCAGCATCGACCATTGCCCCACCAGGGCGTTGTGGACGGACAGCCCGAACGATGTGGGCGAGACAGTCCCTTCCTTCAGGAGCGTCAGCCACAGCTCGAAGCTTCGGTTGATCTCGCCATCATGCGACACGTACACCACGGGCAGGTGTTCGTCGTCCTGCACCAGCGGCCAGGCTGCATCGACCATCAGGCGCGCCACCCCGCTGAGGCGACGACGCTGCATGGCCCCCAGGAACTCCAGGGCCGGACGCTGAGACGGCAGGTCCTGGGCGATCGAGGGATCCGCCGCCCACGCCCGCCAGGCGTCGTCGTCTGCCATCCTGGTGCTGGCCGCCCGCCAACCCCTGATCGAGAAACACAGCATCGAAGCCTCTTTCCTGCCTCTGTCCCAACACGAAGGTACGCCGTGATGATGCCGGAAAACCCGAAAATTGCCATCCCTTTGGTACAAATTGGCCAACATTCACGGCAATTTCCGCCCTCCCGCCTCCCAGGGCTCCGGACAGTTGCCGGCGTCGAGGCCGGAACACGACATGTTCTGTCCCACCGTCCCTGCACATCACTGCATAATCCCGGTCTCATGCTCCGGGACCCGTCGGGATCCTTCAGGAGCAAGCCCTGGCAGCCACCTCCTCCTGTTTCGTGGCCAGCCTCCCAGAAGAACCTGTTCAGAGGAATCCCCACTTTCTTGCCCGCCATGAACGCGACGCAACAGATGGCTGCCTTCCGCCCCCAGATGCTGTCCTATGCGGCACGTCAGCTGGGCGATGACGAGCTGGCCGAGGACGTGGTGCAGGATGCCTTCGTGGCAGCCTTCGACCGGGCCGACGCCTTTCGGGGCGAGGCCGCGCTCAAGACCTGGGTCTTTGCCATTCTCAAGAACAAGATTGCCGATGCCCTGCGCGGCCGCTATCGCCGTCAGTCACGCGAGGTCAGCTACGTGCAGGACGAGGATCCGGAGGGCGACGATCTGGAAGCCCTGCTGTTCCGGGCTGATGGCCACTGGGAACAGGACGCCGGCCCCGGCACCCTGGGCTCGCCCGAGCAGCTGTGCTCCGATCGTGAGTTCTGGCAGGTGCTGCAGCGCTGTCTGGACAGGCTGCCCGGCATCCAGGCCCAGGTCTTCATGATGCGCGAGCACCTGGGGCTGAGCACCCAGGAAATCAGCACCCAGACCAGGCTCACCGGCAACAACATCAACGTGATGCTCTATCGGGCACGCCTGAAGCTGCAGAAGTGCCTGCAGCAGAACTGGCTGGGCGATGACGCCGCCCGCTCCCCGCGAACCCGCAAGACGGACGGTCACGCCGCATGAAGTACGAAGCCCCCGACAACCGGAAATGCCTGCGCGTGACCCGGCTGATTTCCGAAGCCCAGGACCAGGACGATGCGCTCACGCTGGCAGATCGGCTGAGAGTTCGGCTGCATCTGCTGCTCTGCGCCGATTGCCGCCATTTCAAACACAACACCGAGGCGCTCCACCAGATCATGAAGCGCTATGCCGACATCAACGAGGACGGCCAGGCTACGGGCAGTGATGGCGCCCCCCAGGATGCCGGCGACGCCCCGACACCGCGCAAGCCAGCCCCCTGAAACGACAAAGGGCCTCGTGACGAGGCCCTTTTCGGTCTGAACGCAGGCTCAGTGCGTCTTGCGACGCAGTACGGCCCCCAGCAGTGCATCCAGGCTGATCCGGCCGGCCCCGAAGAACATGAGCGGCCACAGCATGACCATGAAGATCAGCGGCAGCTTGAAGTTGCCATGGCCATCATCGGTGATGACATAGCCCTGCGCCAGCTCGGCCAGTGAATGCCATTCTGCCGGCCAGTGCACAGCAGCCGTGGCCACGATCGTGACCACCAGTAGCGCCAGGGCAAAGAAGCGCGTGCCCAGCCCCAGCATCAGCGCCAGGCCCCCGACAATCTCGAACCACATGGCCAGCTGCCAGTTCAGCTCGGCCGGCAGATGATTGAACGGGAACAGGAACTGCTCCTGGATGTCGGCAAACC
>ERZ773212.976-NODE-976-length-13498-cov-5.694116_pt1 | contig 13498 bp, 16 predicted proteins | sample MGYA00581005_ERZ773212 | MGnify/ENA primary metagenome ERZ773212 (study PRJEB29015, sample SAMEA2738154) | human oral metagenome | biome: human oral; feature: human-associated habitat; material: saliva | place: China | collected 2196 ... | reverse complement strand
TAAGCGCTGCCGCCTCCCGCATCACCCGCAGGGTCTCAAATGCCCCGTCCAGATAATGGCGCGTGTCCGGCAGCATGGGGAAATGCCGCTCCCGCTCGATACCCACCTCCATGGCCGCGCAGACTCTCTCCTTTGCTTTTCCCTCGGTCACGACAAAGTACCAGGGCTGCAAGTTCTTCGCGGACGGCGCTGCCATGCCTGCCCTTACAATTTCTTCCAACTGCTCTTTCGAAAGCGGCGTCGGCAAAAAATGCCGTATGCTGCGCCGCGCCTTGATTGCCTCAATCATATTCGCGCCTCCTCAAAGGAAATCATAGCATAAAGTGAGCCCTTCGCGCTTCCGGATTGACAGCAGATCGGCGCTTTGCTAGACTGCTAAAAATTCTTGCAAGAAACGGAGCTGCCATGATAGAACGACACGAAATCCCGCTCTTTGAATACGATGCGACTTCTCCCGAAGTGATTCCTCCCGCTCATGAATTCGGCGACTGCCGCTTTCCGAAAAAGTGCCTCTTTGCCTTCCTCGGCGATACCATCCACCGCTATGCCGAGGCAAAGCATGCGGAAAAACGCTGCGAATTTCGCACCGTCTCCGCCACCTACCCCATCTATGTATTTGAGGAGAACGGCGAAGAAATCTGCCTTGCGCAGGCGCCGGTCGGTGCGCCGCCCGCAAGTTCCATGCTGGATGCGCTGATTGCAAGCGGCTGCCGCAGCATCCTGGCGCTCGGCTCCTGCGGCGTACTGGAAAAGCTCCCGGAGAATGCCTTTCTGGTCCCGACCCGCGCGCTTCGCGACGAGGGCAGCTCCTACCACTATCTGCCCGCTTCCCGCTATATCGAACTTGACAGCGAAGTCCTTGCGACCATAGAAAGCGTACTGAAGACAGAAGGCCTCCCCTTTGTCCCCTGCACCAGCTGGACCACCGATGCCTTTTACCGCGAGACCAAGGATATGGTCGCATACCGCCGAAGCGAGGGCTGTCTCTGCGTCGAGATGGAGTGTGCGGCGCTTGCCGCCTGTGCCCGCCTTCGCGGCGCTGCCTTCGGGCAGCTACTCTTTACCGCCGACTCTCTCGCCTGCATCCATGACTACGATGCCCGAAACTTCGGGCGGGATGCGCACGAAGACGCCCTCTTACTCGGGCTGCGCATCTTGCGGGAGATGTAAGCCGCTCCCATGTTTCGCTGACAGAGAAAGGAGTTCCATGTCCGATAACACTGTGCTGACCGATGACTTTGCCTATGCCGTGCTCTCCGCCGTCGCGGAAATTCCGGAGGGATGCGTCGCGACCTACGGACAGCTTGCCCGCCTGATCGGGTATCCAAAAAACGCGCGCCTTGTGGCGCGCGTTCTCTCGCATGCGGAATATTACGGTGACTATCCCTGCCACCGTGTGGTGAATGCAGCAGGCCGCCTGGCCCCCGGCTGGGCAGCGCAGGCCACGCTCTTACTGGCAGAAGGCGTTGCGCTAATCGACGCAACACATGTGCCTCTCAAAAAATATCAGTGGGATATGTGACCCTTGTTATCCTACTTTCTGCATAGCAGCAGACAAATACTTGCCTCAGTTCTTTCTGCCGAAGTTCTGAACCCAGTGCGGCGTTCCGTCCTGTGCCGAATAGCCGACACCAATCGAATCATAATTCGGATCCAGAATATTGGCTCTGTGTCCGCTGGAATGCATCCACGAATCCATGACCGAAACCGGATCCTGCTGGCCCATGGCGATATTCTCGCCCCGAGCACTGTAGCCCCCCGGAAACGCCGTATAGCACTTTGTGCCATCCGGTCTGTCATGCGAGAACAGCGTCTCCAGTTCCTCCGCGCGCACATCTGCCGTACTCATCAGAGCTGTGTCCTTTTTGAGCGGCGAAAGTCCCTGCTTTGCTCTCTCCTGATTCACAAGCTCGATTACCTGATCCTCGTATTCTTCCGGAGAAGCCGCATCGTTTCCCGCATTCGAACGCTGCCAAGTAGCTGCATCATCCGCGGTCGTATCGGTATTGTCGGTGATGGTGCGATTGACAGTCGTAGTCTGCCTCTTTGACTGCGGCTGATATACGCCGTTGCCATCGACATAATAACCATCCGGCGTATAGCTGTTTGCGAGCATGCGGCCGCCGTCTGCGGGATTCAGGTAATACCAGTTACCGTTCACATTAACCCAGCCGACACGCATCGCACCGCTCTCGGTATCCATGTAGTACCAGCCGCCGCCATCCCGCACCCAGCCGGTCTCCATGTATCCGGCGCTGTCCATACTGTACCAGGTGCCGTTGATCGAAAGCCAGGAAGACTTCACATAGCTTCCGTTCAAGAGCTGATACCACCAGCCCCGGCCGTCCCGATTCCAACCGTAGTTGCCGGCAAAAACAGGCGTAGTCATCAGCATGGTGCCAAGTGCCACTGCCGCCGCAAGGAAAACCTTCTTCTTCATCTCTGTCCCCTGTTCTGAAATTATCGATTAATTTCAAGTAACCTTAGTAGTTATCATTCTACTCACGAGCCGAACAAATGTAAAGGCAGGCTCCCCCGGCATCAGGAACACCTCACAGATGCATCACAATGAAAGTCCCAAGCCAAAAGCAGAAAAACGAAAGCAGCCCTCTGAGCGCGATATTGCGATTCCTTCTATGGCCTGTCAGCTTATATTCGATATCCGAAAGGTATGAGCTTATCCCGGCGCCGATAAACAGGTAAAAGCCGATTAAATAGATAATTACCGCATATCCCATAGTGCTACCTCCTTAGACTATCCCAACGCGTTTCTATGTTGAGAGTCTACCACAGGACCTGTCCCAAATTTCGGACGCGATGGGCTTTTGTATTCTCTCCTAAGAATAGCTCCTGCCTATTTCAACTTCTCGGATTTTTGTGTGTGAATACATCAGGACTCATTTTTAGCTCATTCCGCGTGTGCGGGGAAAACCGGGCGGAGATACAAGATGTCACGGCAAGCATGGAATCACCCCCGCGTGTGCGGGGAATACTTCAGTTTGATTTTAATATCCATAAGAAAGCGAGGATCACCCCCGCGCATGCGGGGAAAACGGCTTAATCAGCTGATTGATGCAATGCATACGCGGATCACCCCGCGTGTGCGGGGAATACAGCCCCAGCCCCTTCAGCATTATCTCCGGTCAAGCTCCTCGCAATCTATGGCTTTTTCAAGAAGAAGAACCCGATAAATTGTGCTAAAATTATCCTTTCCAACTCCAGCCATACGTGTCTTCGAATGCTCTTCGGTAGCTCTCTTCGAATATCGCGTCGTATCGCTCTAAAGCTTCTTTTACCTCTTGTGGTGCGTTTTCTTGTAGCTTTCCGGCTACCAGGTAGGGCTCAAAAACAGCTGCTAATTTGAGCTCCTCTTCTGTATGTCTAATCAGCATCCCCGTCTCCTTTCTTCTGCCTCATCTCTTGCACTCGTCGCGAGGCCTCATGCCCTCTTAACGCATCAGTACTATCTCCGTCCTGAAATCTCATCCGCACTGACTTCAATCGTTTCCCAGTCAGACCCTTCCAGATCCACGTCTACAATGTACTCGACATTTTCCTTTAGAATTTCTACGATTGTAGCTGTTCTGCCATCTTTCAAAATGACTTCAAAATACTGCGGATACTGTTCCATTATTTTGCTCCCTATTCGTGACTTATATACCGGTCATACGGTAGATCCCTACGTCCCGGATTCACGAGGCCGGAAGCACTCGTGTGTGCGGGGAAAACTGCTCTTAATCATTCAACTCCATTTCAGACGGCACAGAAAACAGATCTTCTCGGCTGTACTCGCCCTCTTTGATTTTGCCTTCTTCCAGCAAAATTCTTATAATTTCATCCTGCATCTCCTGTCGGGTCATCTTTTTTATCCACTCCGGAAGTTTGAAATCGTCATGAATTACTTCTACAACTTTGCTTCTTTTCCTCATCTATCCTCCTTCCCTGTCATGTTGTACGCATTACTTAATTGCAGAAGTGCCGCCTTCCGCGAATCTACTGTAGCCCCCCTTGTTTATTACACTCTCCAATGTACAGATTGAGATCACTCCTGCGTGATCGGGGAAAACCATTCAACTCTTTCTTTGTTTTGATTTTATCATATTACCTGTCCTAAATTTTGGACTCAATTAAACCTTCGATTTCCTTAATTCCAAGCAAAGAGAAAACTTTCAAGCAAACAGGCGGATAAGGTATGATAAGTTGCGCAAATTGGGAATCACAAAAAGAAAACATGGTTTGCGGCCCTTTGTAAGAATGAAGTTGCGAAACAACACTCAGAAAGAATACTACAAAGTAGTGCAGCGCTCAAAAGAGACCCCTTTTGAGACTGCTATCAAGGTAAAAAGCGAAAGCAAATTGATATCAGCGGCAACGCACATCGCATCGGCGATGTGGTTATTCCCACACCACATACACATTTGGGTTATATGCATGATGGAAAGACGCGAAGTCTATCAGTGAGGGAGCAAAAAACACTTGACACTATTTTAAGAGTGTGGGACATTAGGAAATGCAAAGACTAGCATACGAAGGAATGCCATTGGAGCCCGGTGCGAATCCGGGGATTTGCGTAAAGGATCGCAGAGATGTGGTCCTTTTTGCTATGCAGAAAAGAGGAAAATATGGGGTACAGATAACCCGGGAAACAAAGAAAATGAACTGGTGAGAGGATGAACAATGAAAAGAACATGGGCCCGGTTCGAAGCAGTGATGAAGCAAGGAAGCGAGGGCGAAGTGGCGGCATTGCCTCCGGGAAATCCAGACGGCGAAAAAAAAGAGGTACGGGAGCGGTTAAAAGACGCACTAAACTGTGCAGTGGTGAATCCCAAAGTAAAAAGCATTATTAAGCAAGGGATCCCCCCCGTGCATGCGGGGAAAACGGCAGAGCGCAAGAAACTTCTGACAATCTACAAAGATCACCCCTGCGCATGCGGAGAAAAGACAACTTAGACTTTTCCGCCAAACAACATAGACGGATCACCCCCGCGTGTGCGGGGAAAACCATTCACAGCATCTTTCCCAGCCCTTGCCGCCGGCATCACCCCCGCGCATGCGAGGAAAACATCGACAGGGACACAGACGAAGAGCTCCGCGAGGGATCACCCCCGCGTGTACGGGGAAAACGTGTCTGCCTCATCTAGCCTCGGCAGACACGGTTAAAAGACCCTCTGCAGCCGCCTGCGCTTCAAGCGCGGCAACTTTTTTCCTATACGTCTCCTCAAGGGATTTGAAAAGAGCCCGATTTGAGTCAAGACCGGGCTTCCATGTGCCGTTCTTCATTGCCTTGGCGACTATAGCGGCCTCTTCATCACAACATTGTATAACCAACTCCAGCCTTTTAGCCTTGAACTCATCTACAGTCATCTCTTGACCCTCCTATAGCCAAGGATCACCCCCGAGCATGCGGGGAAAACAGGGGAGACCGACCCGACCGCTCCACTTTTCAGGGATCACCCCCGCGTGTGCGGGGAAAACGCGGCAACCTGCGTCCCTTTTGACGGAGCCCGCGGATCACCCCCGCGTGTGCGGGGAAATTCCACAACTTTTCTATGTACTAAGTCTATCACATCATCTGTCCGAAATTTCAGACTCAATCAGCACTTCTGTTTTCTCCATATCCAAACAAAGCAAAAAGTCTTTCGGGTAAACCGGCGCGCAATCAACACATGGAGATGACGGGAGTCGAACCCGTGTCCAAACACCAACTCTTATTCATATCAACTATGGAAAGATTAACTGCAATAAGAGATGCAAAGTTGTGAAAACCGAAAATCATATAAAGAAGACATGGTTTGCAGTCCTCTGGTAGCATAAAGTTGCGAAACAACACGCAGAAAGGAGACTACGAAGTACTGCAGCGCTTAAAAGGGATCTCTTTTGAGAATGCTATTCATTGAATGCTTCGGTTGAAGACGTCACTGCAACAGGGATATCCATAGAGGTTGAGAGGTACTAGAAACTCCCTCGAGTGCGTGGAATTCCGCATATATCTATAAAATCTTTCTCAGTCAGAAATCTTGCCCCTCTGCTCCTCGTCCGTTCCTTCGTTTTTCCTTTCTCTCTGCATCTGTGCAGATATTGCGCGTTTTATGTAAGCGTTGACCGACTCACCCGCCTCCTCCGCGGCCTTTTTTATCCCGTCCCGCTCTCCGCGCGGCAGGTTTAGTACAATCCTATCGTATGCTTTCGCTATGTATTTATATGTCGCACGCTTGCGTGCCTCGCTAACAGCCACACTCTCACCTCCTGTCTCCATTTTGTAGTATTTGTTATCCGGATAGGATCACCCCCGCGTGTGCGGGGAAAACGTTGACAAGCTCATGAAGCGCTACCCCGACGGAGGATCACCCCCGCGTGTGCAGGGAAAACTAACGCCCCTCTGGTCTACCCCGATCCGCCGTATCGCCTATATGCTCCGCGAGCACGCGCTTTATAAAGCCGCTCACCGTCTCGCCCGCCGCGTCAGCCGCGTCGCGTAGGCGCTCATAGTCTGCGATTTTTAGCTCTAGCGGCACGCGCTTGTATGTGCGTTTTTTGTATGTGTTAATCTTCTGCGTCCTGCTCGCTCTATCGTCCATGTCGTCCCTCCTATCTCCTCATATATAGTAGCACACGCCGCGCCGTTGTGTCCACAGCTCAGAATCACCTCCCCCCGCGCATGCGGAGAAAACTCGACAAACGTATTACAGCACTCTCGGACAAGGGGATCACCCCGCGCATGCGGGGAAAACTCTTATCCTACTATCATAACCGGTTCACAGCAAAAGATCACCCCGCGCATGCGGGGAAAACTCCCCGCAGCGCCTCTCGGACACTCGGCGGAAGAGAATCACCCCGCGCATGCGGGGAAAACTTTGGCAGCAAGTTGGGGGTTGGCGGCGATAAGGGATTACCCTCGCGTGTGCGGGGAAAACTCGAAATACCTCGTCGCGCGCATCCGCGCCCAGGGATCACCCCCGCGTGTGCGGGGAAAACTTTAACTGATGCAAGGTTAGCCAATGGCAAAAAGGATCACCCCCGCGTGTGCGGGGAAAACCTGCCATGTGAGCCCGAGTTTCTCTTTGATGAGGGATCACCCCCGCGTGTGCGGGGAAAACGGGGGCTCATCGCGGCGGCGGTCGGCCCCCACGAGGATCACCCCCGCGTGTGCGGGGAAAACTCGTAGTGCTCCACTCGGAAGTCGGTCGCCCCCGGATCACCCCCGCGTGTGCGGGGAAAACGACATCTACCTTCGCGGGAGCATGCGCTTCCGAGGATCACCCCCGCGTGTGCGGGGAAAACTGTTTGCATCGATTTCGTAACAACTTCCGTCTAGGATCACCCCCGCGTGTGCGGGGAAAACATCTGAAAATTCTGAATGAACTGGATGCCGTGGGGATCACCCCCGCGTGTGCGGGGAAAACTCATCGAATCTGATTTTCGCTTTGCCGCGTCTGGGATCACCCCCGCGTGTGCGGGGAAAACACCTGCAGCGCGTGGGTGTTGCCCTCCGCGTCAGGATCACCCCCGCGTGTGCGGGGAAAACCGGATCCAAGAAAAGCAAAACGGCTGCGCTTAAGGATCACCCCCGCGTGTGCGGGGAAAACAAATCTTTTGTACCGGGCTGGGCGTGGTTGTGGGGATCACCCCCGCGTGTGCGGGGAAAACTGATTTGTAAGGAGAAGGCCGAGGAAAAGGAGGGGATCACCCCCGCGTGTGCGGGGAAAACATTCTATGAGGATTGAGTCGAACGAGTTGTATAGGATCACCCCCGCGTGTGCGGGGAAAACTTAGAAAAGCTATCGACGGCAAAGCTGATGATAGGATCACCCCCGCGTGTGCGGGGAAAACCAACAAAAGCAAAAGTTTTAATACTACACTTTGGGATCACCCCCGCGTGTGCGGGGAAAACTTCAATATTTTCGCCTAGTGCAATATTAACATAGGATCACCCCCGCGTGTGCGGGGAAAACATGGGAACCGGTCAACGCTGTGAGAATTGCAAAGGATCACCCCCGCGTGTGCGGGGAAAACTAAGAGATACGGAAATGCCCGGAACGCGAACAAGGATCACCCCCGCGTGTGCGGGGAAAACATACAAGTTCTACATAATACGGTTTTTGGTTCAGGATCACCCCCGCGTGTGCGGGGAAAACTATATAGGAAAAATGTTCCACTTGTTCCACTTGGGATCACCCCCGCGTGTGCGGGGAAAACCGGAATCTATATTCTTTTTCCAGCTTTCCGCTAGGATCACCCCCGCGTGTGCGGGGAAAACATCTGAAAATTCTGAATGAACTGGATGCCGTGGGGATCACCCCCGCGTGTGCGGGGAAAACTCATCGAATCTGATTTTCGCTTTGCCGCGTCTGGGATCACCCCCGCGTGTGCGGGGAAAACTTACTATTAACAGTGTTGTTGATACGATGCGGAGGATCACCCCCGCGTGTGCGGGGAAAACATTTAGGCCGTGCGACTGATTAAGATTTGTAAAGGATCACCCCCGCGTGTGCGGGGAAAACAAATCGGAACCGTCCATGCACAGGTGTCGAACAGGATCACCCCCGCGTGTGCGGGGAAAACGCAAAAATTATGCTAAATTCCCTATATGGGAAGGGATCACCCCCGCGTGTGCGGGGAAAACTTATATGTGTGCTTTTTAATCTGTGTGTAAGTGGGATCACCCCCGCGTGTGCGGGGAAAACTTGCTCAAAACTTGTTCTAATATTTCCATAATAGGATCACCCCCGCGTGTGCGGGGAAAACGTCACACCCCCTTTCCAGACAAGAAAAAGTCAAGGATCACCCCCGCGTGTGCGGGGAAAACTTTATCCGTCGGCAATGATACCGGCAACTCCGGGGATCACCCCCGCGTGTGCGGGGAAAACGTACACCGACCCAACCACCGCAGAAGTGCAGGTAGGATCACCCCCGCGTGTGCGGGGAAAACTAGGCTATTATGAAAAAGATAGGCTTTCCGATAGGATCACCCCCGCGTGTGCGGGGAAAACAGTTTTCCCGGACTTCCCGTTGTGCATAATATAGGATCACCCCCGCGTGTGCGGGGAAAACCGGGTTGCAAGCGTGGGCTTTCCGTCATACTCTGGATCACCCCCGCGTGTGCGGGGAAAACGGCACTCATGGACATCAATGCGTACGACGCCTAGGATCACCCCCGCGTGTGCGGGGAAAACGCGTCCGTGCCCTCCTGCATGCCGGTGTAGGCAGGATCACCCCCGCGTGTGCGGGGAAAACACCTTTGCGCGCCGTCTCCAGATTTTCAATCAGGGATCACCCCCGCGTGTGCGGGGAAAACCGATATGATGAGAGGAGATGGAGCAGATGAGGAGGATCACCCCCGCGTGTGCGGGGAAAACGGGTCATTTCTGACGCGGTTATCACCGATGCCAGGATCACCCCCGCGTGTGCGGGGAAAACACGGCGAGTGTGACACCAGTAGGCGCTTTCGCAGGATCACCCCCGCGTGTGCGGGGAAAACAAATATCGATTCTGATTTAGCACTGGCGGCAAAGGATCACCCCCGCGTGTGCGGGGAAAACTAGAGCTCCATCATGCCGAGCAGCGACTCGTAAGGATCACCCCCGCGTGTGCGGGGAAAACTGGGAAAGCCCGCGAGCAGACCGGCGACAAGTAGGATCACCCCCGCGTGTGCGGGGAAAACCGCCTACGACGCCTACTGCGAAGAGCACCCGCAGGATCACCCCCGCGTGTGCGGGGAAAACGGGCACCAGCGCCGACCGTCCTACCGCAAAATAGGATCACCCCCGCGTGTGCGGGGAAAACTTCGCTCCCTGCGAGCCGTCCGAGCGGCAGTAGGGATCACCCCCGCGTGTGCGGGGAAAACAATCAGCGTTAATGATGACGAACCGGCGTCAAGGGATCACCCCCGCGTGTGCGGGGAAAACATATAGGTGCTTTCTGCCTCGCGCTTGTACTCAGGATCACCCCCGCGTGTGCGGGGAAAACGCGGCTCCGGAGAGGCGGCCTTTGTGACTCCGGGGATCACCCCCGCGTGTGCGGGGAAAACTGAGCTGATGATTCCAGCTCTATACCGGCTTCAGGATCACCCCCGCGTGTGCGGGGAAAACTTAGTCATACTCATACCCCGACACTGTGAAATAGGATCACCCCCGCGTGTGCGGGGAAAACCATTTACTATACTTATAAAAAATATGCCCGAAAGGATCACCCCCGCGTGTGCGGGGAAAACTTGGAAAGAATGCGAATGTAAACCCGCGAAATAGGATCACCCCCGCGTGTGCGGGGAAAACCGGAGGAACTTGTTGGGGAACTTGTTGGCACTAGGATCACCCCCGCGTGTGCGGGGAAAACTGAAGCGCGGAAAGGAAAAGGAAAATGGCAAAAGGATCACCCCCGCGTGTGCGGGGAAAACACTTCGGAAATGGCGTATTTCCGTGGTTGATCCTAGTCCTCAGCCTCGATCCTCTTTAACTTCTCGTAGAGCTGATGCGTCAAGCGGCAGTCAGCGAGCGCCCTGTGCGGCTCCAGTATAGCAAAATGAAAGTACTTTGATAAGGTCAAGAGTTTGTAATCTTCCACCTCTTCTACCTTTTGCCGTGCAAGATTCAGTGTATCGGTAATGTGAGGATGTCCCGGCAAGATATCGTTTTGCTTGCAAGCCTGCTGCAGGAAGCGCCAATCAAAGCTTGCATTGTGGCTCACAATTCGAGTATCTCCGATGAACTCCAGCAGTTCTTTGAGCACCTGTGCAATCGGCTTTCCTTCGTTTTTAAGCTTATTCGATGTGATTCCGGTCAATTCAACAATTGTCTCCGGCACAGCATCGCAGGAAATCAAGCTACTGTAACAGGAAACTTCTCGTCCTTCCTCTATTCGTATAGCCGCAACTTCGATTATTTGGTCATGTGCTATATTAAGGCCGGTCGTCTCCAAATCGAGCACCACATATTCTGCTGTACTTCGTTTGCATGCCTGATGTTTCTGAATTTGATGTACCCTATAGAATTTCTCCGCACGGCTCATCGCAGCATTTTCTGTCTCAACTTGTTCGGAATTCTTTTCTCGTTTTTTTATCCCGGGCTTTCTCACCAGCTTGATGCCGTCGTAATCTACCGGCAGCCAACTGGTATTATGAACTGCAAAGTCTAGTTTCTGCTCTCCGTTGCTGCTGTAAACCATGGTCGCTCTGCCATCTTTAACGTGCTCACAAATGCGTCCCCAAAGTTCATCGCGAACGCGTGCGCTGAGATTCCCAACATAAACTCCTGTCGAAATTTCAAGCAACCATTTAGACAAATCCCCTCGCACCTTTGGGGGACAATCGGTAAGTGTGATCACTATCATGATGTATCACCCGTCCGATACGAAGTGGCGTTTGGAACAGTATCTCTTATGTTATCCCAAAGGTAAACAGCACTTTCTTCCTCTCCCGCTTCTTCCCCCTCATCTGCAAGCAGATAATGTAGATCATGTATCATGCGTTCTAAAATGTGCTTCTCCACCATCGCATCTCGAGTCTTCCTTCTGACATAAGCGGGCAAGTCCGGCAAGTCTTGCGAAGCCGCTTCAAACGCGATAGGGATAGTCACCTCTGCTTTGTAGAGGTCGGCAAGATCGTATACAAACGAAAGTTCATGCCCGACATGGACAAAACCGAGTCCCGGAGAACAACCAAGTGCAACAATGACTGCATGTGAAAGTCCATAAAGACACACATGCCCTGCACTGAGTGCTTGATTCACCGCATTGCTCTCAAAGAAATCTTCCGGATTGTATTCTCTGCCGGACCATGTAACGCCGTATTGCTTGGATAGCTTGCGGTATATTTCACGCACACGGCTGCCCTCACGTCCGCGGAGTTGCTGTAATGTCAACTTGCTTACATCTTCGGAAGGAAATCGCATTGCATACATCTTTCGAACGACAGCCAGATGTAACCGCTGATTACTGACCAACTTGGCTTGTTGCAACAAAAGACCGGCTCGCTTGGTGAGCGGGCGTCCGCTCGCATAATAGCGAACGCCGTGCTCTCCAACCCAAATGACCGTCACACCTGCATCTCCGATTAGTTCCATCGCACGATGCGTAATACTGCTGCCCGGTCCCAGCATCAGTACCGAGATGGCTGCCGCCGGAATATCTACCGTACCGTCATCATCCATCACTTCGATCGCACTGTCACGTCGATTCAGCTTGCAGCGTTCCAGATACAGAAAGGTCATTCGATCTTTGACCTGTGGTAACTGTTGTAATTCCGGGCGTATGATGCCTGGAATCTCCTTCATTTTTCACCTCAGGGCAGACGCATAATGGTGAGCAATCCCATGCCGTAAGCTCTTCCTCTGCCCATTCCGCGGCACAGAAGCTCTTTGAATTTTTCTACATCCGTTACAGTTAAAATGCCTTCGTAACTCACTTCACGCAGAGAAACCGACCTATCTTTTTCCTCCCGTTTATGGAAAATGTGCCAGCTGTTACCGACAGCGTGAAAGCCTCCTTCTTCCAGCATAAACCCATTCTTCTCAGCCCGTCTCTTGAGCCAACTCTCTTGCTGCTCTACACCCACACAAGCCTTTACCTCACCGCGTTGCCCTGTGCTTGCACGAGAAATGCTCTGCGTCGGATTCGCAACTAGGCGAAAACGCCATCGACTCTGCTCTGTGATACGCGCTAAGAGAGGCTCATACTCTCTCGTCATAAAGCCTTCTTTCGGGTTTCCGTATTCACGCACAGCATCCTCAAAATCAGGTTTTTCTTCGCTGAGTACAAGGATATAGAGTTTGCTCCCGAGCGAATCCAATCGCCAGAGTCTCCGTTCTCTGCTTCCGGAAAAGGCGCTTTCCACCATCCCGTGGATTTTACTGCGGGAGCTGAGGAGCCTCCTTGTTGCCCTCTTATCTGTATCCAATTCCATTCTTGTCAGATACATATCCTCTCCTCTCACAGTTCTGCCATGGCATCATGTTCGTCTGCCGATTCTTCTCTATTCACATCATCCCGAAGCCAGATTTCCTTTGCGCGTCGATAACCGAATTCGCGTTTCATCGGATTAAAAGAAATCGGCAAATCCTGTACAACAGCGCTTTCTTGTTCTCCCACGCCACAGTCTAAGCGAATGTAGCGATGACTCTGCCGTATGCTATGCAGATTTTTATTTTGATTCTCTTCTTCCCGTAACGCATTCTCTAACGCGCCCTCTCGAATGCCGAGCACCAATGGGAGAGTAGGCGGACAAGAACGTCTTCCGAGAAAAAGCGGAAAGCAGGGATTCCGTAGCGCTCTCTCTATCTTTTCCAAGAAACTTCGATCTTCCGATTCCAATCCGACTAAAAAGATTGCATCGGAAAGATAATAACGATAGGTGAGATATGAAGTTTTCTCAGCCTTCGCCATATGGAAATCCTTTATGACTTCACCGTTTCTGTCGACGCGAACGCCAAAGCGAAGTGCTGAGAGTTCCGATAAATCTGCATCTCGTCTAAGTCCCAAGGCCGCCGCCAACAGTCCAATCACTCCA
>ERZ773212.975-NODE-975-length-13506-cov-13.017768_pt1 | contig 13506 bp, 10 predicted proteins | sample MGYA00581005_ERZ773212 | MGnify/ENA primary metagenome ERZ773212 (study PRJEB29015, sample SAMEA2738154) | human oral metagenome | biome: human oral; feature: human-associated habitat; material: saliva | place: China | collected 2196 ... | reverse complement strand
GGCAGGACAAGGAAGAGAGTGCGCTGACCTACCTGGAGCAGTGCCTCGCGATGGACCCGACCAACGAGTACGCGCCTGAGATCATCGAGCAGTGCAACCGTGCGCTGGATCGCCGCCGGATCGTGCGCCCGGTGGAGCTGGCGCGCATCGTCGATTTCTTCGAAGCGAACGACTACAACTACGAGGTCAACGACAACCGCCTGCACACCGGCTTCACGCACGGCTTCTACATGTTCTCGGTCGTCAACGACGGCGCGGACCTGAGCATGTGGGGCGCCGTTCGCGAGGAGGTGTCGATGGAGCTGCGCCAGCGTCTGCTCCAGGCATGCAACGACTGGAATACCTCCGCGACGTGGCCCAAGGTCTACGTTGCCTCCCTGGACGACGGCCGCCAACGCCTGTGTGCTGAGCAGTTCGTGACCGCTCGCCTGGGCCTGACGGACTCGCAGGTGTCCATGAACATCGACCGTTTCATCACCAGCGCCGAGTCCTTCTTCAAGGATCAGATCGAGCGCATCCCCGCCCTGGGCGGCACGCAGGAGTAAACTCCCCGAACCACCCGCGCCGCCGCTTCGGTGAGCCGCGAGTGCACTGACCCGGGCCTCGTCCCCGTCGACGAGGCCCGGGTTCGTTATGTGCTCAGCTGTCGCCACTCGCCCCGATCCGGCATACAATGTATGTACGAGCGGAAAGGAGCGCGACATGTCTGCGCACGCAACTGCCACAAAGTCATCTCGCATCAACCTGCGTTTGACGCCTGCGCAGGAGGAAAAGCTGCGCTACGTCGCGAGCACTACGCAGACGTCGCTGAGCGATTTTGTCCTCGCGTCCGCCCTGGAACGCGCGGATCAGGTGCTGGAGGACCGCACGGAGTTCGTCGCAACAGACGAGGATTTCGAGCGTCTGTTGGAGGCCCTGGACGCGCCGCTTCCGACGACAAAAGTCCAAGCGCTCGCCGCCCGCCCCTCCCCCGTCGGATCGACGCTGACATGGACGGACTAGAGCTCCCGGTGCTCGATGCTCCCCGCCGGTTGGCGCGCCATGACAAGCGCAGCGATTTCACGTGTGGAAACGACGAACTGGACACCTGGTTTCACCGCTATGCGTGGCAAAACCAGCGGGCCAACAACGCGGTGACCTACGTGTGCCAGCAGAGCGGGCGTATCGCCGGCTACTACGCGCTAGCGGCAGCGACGATTCGGCGCGAGTGGTCGCCGGATGACTGTGCTGCCCACCGACCCCGGTCAATCCCGTGCATGCTCCTGGCCAGGCTCGCGGTTGACCGCCGAGTGCAGGGGCAGGGTGTGGGCGCGACGCTCCTGCTCGACGCGCTTCGCCGGACTCTCGCGGCATCGGACCAGTTCGGAATCGCCGCGCTGCTCATCCACTGCAAGGACGAGCACGCACGCGACTTCTACACGCATCACGTTGACGCACTGGTCTCGCCTATCGCCCCGCTGCAGCTCATCGTGCCGACGCAAACGATTGCACTCGCGTTGGGTACCGCGCACGAGTAGCTGTCCTCCGCCACGCGCCGCCGCTTCGGTGAGCCGCGAGCGCGCGCTGACCCGGGCCTCGTCCCCGTCGACGAGGCCCGGGCTGCGTCACGCTCAGACGCGCGGCACGTAGACGCTCAGGCCCCCGTCACTGACGGTGCCCGTCAGCGTACCGTCCTCAGCAACGAACACGGCTGGGTGGCCTCCGATGAGGCACTCCCACTCCTCGCCCGCATGGTGGGTTCCCACGTACAGGGTTTTCTCGGCGGCGCAACGGTCGGAGAGGATGACGGCGCAGCCCGTGCCGGGCACATCCGCCCTACCTTCGCGGGAGAAACCGACGACGTCCGGGTTGTCGAAGGCGCTGTGCTGCGGGCCGATCGCGGCGCGGAAGCGCACGCCCATAAGGATGGGGAGTTCACGCACGGCGGGCAGGTCGCCGGTCTCGGGCGTTCCCAGGAGGTCCCCCCAGAAGACGCAGGGCACCCCGGCCTCGTTCAAGAGGATCAGCGCGTAGGCGGCCGCCTTGAACCAGGAGGCCACCGTGGAGGCCAGGGACTGTCCGGGCTGGGTGTCGTGATTCTCCACGAAGGTGACGGACAGTTCCGGGATCGACGCCGTCAGCGTGTTCTCCCACAGGCGCGACAGGTCAACGTTACCGTCCGAGACCGATGCCTGGTGGAGGTGGTAGTGCAGAGGCACATCGAAGAGCATGGCGTTGGGAACCTCATGCAGGTAGGCCTCGAGTTCGCGCACGTCGCCACTCCAGTACTCGCCGACGGCGGGCAGCAGGCGACCCGTGGAGGTGCGCAGGTCTTCGAGCCAGCGCGCATAGAAGTCAGATCCGACGTGTTTAACGGCATCCAGGCGCAGCGCGTCTACGCCGGTCGTCTCCACATACCAGCGTCCCCAGCGGTCCAGCTCCTCGCTGACGCGGGGGTCCGTGACGTGCACGTCGCAGCCCATCAGGTAGTCGAAGTTACCGAACTCAGTGTCGACGGACTCGTTCCAGTGCTTGCCTTCGAAGAGCCACAGGCCCTTGCGCTGCGTCGCCTGGTCCCAGTCGATGCCGTGGAAGCACGTCCAGTCCCACGTGAAGTCCGAGTAGGCGCCGCCGCGGCCCGGGAACGTGAAGCGGGTCCACGCCTCAATCATTTCGGGTTCGCCGAGGGCTTGATGGCGGTCGTGTGGGTTGATCGGAATCGCGCGCACCATCTCGGTCGCATCCGCGCCCATGCGGTGGTTGAGGACGATGTCGGCGCACACGGCGATCCCCGCCTCGTGCAGGGCATCGATGGCAGCCAGGTATTCGTCCTTCGTCCCGTACTTCGTGGGGATCGTGCCCTTCTGGTCGAATTCGCCCAGGTCGTACAGGTCGTAGACGCCGTAGCCGACGTCGTTGATACCGTAGTTTCCCTTGTAGGCGGGCGGAAGCCAGATGATGGTGACGCCCAGGTCCGCGATCGATTGCGCGTGCTGCGCCAAGTATCGCCAGTGGCTCGCATCCGGTGCCATGTCCCAGGCGAAAGCCTGCAGCATCAGGGGCCCTGCCTCTTGCGTCGAAGAATGCAGGGGCTTCTGTTTCGTGTCACTCACCCGCATATGGTGGCAGGTTGCCGGGCGTTGGGAGTCCTCGTTCGACAAACAGTGGCGAGTTAAACACACGAGGCCGTAGTCGGGCTGAGCAAGTCCACGCGGTTCCCAGCCACGGCCTCGGGCGTGAGCGTCTACTTCCCCTTCCGCAAGCGTTGTTTCACGCCACCCGCAATCCCCGTGGCACCCTCAGCGATACCCGACACCGCGCTCTTCGCCCCGACCATCACGACCCGCGCCTTGCCTTTCATGGTTTCCTGGACCTCGTCCGCCACGAGCTGCTTGCCGCGCGCCGGGGTCGTGTCGAGGACGTGCTGCGCCCAAGCCTCGGCGTCGATGCCGGGAGGGGGCAGCTCACGCAGATGACCCTTCAGACGTGCTGACTGGGTCTGGAGCGCCATGAAGGTCAGGCCGCTCGACACGAATCCGCCAATGACAGGGACGATCTTCGAGGCCCCCTTCGTGAAGCTACTCTTCGTAATGTTGATGCCGATGACGCGCAGCGAATACTTCACGACCGGGTACCACGTGATGCTCATGAGAGCCCGCTTGGTCACGTGCTTCTGATAGGCGGTTTTGGCGGCGATGCGTGCGAAAGCCGTCAACGACTGGGCGGCTCCACCGACCCCCAACATGACGCCGAAAAACACCGCGAGCACGCCGATCATCTCATCGTCCTCGTCCACGTCGGCGAGGAGGTCACGCCACCCGTACAGGTACGCGAGCTTCTGCATGATCCGCAGAGCGTGCGCGTAGTACTGCATCAGGTCCGCGGGAATCGTGCCGAGCATCGCGAAGCCACCGGGCAGACCCGCCGCGAAGGAGAGCGCGGCCGATTTGTTCGTCTCGTAGGTGATTGTCTCGTCTGCGAGGGTGTCGAGCGCCAGCAGCGGAACGCCCGCCAGCGCGGGGCTGGTGGCCAGCGCCCGCTCGATGACCTCCTCGCTTGCACGAAGCTTCGTCAGCTCCTGGCGCAAGAACTCATCGCGGTTAATCCGCACGCCCGGGAATCGAACAACCTTCTTCAGAAAGTCGAGTCCATGCAGTTCCGCCGACGAGGCCTGCTCAGCGGTGATTCCACGCAGCTCGCCGTCCACTCCATAGTCATTTATTTTGCCGAGCATTGCGCTCCTTCACGTCTCGCTGCCCGCCGACAGCTCACTGACATCTACGCACACTCTAGCGTGGGACCTGCCTCTCCTCATGCACGAGGCCGGGGCTGAGTTCACGGATAAGCGCGCCCCAGCCCCAGCCTCGTGAGTGAGCGGTTAATTCTTACGCCCGAACAGGCCCTTCATACCCCCAGCGATGGCGGAGGCAGCGCTCGTCGCACCGTCGGCGATGGCGGAAGCAGCGCTCGTCGCACCGTCGGCGACGACCTTGGTCGTGCTTTCGAGCGCACGCTGCGCGCTGTCCAGCACGCCCTGTTCCTGGTCCTTGGAGGTCGCTTCGCTGACTGTCTGCTTCCAGACCTCGGCGTCGACTCCAGGAGGCGGCAGCTCGCGCAGGTGCCCCTTGAGACGGGTGGACTGGGACTGGAGCGACACGAAAGTCATGCCGCCCGACACAACACCGCCGATGACTGGAATAACCTTGGAGACACCCTGGGCAAAGCTCTTCTTCGTGAGGTTGATGCCGATGAAGCGCAAGCATTGCTTCATGACCGGGTACCACGAGGTCTTCGTAAGTGCCTGCTTGGTCAGCTGCTTCTGGAACGCGGGCATCGCGACCGAGCGCGCGAACACTGTCAGCGACTGGGCCGCGCCGCCAACGCCGAGCATGACGCCGAAGAACATCGCTAGGACACCGATCGTCTCGTCATCGACCTCATCCATGTCACTGAGGAGCTCGCGCCATCCGTACAGGTAGGCGAGCTTCTGCATGATCCTGAAGGCGTGTACGTAATACTGGGTCAGGTCCGCGGGGATCGTGCCGAGCATCGCGAAGCCGCCGGGGATACCAGCCGCGAAGGACATCGCCGCGGACTTGTTCGTCTCGAAGGAGATGACACCGTCCGCGAGTTTGTCGAGATCAGTCAGACAGACACCGGCCAGCACAGGGTTCGAGTCGAGCGCGCTCGCGATCGCCTCGTCACTCATGTGAAGTTTGCGCAGCTCCTGGCGAAGGAACTCATCCCTCGTGATACGCACGCCACGGATGCGCACGACCTTCTTGAGGAATTCAATCGCGTACTTTTCTGCCTCTGAGTCCTGCTGTGCGATCGTTTCGCGCAGCTCATCGACACCCTCGGTTACTTCGTCCGTGAGTTCCACTTCGCCGCTCGTGTCGAGCACGATCTCCCGGCCGTCTTCTTCGAATTCACCGTTGATGCCAAGCTCGTCGATGTTGTCGCTCATCTTGTTCCTTTACATAGCGTTGTTGCCTCAACACAGAGGCGAATAGTCAACAACTATAACCTACTTTTTTCGCGATCTGACGCCCATGACACACCGTCATTTTGCTCGGGTGCAAGATCATCAGGAACGGGCCTACTCTAGTCTCATGTGGTTACTCGCCGCCTGCTTGTCCGCCCTGTTCGCGGGGCTGACATCGGTCCTCGCGAAAGCTGGAGTGGCGACGACGAGTTCCACAGTGGCGACGGCCCTACGAACGGTCGTCGTCGCGGCAGGCGCGTGGGGCATGGCCGCCCTGGTCGGATCGGCGTCATCCCTCGGCACCATCGACGGGCGGTCGCTCCTGTTTCTCATCCTGTCGGGCCTGGCCACCGGGGCCTCGTGGCTGTGCTACTTCGCGGCCCTCGCGCGGGGCGACGTATCCCGCGTGGCCCCCATCGACAAGCTGTCGACGGTCCTGGCGATCCTCCTGGCCCTGATCCTGTTGGGCGAGCCTGTGAACGCCTGGGGTGTTGTCGGGATCGTTGTGATCACGGCGGGGACCCTGCTCATGGTCGACCCCGACGACCTTTCAGGGCTGCCGCTCGCCCTGCGCCGGGGCGGTAGTTGGCTCACGTACGCGCTCGCGTCCGCGCTGTTCGCCGCGTTAACGTCAATCTTGGGCAAGGTCGGTATCTCCGGGGTCGAGCCGACGCTGGGAACTGCGGTGCGCACGCTCGTCGTGCTGGCCATGGCGTGGGTGATCGTGGCCTGGCAGGGGCGAATTCGCGAAGTGCGGTCGATCCCCGCGCGCGAGCTGGCCTTTATCGTCGCATCGGGTGCCGCGACATGCGCGTCGTGGTTAGCGTACTACCACGCGCTGAAAGACGGGCCTGCATCGGTCGTCGTCCCCATCGACAAGCTGTCGATTCTCGTCACCGTTGCCTTCTCGACAGCCGTGTTTCACGAGCGTTTCACGGGGCGATACCTGGCGGGCCTCGCCCTCATGTGCGCGGGCACGGCGGCCATGGTGGTGGCGTAGGGTCCATTGCGCGCAGCACCGCTCCACAACCCACCTCATGTAGAGAGGGCGCAGTCTGGATCAACCTGTAGCTAGTGGCCTTGTTTTTCTTCCCAGGTGTCGGTGTTGTTGATGACCAGGTGGGACAGGGGGAATTTGCCGGTTGTTTCCGTGGTGGTGACGAGGCCGTTGATGGTTTGCGTTTCCCCGGTGAAGGGGTTGGTGGCTGTACCACTCCACGTGGTGGTCAGGGTGATGTCGCGGTCTTCGTGGGGGTATGGGCCATCGAGCATGGAGCGCCAGCCTTGGGGTGGTGTGTAGTAGTGGCGGATCAGGTTCGGGTCGGTGTTTAAATCCATACCCTCGGACCACACTGATCCTGTGGAGGTGGTGACCAGGTTCGGAGTTCCATCTCCCCAGTTCCATTCGTAGTTCGTGGCGGTGAGCGTGATCGTAATGTCGCGTCCCAACAGGTTGATGACGTGCGTTTGGGTGGGGCTGGTGACCGCGACAATCGTGGGAATGAACCTGTTCGTGTAGGACACACCCAACGGTCGCTTATACATTCCGGCCCCGTCGGCGTGGATGACGGTGGCTGCCAGGTAGAGGATGTCGCGCGTGGTGGGGACACGCCCCGGGTCTTGATTGGGTCCACCCTCAGGATCAGGAGGCAGCTCGCACCGAACGATAGTGGTGTCATCAGAAACAATCGGACTGTTGGCCGCCTTCCCAATGAACAGTTCCTTACAACGATCTTTGTAAGAACCAGAAACAGGATTAGCCTTCGCATCAGCTGTCTTCTGCGCCCTCTGATCATCCAGAGTCGACGAACCACCACCACTCGACGGTTGCCCAGACGACGTGTATTGAGCTTGTCTCCAAGCCTCGAGTTCTACGGTATCGTGATCAGTGGTAGTGCATAGTCCTTGCCGGTGCTCGCTAATGCCAGTGCATCCTTCAAAAGGAAGAGTTGTGTAGTCGTCTGCCAGCGTTGCTGGCACATTCGAAAATAGTGAGCCTATCGCAATGATGCCGGTGAGTGTGACTCTATTTTTCCTCAACAACGTGACCATCTCCGCGAGTTGCGATCCATTGTCCATTTTTCCAGGTCATAAAAAATGTGAAAACTGATTTGTATTCGTTTTCCTTAACGGTGATCTGTTGGCCGCGACAGGTGACGCCGTCGCTCGATTTTGTTTCAAAGATTACGCCGATAGTGTTAGGTGGAACGTTCCATTCTCTCTCATTAACTGGCGCAACTGAGACGATCTTGGTTATGCTTAAAGTATTTCCGTAAGTCCAACCATGCGAGTAGACTTCTTTGATTGAATTGGCATATGTTTCTCCGAAATATGCCCCTGTTTCGGACATCTCCTCAAATGGTTTAATGTCCCCGGTGTTCCATGCGTATATTTCGAGTGCGAGGTAGTGCTCTGCTGCTGCTTCTGCTCCTCGTTCGGTGTTTTCTTTGGCTTCTTCGGGTAGTTCTGGTTTGGTGTAGGTGGATGCGGCGTGTTCGGCGGGGCGCACGAGCACGCCGTCGGGTCCGATCTGGTAGCCGCCGGACATGGCTGCCTCGGTGGGACTCGACGCGGATGGTGCGGGCCTGGCGGTGGGTGTGGTGGCTGCGACGGTGGGTTTCTCGCCCCACGCGTGCCACCAACCCTCTGCGACGCCGTTGATGTAGACGGCGAAGACTGCCCCAACGACAAGCACCACGTAGGTGACGCGCATTCCCCAATAGAACGGCTCAACGTGCAGCCAGGCCCACACCCGGGCCTTTACGCCCTTGGGCCGGTTGGCTCTCGCCTCGGCCCGATAGTCGGCCCACCGCTGACGCAGCGTGTACTTGCGCGGCATGGATTCGCGCCGGAACTGCTCCTCGTCCTCCTCAGTGACGGGCCGCTCGGACAACGGTGGAACCATCATGTTCTCTCAACCTCCACGATGAGGTAGCTCTCCTCCAGCGCACCCCCACCATCGGAAGCACGCCCTGTTAAGAACACAGGCTACGCCCAGAACCAACACAAAACACTAAGAATGCCCAGTAACCACCACGAAACGTTCTTCCACCCCATGCGCGCGCTACCACACAACACCGCCCCGACCTCGTCAAACTCGGATGCAGGAGAACCACAGGGCAGCAAACGCAGCTGTCACACATCCCACCAACCGGACACCGACCACCGGTCACCGGGTGCCGACCACCGATCAGAGTAGCTTGTCGAGTGCCTCGCGGATGAGGCGCTCCTCCCCCGAGCCGTTCGTCGGCAGGCGCAGGACGGGAACGCCGTACGCGGCCATGATCGAGTCTTTGCGCGCGTCGCGCTGCTGCTGCTGCTCGCTGCTGCCGTGATACTGCCAGCCGTCGACCTCGATGGCGAGGACCAAGCGCCCGGTCACCCGCGAGTACACCCCGAAGTCGAGGGCGCTATCCGTGAACACGAAGGCACGCTGCTCCTCGCTGAGGCGACGCGTGTTCGGCAGCGCGTCCCTGAGGAATACTTCGGTCTGATAGCCGAAGCGAGCGTACCTGGGTTCCGCGAGCGCCTCGCGCAAGCATTGGTCGGCGATGTTCTCGGCGGGCGAGCGCCGACGGTCGGCCCACTTGGCGCGCGAGTAACGTTCGAGCGACGCGCTGTAGGCGTTATAGAGGACATCGAAAATGGAGACAATGTCGGACTGGACGACGGCGCTCGGGTCGTACATTTCGATGTAATCGAGCAGTGTCCTGATGTTTCGGCTCAGGCGGACGCCGCCGTGCGTGGTGACGACGATGAACCGGTCTTTGGCGCGCGACACAATGACGTTCGTCATGGCGTCAGAGTCGTAGAACTCGCGCGCGGCGGCCCGGTCGTGCGCGTTGAGGACCGTGGATAGGACCACCGTTCCCGCGCCGCGTCCCTGGAATTTGTGCGCGGTCTCCGCCAGCCATCGGGCGTGTTGGCCTTCCCCGAGGTCCGCGCGGATACGCTGGCGCAGGCCGGTTGCTTGCGCCCGGAACGGGGTCACAACGCCGAGGACGAAGTCGCCGGACTCGTCCTTATCATTCGCCTCAATGCCCTCGCGGATGACCCGCATGTCTTCGAGCTGGGCGATAATCTCGATCTCCCTCTGGGAAAAGAAGCTTCCCCCGCGCGCAGGCCGCCGCGCGTGGTTTCCCGGTGCGGCGTAGACGATCGCGAGCGGATCGGGGGCGTCCTCCGTCGGCACGCGCATCGGGATGAGCTGACCGCCGTAGTACATGCGGTTGCAGAATTCGATGATTGCGGGGTGGCAGCGGTAGTGTTCCTTGAGCAGGGTGCTGGGAACTTGTTCAGATTCGGTCATAGCCTTGACGGAATCGAGCAGCGATACCGAGCGCACATCAAATCGTTTCGCGGGCGGTTGCCGTTTGCTGTCGTTCCAGCCCTGGAAGATCGGCCCGATCTGCCGCGCGTCGCCAACGATGACGGCGTTGCGAGCCTTACTCAGCGCTGCCATTCCCTCTGGGAGCAGGACCTGCGACGATTCGTCGATGATGATCCAGTCGAGCAGGGTGTCCTCGGCCAGGTTGTGACGGATCGAAAAGCAGGTGGATGCGATCACCGGGTAGGTGCGCAGGAGGATGTCCGTCTGCCGGTTGAGCCACTGATTGGGGTTCAGACGGCTCGGGCGTTCGCGCTCGAAACGGTCCCGGAGGGCGGCATCCAAAGCCTCGCGGGAACGGCGACGGTACTGCGCACTCACCTCGACGAGGCCGTGGCTGGCCGCGCGCGCCTCCGCTTCCTCGATGCGACGGCTGAGTTCGCGTTCGCGGGCCTGATAGAAAGCGAGTTGAAGCGCCGACTGGACATCCGGGTCCTCCAGGTCAATGCCCTTCAACGATCCGTAGGCAAAGTAGCGGCGCACCCGCTCGATGAAGCCCCGAGGGCTGCGCCCAGGCCTCGGCGCGCAGCGGGCGAGGGCAAGCAGGTCAGCGATGGTCTCGGAGCTGCGCCGAACGACGGCCAGATGCGAAATTTCCGCGAGCGGGCGGCGATTTTCCTTCACTTTCTCTTCGAAGAGGAAGCGCTCACGCTGGGTCGCGGTCAGCCGTGCCCGGATCTGCGGGATGTCGCGCGCGTCCTCCCACAGGGCGACGAGTCGCCCCTCCTCAGCCCGCAGCGCGGCCTCGTTAGCACGGGCGGATGCACCCGACGAGGCAGTGGACGCCTTCTTGGCCCAGGCCTCGCGCCGCTGCTCGAGAATCCCCTCACGCTGGTGGAATTCCTTGACGCGCTCAGCTTTTCCGAGGCTGGCCACCAGGAATCCATAGCCTTCCTCCGTCAGCTTGTCGATGACGTTATCCACCGCGGAGTTGGCACCCGCGACGACGCCGACGGTCTTGCCCTGCGCGATGAGGGAGGCGATCAGGTTGAGGATCGTCTGCGTCTTCCCCGTGCCGGGAGGGCCGTCGATGATCGAGATCTGGTGAGTGAGCGCGGCGCGAATCGCGTTGCGCTGATCGATGTTGGAGTGGAAGGGCATGATGAGATGGTCACTCGCACCCGTCGCCGCGGACGTCGAGCCCGCGAGGAACGCTTCGAGGGCGGAGCCTCGCGGCGCTTGCGGGAGCCTCTCCCAGACGTTCGCGAGAATGGCCGCCGGCGCAGACACACCCTCGCCCACCCACCGGGGGTAGCGCTCGCTCGTGTCCAGCGTCGCACCGGCCCGTCGAGCCTGCGCGCGGACTTCCTCGCGTACGTAGTTGAGGGTGGCGGCGTTTTGCCGATCCTCCGCGGTCGCATACGTCACCCTCACCTCGTCGTGCCCGTAGCGATGGAGTTTGAGCGTGCCGTCAGCCGTGCGGTACGCCAGCGTGTAGCGAGGATCGCGCGGGTGGCCGGAGCGGCGGAGCGTCCAGATGATTTCGACGTTGTTCCGGCGTTTGCCGCCGACACGAACCTCATCGAGTGCGTCGACTGTTCGACGCTCGACCTGGTCGTAGAGGCGCGCCCTCTCCTCGCTATACGGAAACTCTTTGCTGCTGGTGGTGTAAGTGACGACGATGCGCTTCCCATCGCGGCGCACCTTCGCGACTTTCCAGGTGTGGTCCTGCCAGTTCGGCGCGTCCTTATCGCGAATCAGGACGTGCATTGTACGCGGATCGACGGCTTCCATACCCCTCCCCCATGAGTCTTACACCCAGGATAGGCGACTGTTTGGACGCGGAGTCGATTGGTGGCGGCTTGCAGTCCGGCGGGACGCAGATGTGCGTGGCCCTTCGTATCGTGCCGCTATGGGTATGTCTCTTGTTTTTCTCCTGGTTGGACTGGTCGTGGGCGCTCTGCTCGGGTACGTGGGGGCGGTGGCGCGCCGGGCGTCGCAGCCGGTCGATGATGTGGTCGCCTTGCGCGCGCAGGTCGCCCGGTGGCAGGCGCGCGCGGAGGAACTCTCGCGTCGCGTCGAATCCGCCGAGGCTCGCTCCCAGGGCGATGCCTCTGTCCTGCAGGCGCTCGCCCCGGTTCGCGCCCAGCTTGAGCAGATGACGCAGCGCGTCGATCAGATGGAACAGACGCGGGCGCGCCAACACGGTGCCCTCGCAGAGCAGCTGCGCGAGTCCGCCCAGCGCGAGGCCGAGCTGGCTCGCACGACCGCCTCCCTGGAGGGCGCGCTACGCTCGCGCAGTGCGCGCGGCACGTGGGGCGAGGTCGAGCTGGCCCGGATCCTCGAGGCCGCGGGGATGATGCCGCACGTCGACTTCGCGGAGCAGCGCTCGGTTGGTTCGCTCACTCAGGGACGAGGCCTGGGCTCGGAGAGTGCATCGGGTGACCGCGGCCGTCCCGACGTAACGATTCACCTGCCCGGGCAGGGTTTCCTGGCACTCGACGCGAAGGCTCCGATGGACGCGTACCTGAGGGCCTGCGGCATCGAGGAGAGCGGTGAGATGGCGGAGGCCCGCCGCCGCTCGGAGTTGGCGGCGCACGCGAAGGCCCTGCGTTCTCACGTCGAGGCGTTGGCGTCGCGCGACTACGCGCGTCTGCTCGGTTCTTCCCCCGAGCTGGTCATCTTGTTCGTCCCCTCCGAGGCTGCGCTGTCGGCGGCGCTGCGCGCGGACGCGTCGCTCCTGGACGACGCGATGGCGCGCGGGGTGGCCCTGTGCTCCCCCGTCACGCTGCTGGCGGTTGCGCGCACGTGCGCGACCGCGTGGGCGCGCACGAACATCAACGAGCAAGCGGACCAGATCATCGCTCTGGGCCGCGACCTGTATGAGCGGCTTGGCGTCGTCGCGGGCCACATGGAGAACCTGGGCAAGAGCTTGGCGCGCAGCGCGGACTACTACAACAAGGCTGTCTCCTCCATGGAGAACCGGCTCTTGTCCCGGGCGCGCTCCGTGAGCGCCCTCGAGGCGGCGTCGAAGAAGACCATGACAGCCCCTGAGATAGAATCGGATGCTGCCCAGGTCCGCTCCTTCACGAAGCCGGAGTTGACGGACCAGTAAGCGTGTCGGCGATGCTGTCCAGCTGGGCGCGGATCTCCTGGAAGGGCCGGTCCAGGTCGAGTGTCGTCGCGCTGATTCGGTTGCCGCTCATGCGATAGTTGAAGTCGGGCTGGACGTCCTCGTCGGTCGCGGCGTAGAGGAGCATGCCCGACACCTCGACGTTCTTCCCCGCGCGTTCGAGGGCCGCCTGCTTGTTCTTCACGTACGCGAAAATCTGGTACAGGTTCCCCGAATGCACGGTCTTCTTGTCGAAGTTGCTCTGCATTGTGGCCGCGTAGTACTTCGCATCGATGATGAGCACGCGGCCGCAAGCGCTCAGCGTAATGTCGGTGCGCATGGTGGGCAGACCCTCCGAGGCCTCGTCGTCCAGCGCCCACTCAATGAAAGACGCGCTGGCGCGCAGCTGCGGGTGTTCCCTGCGGTAGTACTCGAGGATGAACTTCTCGTAGAGACGACTCATGCACTGCTCCGTGAAGAAATCCATCATTCGAGTGGTGCCGTCGTACCGGGTATGGAGCTGCCCTTTGACGACGAGCCAGCACACAGCCATCAGCATGCGGTAGGTGCGGTTGTTGCGGTCGTAGCGCATGTTCCAGTCGA
>ERZ773212.973-NODE-973-length-13522-cov-2.634960_pt1 | contig 13522 bp, 11 predicted proteins | sample MGYA00581005_ERZ773212 | MGnify/ENA primary metagenome ERZ773212 (study PRJEB29015, sample SAMEA2738154) | human oral metagenome | biome: human oral; feature: human-associated habitat; material: saliva | place: China | collected 2196 ... | reverse complement strand
GCCGTGCCCCGTCGACTGAAAGCTGCAGTCGACGGTGCTCAGCGCTGGCGTATTCAATGGTGAGTGTGTACCGCCCATCGTCGTGAACGTACACGTCGGGGACGGTCACTGTCCGATCAGCGTTCCCGCCGACCCAGCGGACTACCCCACGGTCCGCTACGACACCCCCACCAAGCACCGCATCAGTAAGCGGTATACGCAACGCCCCATTCGCGGGGACGATTTCTCTGACCTGAAGCACCCCCAGGTCTGGGGCATAACCGCTGTCGTTGAAGAAACGAATCCTGTTCCACCCCTGACGGAGTTGGGCGGCAAAGGGTTGGGATTTAAAAGCCCCGCTTGCGCTCCCTGTCGAGAGTTTTTCGAATGTATGCGTCTGCCCGCCGTTCACCTGAAGACTAACGCTCCTCGGATCTTCGCTGCGGTAATCGAAGGTCATGCGGTAGACTCCCACCTCAGGAGCATAGACTTCGCGGACCGTTACGTCGTTCCCCTTCCCGCCCATCCACCGCACGGTACCGCTATCAGCGACGCTCTGACCGCGAAGGACTCCGTCACTGATGTTTTGTGAGTAGGGGAGTTCCGGTTTCTTTTGGTATGCGCGGAAATAGTCGATCTCAAAAGTCTTCGGATAGGGGACGCGCGGGTCAAATGGCCCCGTCCACGAGTCACCGCTTTTCTCGTACACACCGAGGTAAGTGACCATCGGGTAGTCCGGTGACTGATTTCGGGTGACGACCAGTTTCCCGTCCAGATAGAGTCGCATCTTTCCTGGGAGCCATTCAAAACCGTAGGTGTGCCATTGGGCGCTGAGATCGCTTCCATCGCCGAAGGATGCACGGGTGGGCCACGTGTGGAAATAGTCTCCCCACGTGTGGGTGCTCATGAGGGCTTCCGTGGTTCCATTACGTCCCAGGATCTCGAAAATATCGACCTCTCCTGATTGACGCGCCTGCTTATTGGCGTTCTCGGGCTGATCCTGGTTGACCCCGGTCATCCACCATGCGGAGTGGATTCCCCCGCCCGAGGCCGCTTTGGCGCGCACCTCGAAATATCCATATTTTTGAATGTGTCCTCGGAAAGGTTCGGTGTGGCGTGCAACATCCGGATAGTTCGTCCACCGGTGAATGTAATCCCTATTGTAGGTTTGTATCGACGAGACTTTCGTGTCCCCATCAAAAGCCGGGTCCCACGGTTTCTGATCCTGATCAATCATCAGTTTTAAACTTCCTCCAGACACCTGATACCGGGCCCGAGTCCCCGCCGATCTTGACCAATGCGGCAGATAGTCACTCATGAAGAGTTGATGGTTGATATCGTTGCCGTTGAACTCTTCCGATGCCGTGAGAGCATAGCCGCTTCGTTCGGGAGAACTGGGATCGACGAGCCCCTGGGAATCTTCAGAGATCTTTGCCGCTCGGGCTGATAGTGGCTGAAATACACACAGCGAGAGGATGAGGACTGGAAGAGCGGATGCAAAAACGCCCGCACGCTCATGCACATCATTGTCTTGTCCTTTCATTCGCGGGGTCACCTCTGCGAAAACGACCCGCCTATTTGATCAAGAGCCGGTCCGAGATCCGTCCACGCGGGTTGATCCAGGGCTCGAAATCAACCCGCGCCCCGTCAATGGTGAACACGTAGCGGGATTCCTGGATGACCGTGGGCCGTCGCGCACGTGCGCTCATTTCGGCGCAGGTCTGTCGCAACGATGCTCGCTCCTCATCGGTGAGCCACGCATCGGGGTCAGAACACGAGAAATCATCGCAGATGACCGAGAGGTACCGCGTCATTGCGTTTGCCTGCGGGGATAGGAGCGAACCCCGGGTACGCGCGTACGCGACATCTGGATCGATACCCACCAGGGATTTCAACCAGAATCTCGCCAGAGAATTGCGCATCGCGTTGCGCATCGCTGGTCCGCTCGGATCGCGATGCCTCTCGGTGTTGTCCCAATAGGGGGCGGTATCAGGGCCAACACGGACCGAGTCAACGAGCCCGAGAGAGGGTGCGATGACGGCACCGGAGGCGAGGATGAAGGCACGTGGGGCGGCGGACCGAATGAGCTGGAGAGCCGTGCGATAGGCCACTTCGCGCGGAATATCCAGGTGACGAACTCCCTCGATCGCCCCGGCATTGAGGAAGTCGAGTTTGAGATGCACATACCCCCACCCGTTGATCCGGGTGATCGCTTCCACCAGCCACCGGCGAGCACCGGGGTGGGTGACATCCAGGGAGAAGTAGGGCTGCCCCCAGTTGTGGCCTGCGTCCGTCCCGCGTGTGCACGAAATATTCAGGGTGTTCGGAGACGATGGGGGCATCACGGGTAGCGATGAGGGGGGCGATCCACAGCCCCGGCTTCATTCCCGCAGCCCGAATGCTCCTCGCGAGCGATGCCATTCCTGCGGGGAAGTCACTGTTCGCTTCCCACCATCCCACCGCTTTTTCCCAACCGTCATCGATTTGAATGACGTCGTAGCCGTTGCGGGCCGCAGGCATGATCTCATCTTCGATGAGACGCTGAGTAACCTCTTCGAACCACGAGTACCACGATGACCATACGGCACTGGATGGGCGAGGCGGACGGAAGGTATCATCGACCGTCGACCGTGCAAGTGCTTCGGTATACGCGTCCCAGCATTCGCGCTCAGGACCGATCATCAGGAACCACCCGCTCACCCGTCCCGATTCGCCACACTCGCGCATATCGGCGTGGTCGGTGGACTCCTGATCGAGCGGGGTTCCACGGATCTGGCCGGGCAGGAACGTGAGGAGTCCCGAATAATGCCCGAGTGATCCGACCAGGAGGCTCACGTCCTTCCCCACACTCAGACACGTCACCATATACGATCGGTGAAGTTCCTCGGAGTCTGTGACGACGTCTTCGGCCGTCAGTGTTCGTTCCGGGTTGTTCCATACGCGCCATGGGTCATGGTCGAGGTGCCACCACGAGGTCGGGGACCATGACGTCCACCCGTGTCGATAGTATTCCGTGTCGGCGGGCAGATCGTGTATCACCGATATCGTTGAGGAGCTGCTCGTTACCGTGCGGCTCGTCGTACCCTCGTGGAGAATCGCCCACTCTCCGTCATTACAGACAATACGTGTGTCCATGCTGCCCTCACGTGATTTCCTTGGCGCGGTGCCGTTCGTTGACCGCCAATGGCCGAAGGGTGTCTGGGCGTTCACGTCAGTTCCCGCCCAGACACCCGATCCAGCTGCGGGTTGACCTCGTTCTACTTGCCTGACAGGATCGAGTTGATCTTGTCGTTCAGGGACGGAAGCACCTGTGCGGGCGCTGCTGTTCCGCGCTCGATCTGCTCTATAACCAGATCGGCTTCCTTGTTGATCTCGTCGGCCTTGAATGTGATCGGGTAATAGGCCAAAGAGTCCGGCCGCTGCGCAATGTCCCAGTAGGCAGACACGTCAACTCCCTTGGCTTTGTGCGCGTCGGCCGCTGCCTGCGACTGCGCTTTGATCGAAGGGAATACCACCGCTTCCTTCGCGACAATGGACTGGCACTTGTCGGAAGTAAGGTACTTGACCCACTTCCAGGACTCTTCGGGATGCTTCGTGTCCTTTGAGATCGAGGGGGCAATACCGTTGATGATCGTCTTACGGCCTGCGGGACCGGCGGGCAGGGGGGCGAAACCAAACTTCTGGGCGGTGGAGGATGCCCACGTGTTGATGCGCCATGATCCGTCGGGGACCAGGGCCGCCTTGTTCTGTTCCATCATCGGTTGCAGGCCCAGATTTCCGGCTTGCTCGACGGGGGTGACGTACCCAGCTTGGATCTGCTGTTGCCACCAGGTAAGGGCCTCGGCGAGCTTGGGATCGTCCAGCTGATACTTGCTTCCGAAGGGATTCTTGTCCAGGCAGTTGAATCCGTTGGATAGGGCGAGCCACGACCAGGGGCCTTGTCCGACAACGCCCCCGCCGCTTTCGAGACCCCATCCGTAGGTTTCGACGTTGTTCTTATCGAAGCCCTCTTCATCGCCCCGCACGCCGTTCTTATCGATGGTCAGGTGTGCGATCAGCCGACCGAAAGAGCCGCCGTCTTGCGGGTTCCACTCAAGGTTTTTCAGGGAGTCGGGGTCAACGTTGGCATCCTGGATGTCTTTGACGTTGTACACCAGAGCGATCGTGTCCCAGTCCTGCGGAATACCGTAACGTTTGCCGTCGTGTTCCCACAGGGACGCAAGGTTTCCCGTGTACTGGTTGAAGTCCACCGGATCATTCGCGAGGTTGGTATTGAGGTCGGTCAGGACCCCCTTGCTGGCGAGTTCCGGATAGTGTGCGACGTGGTTGGTGAATACGTCGGGCGCTGTCCCGCCATTGAATGCGAGGGATAGGTTCTGCCAGTAGTCGTCCCATCCGGACTGTTCGATCTTGACCCGAATTCCCGTTTAAATTGTGTCGCGCATTTCTCGTAAACGAGCTTCTGGTTGGGATCCCAGAGGGCGTAGGTGATCGTTGTCCCTCCCGCCGATGACTGGCCTCCCTCGGTGAGCTCACCGGGGGTGCAGGCGGCGAGCGACAACATCGTCACCGCACTGGTCAGCACGACCGTGTTCTTGAATGAGATTTTCATTGTGTTCTCTCTCCTTCGAGTAGAATTGCTGCGTAGGATAAAACTTTTATTTCGCCGACGTCAGTCCGATCGAGCTCACGAGCTTACGGCCGAAGACCAGCAGCAGGAGCAGCATGGGGAGTGCCTGGAGTACTGCGGCGGCCATCAAGCCCGCCCAGTCGGGCCGCGTTGAAGGTGACGCCTGTTGGAAGACGGCCAATGCCACGTTCAGCAGGCGTACTGTGTGGTCTTTGCCGATCAGCTGGGGCCAGAGGTATTCATTCCAGGCAAATACGGCCTGAATGATTCCGACTGTTGCGATCGGAGTGGCGCTCATGGGGACGATGATGCGCACGAACGTGCGCCAGTATCCCGCGCCGTCAAGTTTCGCGGCTTCCTCGACCTCTTTGGGGATCGATAAGAGGAATTGTCGCAAAAAGAAGATGGCGAAGGGGCTGACGAAAAAATAGGGGGCGAGGAGACCCGGGAACGTGTTGAGCAGGTTGACGTTCTTGATCAGAACGAAGTTCGGTAAAACGATGAAGATGGGTGGGATCATCATTCCGGTCAGGAGGATCGTGAAGATGATGTCTCGGCCGGGGAACCTCAGGCGCGCGAAGGCGTAGGCAGCCATTGTTGACGTGACCAGCTGGCCGAGTACGAGCAGTGCCGTGAAGATCAGTGAGTTGCGCAGATAGAGCCAGAAGTACATTCTGGCGCCCGCTCCGCCTGCGGCCAAGTCTTCTTCGGGTGACACCAGTCCTAGGACCCGCTTAAAGTTAATGAGCGATGCGTTGCGCGGAATGAGCGAGTAGTCGCCATTGAAGATGTCGGCGTTGGGCGTGAGGGCTGTCCTCAGAGCCCACACGAAGGGGAGTAGCGTAACGATCACCAAAAGGATCAGCGCCGTCCATCCCGCGATCTTTCCCGGCCGGATCCGCCAGAGTTTTTTCTGTGTCGGTGTACCCATGCTCAGTCCAAGTCCGTTTCAGTTGCTCGCGTCACCTTCAGCTGCAGGACGGTCATCACCAGGATGATGAGGAGGAGTACGACCGCCATTGCCGCCGCGTACCCCATTTGCCCCTGCTGGAAGGCTTTCTCGTAGATATAGAAGTAGATGACCCGGGTTTTCCCAATCGGCCCGCCCTTTGTCGCAACTGCAACGGTATCGAAGATCTGGAAGGAACCGATCATCGAGACAACGACGACCATGACCAGGATCGGGCGGATTAGCGGCAGCGTGATCGAGCGGAATGTGCGCCATACCGAAGCCCCGTCGAGCTGTGCGGCCTCGTACACCATTGTGGGGACGGTTTGCATTCCGGCGAAAATAAGGAGGGCGGTGTAGCCCATGTTCCGCCACGAATTCACCAATGCGACAGTGAAGATCGCCAGATGCGGATTCCCGTAGAACGCGATCGGTCCCGTATCGATCATCGAGAGTAAGTGGTTGACGAGTCCGACATTCGGGTCTAGAACGAACAGGGTGATCACCGCGACGGTAACGTTGGGCACGAGCCAGGGCACGAGGAGTAGGGACCTGATTACCATTGATTGGCTGATACGCTGCATGAGGACAGCGATGCCGAGCCCTGCGATCGTCTGAGTTGTGATGTTCACAATGACGTAAATCAGGGTCGTGACCAGTGCACCCCCGAAGTGCTCGTCTCTGAGCAGCGCCCGGTAGTTATCCAACCCGACCCATCGCGCGGAGGTCAACAAATCCCAATCAGTGAAACTGATCTGCACCCCTCGGATCATGGGGACAAGGTAAAAGACGATGAAACCCGCGCAGGCCGGGGCGACAAAGAGGCATCCAACTCGCCACTCGGTCCTGCGTTGGCGACTCATCCTTGAGGACTGTTTCACAGTTCCCTTCCCGCTCCTCGCGGGAGATGGGGCATCATCGACCATCCCGCGAGAGCTCAACTACACACATAATTATAATACTATATTTAGTAATGTGCAAGCGATCCGCCCACACAAGGCAGACAAGGGGGCCCAAGATGGCGCAGAAACGACGCATCCAGCGCAGACACAACATGTTCACCCTCATCACTCGATGCGCCAGCAAGCCCTACACGATGGCGCAACTCGCCACGAAAGCTGGAATCACCCGCCCAGCCATCGAGGCCGTCATCACAGACCTCACAACCCTTGAATGGCTCGAACCCACGGACGCCCCCAGCCAACGCAGCATCGGGCGCCCCGCCACCTACTTCCGCCTCAAACCCTCAACAACCTCGATCCTCGCCCTCGACATCGGTGCTCACCACATCAGCGCGATGCGCGCGACATACTCAGGGGATATTCTCGCCGAAGACTCGGTACCCATTGACGAACAGGCCCCCGCGTCGCAGCGACTACACGTAGCGGCACGCCTCGCCCAGAATTTAGCGACACACTCGTATAAACCACTTGTGTGCGCGGTCGCATCGCCCGGAGTCATCGACAACAACACCGTCGCATACTTCGGCGGCCGGGGGATGCCGGGATGGCAAGGACTCAACCTCGCTGACAGCCTCGGCCCCTCGCTCAACACCAGGGTCATTTCTCTGGGAGACTGCGCCCTCGGGGCCCGGGGGGAATCCTGGAAAGGGGCCGCCGCGAACATCAGCGACGTCCTCTACATCCTGGCGGGACAACGCACGGGCGCGGCCTCTGTCATCGACTGGCGAATCCACGCCGGGTACGGGGGAAGTGCAGGCCTGATCGGAGAACTACCCAAACTAAGGTGGCGCGAAATCGAGGAAGAAACCTTCTCCTCGACTCTCTATCCCGACGGGCAGCCCGCACGAGACACGCTTTTCTCCCTCGCGAAAAGCGGAGATACCACGGCTTTACGAGCCGTGCAAGAATACGCCGATCTATTGACTTTGGGGATTGAGGCCATGATTCTCGCAACGGCACCCGAGTGCGTCGTCATCGGCGGACGATTCGCCTCCCACGCAGACCTATTCCTGCCGCGTCTGATCGAACGTTGCGCCCAAGTATGCCCCTTCCCCCCGACAATCACCGCCTCAACCCTGGGAGGACGCGAAGTAATCCTCGGCGCGATCCGCTACGCGATGGACACCGTCACCGATCGACTAAGCGAAATGATCACGAACTCCGACCGATTCCCCCACGCCTCGCCAGACAGCTTGTGGGAGAAAAGTAACTAAGGCCCACTCCCGCGCGATTTAAGGAACACTTGGTGTTTGCGGCGATGAGGGTGGTTATTGTGACCCCACTCCCGCGCGATTTAAGGAACAATTATCGGTCCTCCGGTTAGCCCACAACCCCCCAAGGGCACAACAATGGGTAAACTGTGGCAGAGAACCCGCCAGTAAGGCTATATGTCGCGGCACCGCGCGGGGAATGAGGAGAACACGACTATGGGTATTTTTGACCGTTTTGAAAACGCCGTTGAGCGCGGCGTAAACGGTGCTTTTTCTCGTGTGTTCCGTTCGGGGATCAAAGCCGTTGACGTTACCTCTGCACTCAAACGCGCGATGGACGACCACGTTCAAGAACTGTCAACGGACCGTGCAATCGCACCGAATCACTTCACCATTCGTATGGCGCCTGCGGACATGAACGCACTGGGCGACCTCGATATTCTTTCCGACGAATTCGTTCAGCAAGCCACCGACTACGCACAGTCTCAGGGCTACTCACTTCTCGGGCCGATCTCTATCGACTTCACAAAAGATAGCGACGAATTCACCGGCCAGCTCCAGGTTCAGGCACGCAACGAACGCGGCGCAGCGGCCCCGGCCACGGCCTCGTCACCTTCACCCGAGCACCCCATCATTGACGTCGACGGAGAGAAGTGGCTCCTCACCGAACCCGTCACTGTTATTGGCCGTGGGACCGAGGCTGACATTACCGTCGCCGATTCGGGAGTTTCCCGCCGTCACTTGGAACTTCGTATCACCCCAACCGGCGTTATTGCTACCGATCTGGGCTCGACAAATGGTACCTTCGTCGAAGGACACCGCATCGACGCGGCGACCCTTCTTGACGGAAACCAGATCACCATCGGCCGCACCCGCATCTTGTTCTGGACACACCCGCAAAGTGAGGATGCCCAGTGACTTCTGATCTCACCTTTACCCTCTTCCGACTGGGATACCTTGTATTCCTGTGGCTCCTGGTCTTAGGAGCGGTCTCAACCCTGCGCCGAGATATTTTCGGCACTGTTGTGACCCCGCGCGGAAAGGGACGAAAGGATGCGGATCGCAAACGACGTGAGTCTCGTCGCGCAAAAACCGGCACAGCTCCACGCAACCTGCTTCTTACCGGCGGCCCCCTCGTTGGAACAATCATCCCCCTGGGCGCCTCCCCCATCATCATTGGGCGTTCCCCCTCGTCAACTCTCGTTTTGGAAGACGAATACGCCTCTTCCCAGCATGCCCGGCTCACTCCTGCAGATGGTCAGTGGTGGATCGAAGACCTGGGGTCACGAAACGGAACTTTCGTGGATGACGAAAGGCTGACTTCGCCTCGGGAATTAAATGTTGGGGACATCGTCAGAATCGGCCAAACCACCCTTGAATTGGTGAAGTAACATGCCCCAATCCAAGCCCGTCGAGTTCCACTACGCCGCTCGCAGCGACGTCGGCTTGGTGCGTCAAAATAACCAAGATTCTGGCTACGCAGGCGCAAATTTACTGGTTTTAGCCGACGGAATGGGCGGTCCTGCGGGCGGTGATATTGCCTCGTCGGTCGCGATGGCGCACCTCGTTCCTCTGGACACCGACTCTCACCCCGCAGAATCTCTTCTTCCGCTCCTTCGCGATGCTCTAATGGACGCTCACGAAGAACTCTCCGAGCGCTCGCAACACGATCCTGAACTCGCAGGTTTGGGAACGACCTGCATCGCGATCTTGCGTTCGGGCCGAAAACTCGCGATGGTCCACATCGGCGACTCGCGCGCATACCTTCTGCGCGGGGACACTCTGACCCAGGTCACCACCGACCACTCTTTCGTTCAGTATTTGGTTGATAGCGGTCAAATCACCCCCGAAGAGGCCGAACACCATCCTCAGCGCAACGTCGTCATGCGCATTCTGGGTGATTCCCAAGCCGATGTCACCCCCGATGAAACCATGCGCGAGGCGATTGTCGGCGATCGCTGGCTCCTGTGCTCTGATGGGCTTTCTGGCGTTGTTTCTGCCGATACGATCGCCGAGGTTCTCACCGACGTCCATGACCCCGGCGAATGTGCCGAAGAGCTCATCCGCCTTGCGCTTCTTGCCGGCGGCCCAGATAACGTCACCTGCGTTGTCGCCGATATCGTTCCCGCGGGTACCAACCCTCCCGCTGCACCCCAGGTTGTCGGCGCAGCCGCAAAGGACCGCTTAGCTCCAACCCGAGGCGGAGGTGGTGCAGCCGCGCGTGCAGCCGCACTTTCCGCGCCGACAAAATCGCTTCCTCAAGATGACGAGGCCGAGCCTGAACTCCCCCGTCGCGCTCGCTTTGGGTGGGTACTTCCCCTCGTCTCATTGATCACGGCCATTGCTGTTGTCGTTGGTGGATGGTTCGGCTGGAAGTGGACCCAAACTCAGTACTACGTGCTGGGCAAAGACGGTGCTGTGGTGATCTACCAAGGCATTCCGCAGTCGATTGGGTCGTGGAATCTCTCGCATGCAGTGGAAATTACTGATGTGAAGCTCGATCAGCTTGCCGCGGTCGACCAGCAGCGTCTACAAGAGCCCGTCACCCGAACTTCTCGCAGTGATATCGACGCCTACGTGTCAGTCCTGCGATCGAATGCCCGCGAGCGCGCTTTGGAGAAGGAACGCGAAGCGAAGCAGCAAAAGGAACAGCAGGAACGCGAGCAAAATCAGAACAACCAGCAGGGACAAGAAGGCCAAGGTTCCACGGGCGATAATTCCGCCAATTCCTCGGCCAATCAGGAAGGGGGTCACTAATGGCAACCGTGTCCATTAACCCCGTTCGTCCCCGACGTTTCCTTGAGCTTGTCCTTATGCTTCTTGCCCTAGCCGTCGGCATTGGTGGCTATGTCATCACCAGTATCAACCGGACGGGCGAACCCCCGGAAAATCTCGGGCTTCACATCGGAATTTTGCTCACCATCGCAATCCTTGCCGAAATCGGAGTCCACTTCTTGGCTCCCTACGCTGATCCCGTTATTTTGCCGGTTGCTGTCGCGCTCACCGGCATGGGTTTGGCGATGATCTACCGCATTGACCTCTCATTGAACGCGCTGGGCATGAATACGGTCGGCATGCGTCAAATGATGTTCGTCGGCATTGCAATTGCGTTGGCCGCAGTCATTTTGGTTGTTATTCGTGACCACCGGATCCTGCGTCGCTACACCTACACTTTTGGCTTGCTTTCGCTTGTCCTGCTCCTTCTTCCGATGATTCCCGGACTGGGTAAGGAAACTTACGGTGCTCGCGTGTGGATCAGCCTCGGACCGCTGTCAATGCAGCCCGGTGAGCTCGTCAAGATCACGCTGGCAATCTTCTTCGCTGGTTACCTGGTGAACAATCGCGATAATCTCGCGATTGGCGGCCCCAAGGTTCTGGGCATGCGGATGCCCCGCGCTCGCGACCTTGGACCAATTTTGATCGTATGGCTTGTGGGAGTAGCCATCCTGGTTCTTCAACGGGATCTGGGGACCTCGCTGCTCTTCTTCGGCCTTTTTGTTGCGACCCTGTATGTCGCCACAAATCGCGTCTCCTGGCTGGTTATCGGCTTCCTCATGTTCGTCCCTGCAGTTCTTGTTGCCATCAGCACATTCAGCCACGTTCGTGCTCGCTTCTCGGTCTGGCTCAACGCCCTTGATCCCGAGGTCTACAACGCTCAAGCCGGCGGCTCTTACCAGCTGGTCCAAGGCCTCTTCGGCCAGGCCTCGGGCGGGCTTTTGGGAACGGGCTGGGGTCGCGGCTATCCCCAGCTTGTCCCCCTGGCCAACTCGGACTTCATCCTCTCTTCTTTCGCCGAAGAGCTTGGAATTACGGGCCTTGCGGCGATTTTGGTCCTGTACTTGATTCTTATTGAACGAGGCTTGCGCGCGGCAATCGGCGTGCGCGACGGCTTCGGAAAGCTTCTTGCCACGGGTCTGAGCTTCTCCTTCGCAATCCAGATTTTCGTGGTTTTGGGCGGCATCACCCGACTGATTCCACTCACCGGCCTAACCGCTCCTTTCTTGGCTGCCGGCGGCTCTTCGATGGTCTCCTCATGGCTGGCTGTTGCTCTTCTCATCCGCGTATCGGATGCTTCACGTCGTCCTTCGGTGCCCTCAACCTGGACCTCGGGCAATCTCCCCGTTGTTGATGCCAATAAGCGTGACACCCCCGAACACGCGGGAGGTCGCCTGTGAATACGCAGATTCGCCGTCTTTTCATCATCGTTTTGATGATGTTTGCAGCCCTTGGTCTGATTGTGACGAATAATCAGGTCATTCAGGCACCATCTCTCAATGCCGATGGACGCAATCAGCGAACCATCCTTCATGCCGCCGAAGTTGACCGCGGTCCCATCATCGTTGCTGGAGAAGCCATCGCTTCTTCAAAGAAGATCGAGGATTCTTCGCGCTACCAGCGTTCCTATTCCCAGGGTCCCCTCTACGCTCAGACAACGGGCTACTTCTCTGCGGCTTTTTCTCAATCTACTGGGATGGAAGCAGCGGCTGAAGACATTTTGGATGGGCAGTCTCAGGTTCTTCTTGCCCAGCGCTTCCGTAACCTTTTCACCGGGCGAAACCGCCAAGGTGGTGGCGTCGTTTTAACGCTCAACCCGGATATGCAAAAGATCGCGGCTGAGAAACTGGGGAATCGCAAGGGCGCAGTTGTTGCCCTCGATGCCAAGACCGGTGCGGTCTTGGCCATGTATTCTTCACCTTCCTACGACCCCAATTCACTGGCGATCTTCGATTCGCAGGAAGCCAATACCGCTTACACGAATCTCATTAACGATCCCTCTAAGCCCCTGTACAACCGCGCGATCGCAGGCGACTTGTACGCACCCGGATCGACCTTCAAGATCCTGACAACCATTGCGCTTCTTGAAAAGGGTGTGGTCACTCCGGAAACAGAGATGGACTCCCCCGTCTCAACCACGCTTCCCGGAACGGCCACCTCGGTGTCAAATATTGAATCAACCGAATGCGGCAACGGACACCCCACCCTTTCTGAAGCCTTTGCGCGTTCGTGCAACACAACCTTTGTCCTGGCCAGTGAGAAACTAACACACACGGATTTGGCAGATGTGACAAACCGTTTTGAGTTCGGAACCTCCCAAAAGATTCCGCTCAGTGTCACCCCTTCTCAATTCCCAGATTCAACGGATTCTGCGCAGCTGGCGATGAGCGCAATCGGCCAGTACTCGGTCAAGGTCACTCCTATGGAGATGGCGATGATCGCACAGACCATTGCCAATAAGGGAACAATGATGCGTCCCTACCTGATTTCTCAGATCGTTGATTCTGATCTTCAGGTTCAATCGCAAACCTCACCAATCCGCGTGGGCCAGAAGATCACCCCCGAGATCTCCTCCCAACTGACGCAGATGATGACCGGCGTTGTCTCCCAGCCCTATGGAACCGGAACCTCCATGGCAATTTCAGGAGTTTCCGTTGCAGCCAAGACCGGAACCGCTGAATTAGGCGATGGCTCCGGCCGCGCAAATGCCTGGGCAGTTGGCTTCGCCCCCGCCGATAATCCGCAGATCGCCTTCGCGGTACTTGTTGAAGGCGATGAATCCCATCCCGTCCCGCACGGTGGAACCGATGCGGGCCCCATCGCACGTGCACTTCTCCAGGAGGGTCTGAAGTGAGCGATCCCAAACCAACACGGGCACCAAACCAGCTGGCCGGGCGAGTCCTGGGCGGCAGGTATCTGTTGCTTTCCCTCATTGCTCAAGGGGGAATGGGCGAGGTCTGGAAAGCACGAGATCGCGTTACCGGCCGTATTCTTGCTGCGAAGGTCTTGCGTCCCG
>ERZ773212.967-NODE-967-length-13553-cov-4.500519_pt1 | contig 13553 bp, 8 predicted proteins | sample MGYA00581005_ERZ773212 | MGnify/ENA primary metagenome ERZ773212 (study PRJEB29015, sample SAMEA2738154) | human oral metagenome | biome: human oral; feature: human-associated habitat; material: saliva | place: China | collected 2196 ... | reverse complement strand
TGCTCAAGGACGGCTCCGTGCTGGTCCTCGACAAGAAGGACCGCGACGAGAAGGTGACCCTGCCCTACGTGCTCAACGGCACCACCGGCGAGATCACCACCGCCAGCGAGTACACCACCCTGCCCACCAAGGATCGCCAGGGTAACGATGTTCCCGCATCGGTTCAGCAGCTGAAGGCCAACTCGATTCTGAAGTTCAAGGTTGGTCTGAAGGACACCGCCGAGAGCGCGGCTCCCGTGACCCTCACCCCGACCGCCCTGCAGTTCGCGGGCTACCCGACGGTGACCGGCGTGAAGGCCGATGAGTCGAAGCCGACTGACCCGAAGTCTGAGGACGCCAAGAAGGACAACTCTTCGACCCCCGCCCCCTCGCAGTCGGCCGATTCGGCCACCGACGCGAAGGATAACGCGAAGTCCGATGCAAAGACCGATAGCAAGAGCGAATCTCGGGACAAGCTGAACCCCTCCAAGGATGGCGTGAAGGCCGATCTCTCCGGTTCCTCGCAGGCTCAGCGCGAGGGTGGCTCCTCGAAGGGTGCTCTGGCCAGCACCGGTGCGAACGGCGTGGCCGGCCTGCTGGCCTTGGGTTCGGTTGCCCTGCTGGGTGGCGCGGCCATCCTGGTTCGCCGCCGCAAGGCCTAAGCTGTAACCGCCGACTTGCCATAAGGAGGCGGTGAGTAGCAACGTTCAGCGGCCACTCTGAGCCGCTGCGTGAGGCGGGCTCCCGGCCCCGAGATTGCGGCGGGGGAGGGGCCCGCCTTTTGCGTGCTATTGGGTGCGTTCGCACGAACGGAAAAGTGATGTCGTTGAGGGAAGAATAGTGCATCGGAATAATGTACCGGGTGAAGCAAATTTTTACATTAATGTGTAAATATAAGAGCTAATGAATATCAGGCTGACCAGGGTTTTTGCCTCCCGGGGAAGGTAAATCTCCCTCTAAGGGTTCAACGTTCACGTGATGCTCAAGGTAAATTCGCGGGATGCGCCCAAAAATATTGAACACACCCTCGACATAGCTTGTATTTTCCTGGGAAAACACTGAGGATAAGAGGGTAGGTAAATTTATGCATTACTTGCGCTTCTGCTCCCGCTGTTGTTGAGCGTGTCACCGCACGCTCACGAGGTGTCTCGTTAGCACCTCGACGCGGCAGTGGAGTACTTCCGTTACATCTCTACAAGGACACACATTGAACCTCACTCCTTCTTCGGGTAAGGCGCTGAAGGGTATCGTTGCTGGCTCCCTCGCGCTCGCCATTTCCGGCGCGTCCATGATTCCTGCCTCCTTCGCAGCGCAGAACACCGCGCAACCGACCACGACCCAGTCCGCTTCCTCCTCCGACGCAGAAAGCACTGAAAGCCGCGTCGTAGATGTCTCCGCATCCACCGCCCAGATTACTCAGGGCCTGCCCGGCCAGTACCAGGTGGCCTACTCGCAGGCGCACCACAAGATTTGGATGGTTGGCGTGGGTGGCAGTAGCAACCTGGCCTCCACCATCGCGCGTGTCGATGCAGACACCATGAAGATTGAAGAAGTAGCGGTCCTTCCCTTCGAATATGACGCAAACGGCCAGTTCGGCTACGTTTCTGCGTACGGTATTACCGTCGATGACGCCAACGGTACCGTGTGGGTCACCAACACGACCGACAACTCCCTCTCCGTGTTCGACCAGGAGACCATGGAGCAGATCTGGACCAGCCACGGCATGTCCCAGGCCGATCCGAACTGGATTGAGCACCCCCGCGAGGTTCGCGTGGATAACGCATCGGGCAAGGTGTTCGTGACTGGCCGCTACTACGTCTCGGCTATCGACATGAAAACCTTCGAGGTCACCAAGATTCAGCTGCAGGGTGCACCCGACGGCGGCACCCGCTACATCGGCATGAACGTGGCCATCGACGGCGACAAGCTGTATGTGCCCGAGCGCACCAGCGGCAAGCTCTTCGTGATTAACACCAAGACCCTGAAGACTGAGCAGGTCATCCAGACCCGGGGCGAGGACTCTTCGGTTGAGGTTCGCCCCTCCGATGTGTCCATCGATCACTCCCAGAATGAAATTTACGTATCCTCTCAGGGTGTGAAGGGCGTTAACTCCGGCATCTCGGTGTACGACCTGAAGACCGGTGCGTTCAAGAAGTTCGTCAAGTTCGGCACCCAGGCCCTGGCCATGGTCAACGATGAAGAGCGCGACCTCGTGTACGTCTCCGATTTCGGCACCGGTAAGATTGCTATCTTTGATGCAAAGACCGACCGCGTGATTGGTGAGGTCGAGATGAACGGCGGTAAGGCTAACGACCTGACCCTCGCCGACGACGGCTCCGTCGTGGCCGTGGACAAGCAGGACATTGAGGGTGCAACCGCCTCCGTGCCTTACGTTCTCGACCCGAAGACCGGCGACGGTTCGACCACCGACAACTACATGTCCAAGGCTCGGGTTGGCCGCGATGGTAAGACCATCCCCTCCACCCGCGAGGTTCTCAAGCCGAACTCCATCATGAAGTTCCACATCGAGCTTGCCGACGGCGAATTCACCTCGCCCGCAACGATTGTTCCTTCCAAGCTGGCCTTCCAGGGTTACCCGAAGGAAGCGTTGCCCGTGATTATCGGTCCCACCCTGAACTTCGCGGAGGGCACGATTGACATCACTCGCCCCTACACCTTCCATGTCACCGGCGCTGATTTTGATAAGCCCCCGGCCGAGGGTATTCGCCTCTTCCTGGTTAAGGACGGCGAGTGGCTTCCCGGCAACGACAAGCTGACCGACAGCGAGCTGCAGAACATCCAGAAGATCTCCACGGTTATTCCGGCCAGCGCCTTCGTGTACAACGAGAAGACCGGTAAGTACTCCTTCAGTGGCACCTTGCGCGTACCGGCAAACACCTTGAAGTACGGTCAGGGCTACCTGCTCGGCACCGTGACTGCCGGTTCCGACGTTGCCATGAACCGCGACTACGATTCGGCTCGTGCCCTGATTGTTAACGACGTTCAGGAAGACGCGGATAAGGCTGATAACCGCGCCACCTCGGATGACTCGAGCAAGCCGAGCCAGCCCGCAGAGTCGCCTGCCGCCCAGCAGCAGGATAACGCTCAGTCCAAGACTGCTGACTCGAACGCCCCTGCCGCACAGGAGCAGATGGGTTCCACCGTGAAGACTCCCGCGAAGAAGAGCTCTTCGTCGCAGCCGGCCTCGAACTCTTCTTCCTCGTCTCAGTCCTCCTCTCAGTCGAAGGGCTCTAACGCTCAGGTAAATGCCTCCGCGACGAAGTCCTCGACCCAGAGCGGTTCGCTGGCTAAGACCGGCGCACAGAGCGTTCTGAGCCTGGCCGCCGTGGGCGCTTTCGTCCTGATTGCCGGCGCCACCCTGGTGGTGCTGCGTCGCCGTAAGTCCTAGCCTGTAACGGTATCTGACCGGTTCTTATCGGTCCTTCCGGATGCGCCCCGTACCGAGTGTGCGGGGCGCATCTGCATGGGGGCGCTGATGCGGGTCGGGGAAGCGGTCGGCAATATCTGTTGTGATGGCAGAAACTAACATTGGATAATGTGTTCCATTTCACTCGATTTCGATTTGGTCGTTTCGTAGAATCTCTGTATAGTAGTATGTGTTGTCAGGGAGACCTGATAAAAGAGATGTAAATCTCACGGCCCCATCGTATAGCGGCCTAGTACTCCGCCCTCTCACGGCGGCAACACCGGTTCAAATCCGGTTGGGGTCACCACTAGGAAAGAAGCTCTTCATCTTCGGATGAAGGGCTTCTTTGTTTATATCTGTATTCGTTAGAACTCTCTGGCTTTGCGGTGCCGCCGTGAGCCTCTCAAAGACTTAAAAGCGAGAAGCCACATGTGTTTCGAAAAGCAACAAACATGGTGGCTTCTCGAAACACATATGGCTTCTCAGCGGTATAGGGCGTAGAAACTTTACTGCGCCTGTTGAATCTACTGCGCCGAGGCCTCAGCAGAAGCGGTAGTAGCCTCCGCAGAAGCGCTCGGGCTCACCGAAGCAGCCGGCGAAGGCGAAGCGGTACCGGGAGTACGGCGCACCATACGCCAGGTGCCGTCCTGGTAATGAGCCACAACCTGGCCGGCCACCGGCTTACCCTGGTACTTGAACACATCGGCCAGGGTCTGGGTGCGGTCGTTGGTCTTGCTGTACACGCCAGCACCCTCGGCGGTATCAATCGTCATCTCGGTAGCCCAGGTGTAGTAACCGGTGCGAGTGTCCTTCGTGGGGCGATCCGCGGTCAGCGAGAAGACCAGAGGGCGCTCCGAACCAACCACCCAGCCGCTATCAGAGGCGTACATGCTCTGGAATAGCTCGGCCACCGTGGTGTAGTCACCCGTGTGGTCAATGTTCGTGAAGCGGGCACCGTCGCCGGTGAGCAACAGGTAGTTCAGGGTGGCCTGCCAGTACGCAATGAACGCGTGCAGGCCCTCAACGCTGTTCTCACGCAGCTTCGCAGGCTCCAGGGGAACCGGAACGTTCTGAGCCTTGTGCTCCTTCGTACCGGCCTCAAAGGTACCGGTCGAGGAGTAATCGGCCAGAACGACCTCGCCCTTCAGGCTGGGTCCGGGCTCAACGGTGGTCGTCGCCTCCGGAGTGGGTGCGACGGAAGCGGAAGGAGTCGTGCTTGCGCTCGAAGATGCGGTAGTCGCACTCGGCGAGGAAGACGACTCGGAAGAGTTAGAAGAGCAAGCGGCCAGCAGGGTAGCGGCCCCCATACCCAACGCAGTCAGCGCGGTACGGCGGGTGTACAGAGTAGACATAAGAATCTTTCTGAGTAATGTACGTGCATGAACAGTTAAAACCAGAATATCGCAGGCTGGTTCTCAACCCAATATGAAGATCCGATAGTGCAAAAAATGCGGCGGATGCTCGCACACTAGGCGCTAAAGCATCCGCCACATAGAGGCGCACCGTCGGGAGGCTGACTAGACGTTGAGTCCGCCGCTCTTCCCACTGCCGCTCTTCGGGCTCTTGGAGCTGGGGGAGGGAGAGCTGCTGGAGCTACCGCTGTCGTCGTCGCTCGTATCTTTGGTGATAACGGTCCAGCCGCCAGACCTGTAGGTCATATCGATGTAGATGTCGTGGCTCTCCGCGGTAAAGGCGGTGTTGGAGCCCCTACCCTGCAGATAAATCTTCAGATTCTGATCGAGAAGCAAACGACCATTCCAACGGTATCGCGGGTTAGAGCCCGAGGACTTCTGGGTAGGAGTATCGGTGGAAAGCGAGATGCCCATCGGAGCATCAGAACCGTACATCCAACCGGACTTGTCCTGGTACATGGTGGAGAAACGCTGGAAAATCTCCACATAATCCTGATCGGACTTGCTCAGCGGTTCGGAGTCGCCGGTAAGCAACAAATAATTAATCGACGAAATCCAGTAGCCGAGGAAAGAGTAGATACCATCGACCGACGGGTCGTGCATGTTGCTCGGGGGGAGGGGCTTCGGCACGTTCTTGGCCTTTTCGGTTTCGGTGGCCGGAACGTAGGTGCCGTTCTTCTCGTAGTTATTGAACTTCAGGGGACCCTTGTAGGACTTACCCGAAGAAGTCGAAGCGGATGCCTTCGAAGAAGCAGACGCACTAGACGAGGAAGCCGCCGACGGAGACGAAGAAGACGAGCCCGAGGCAGAGGAATCAGCTAGGGGGCGTACCTTCGGAGCGCAGGCGCTCAGCGCGACGGTAGCCGTAGCACCGGTGATAAATAGCGCGGTGCGTCGGGTAACGGGGGCGGAAGAAGGGCCGGTCATCGTAGCCTTTCGAAGTTTGTAGATTATCGGAAGTTGAGTGAGCCACCGCTCCTATCATACCTGTCCTTGCTGAAGGCCCCGTCATCGCGCGTCATGTATGAAATACGCCGCCGGACAGGCGCTTAAACACGAAATCCCGAAAACACAAAGTCCCCCGCACACAACCACAATAGTGCGTACGGGGGAGGGGAGAGAGGAAGTTATGCCGATGCCGAAGAAGCCGATGCGGAAGCCTCATCCTCGTGACCGGTGAGCATCACCCAGACACCATTCTTATACTCCACACCAACATACGTGCGGCCGCCCTCGCTCTTGGCAATCTTGTGGGGAGCAGAACCGTCTACGTGAGCCTTCAAATCCTGGTTGAAGGTGAGGTTGGCACTCCACGTGTACTGGTTGGGGTTCTTGGTGCTCTGACGGGGAAGATCCGCCAAAAGGCTCATCTCCATCAGGGTATCGGCACCGTAAGTCCATCCACCGTAGTCCTGGTACAGCTGAACGTACTCGTTAAACTGCTTAACGTACACATCGGCGGGATCAGCCTTCTTGAGCGGCTCAGAATCGCCGGTGAGCATCAGGTAGTTGATAGCAGCCAGCCAGAAGCCCGTAAACTCGTAGATTCCCTCGGGGCTCCGATCATTCATGTGCTCCGGGGGGAGGGGCTTCGGCACGTTCTTGGCCTTTTCGGTTTCGGTGGCCGGAACGTAGGTGCCGTTCTTCTCGTAGTTATCGAACTTCAAGGGGCCCTTGTAGGACTTGTTCGAAGACGCAGAAGCGCTGGAAGAGGCCGAGGCGCTGGAAGACGCGGACTCACTTGCCGAGGCGGATTCAGAAGCCGACTCGGAAGACTTCGACAGCGGATGCACGGACTGGGCACAGGCGCTCAGCGTCACGGCGGCACCAGCACCGGCGGCCAGCAGGGCGGCGCGACGGGTCACAATGGAAGAAACAGGGAAAGGGCTGTTCATCATAGCCTCTCGGTAGAATTCATCAGAGCTGAGTGAGCTACTGTAATCATCATACCCGGGCTACCCGTTCATCCCACTAACCGTTCGTCACAAAACCGTTCTAACGGAGCAGCTGCGAGAAAGCGCGGCGAGCCTTGGCCACCTTGGGGCTCACCACAAACGTGCAATACCCCTGCGCCGGATTGAGCGCATAGTAGTTCTGGTGAACAGGTTCGGCCTCGTAGAAGATATCGAGCGGCTTAATCTCGGTGACGATGGGTGCGTCAAAGAGCTGCTGGGCGCGCTCCTTAGCTCGCTCCGCCAGCTCGCGCTGCTGCTCGTCCTCGTAGAAAATCACCGAACGGTACTGCGAACCCGTGTCAGCCCCCTGACGGTCCCAGCTGGTCGGGTCGTGGCTGATGAAGAAAATATCCAGGATGGTGTCGTAGCTGATTACCTGCGGATCGAAGGTAATCTTCACGGCCTCGTGGTGCCCGGTTGTTCCAGAGCACACCGAACGGTAATCGGGATCGGGCATGTCGCCGCCAGCGTAGCCGCACACGCTGGACTCAACGCCGCGGAACTGGCGATAGACGGCGTCCAGGCACCAGAAGCATCCACCGGCAAGAACAATTTCAGCCATAATCTCTCCTTGAACTATAAAACCACACTATCTGAAGAACACCGCCGAGCCGCATAATATTCCTGCGCTACTGCAGGCTTTGGCGTAAACCGCCACCTGCCCCGCCGCGCCACCTGCCACAATAGAGGTATGACTGAAGAACTCGCAACCCCCACCCTCGCAGACGTCGTCGCCGCCTTCCACACGCTCTTCCCGCCGCAGCTCGCCGCCGGCTGGGACGCCTCCGGTCTCGTCGCGGGTCGCGCCGCCGCCGCCGTACGCACCGTGCTCTTCGCCGTGGACGCGCTCGCCGCTACCGCCGAGGAAGCCATCGCCGAAGGGGCCCAGCTACTCATCACCCACCACCCGCTACTGCTGCGCGGAGCCCAGTTCATTCCCGACAGCACCTACAAGGGCGAGGTCCTCCACACCCTCATCGAGGGCGGATGCGGCCTGCTCGGCGCCCACACTAACGCCGATGCTGCCGTCGAGGGCGTAAACGAAGCACTCTGTGACGCTATCGGCCTGATTGACCGCGAACCGCTCACCGAAGCGCAAACCCAGGTGCTCGACGGGCAGGAACACACTGTGGGTACCGGCCGCATCGGCACCCTGCCCGAAGAACTGACCCTGAAGGAGCTTGCCGAGCGCCTCGCGGCGGCCCTGCCTCCCACCGCCGGCGGGTTGCGCATCGCGGGCCGTGCCGACCAGCCGATCCGCCGCGTCGCCCTCTGCGGTGGTGCCGGTGACTCCCTCTTCGACGCGGTGCGCGCCACCGACGCGCAGGTGTACATTACCGCCGACCTGCGCCACCACCCGGCCAGCGAGTTCCGCGAAACCGCACGAGTTACCGGTAGCAACATCGCGCTGATTGATTGCTCCCACCCGGCCAGCGAATCGCTGTGGTTGCGTTCGGCGGCTGACCGCCTGCGCAAGCTGCTCGCCGAGCGCGGCTACGCCATCGAAACGAAGCTGTCCGCGCTCAACACCGACCCGTGGGACTTCACCGTCTCTACCGGCGTGGCAACCGGTCAGGATGCGCACTCGGCAAGCACCGCCGCAGCCCCCGCGTGGGAACTCTAGCGCGAGAACTCTAGAAGAATCCGCGCGGATTCCCTCAGCGCGCAAGAGTTATTGTGCAAAAGTCATTGCGCAAGAGCCCGGGTACCCCGTCCGTTGTGCCGGGGTACCCGGGCTAGAGTCGGCCCGGCCTACTTAGTTACCTGGCCTACTTAGTTAGCAATGCGATACAGGCCGGTAGTGATAGGGTTCAGCACACGATGCCGGTAATAGAACATCATCCAGGCCAACTCAATGCGGGTCACAGCATGATTCGGTTCAAACATGCCGGTCTCGGGAGTAATAACATTCTGCTGGGTAGCCCACAGAATCTCACGGTAGAACGCGGAATCCGGCGTAACATCCGGGAAGGACGAAACACCCGAGACTTCCGGTGAACCGGACGCACGGTAGACCATCGCGGCAACGGTTGCATTCGTGAGCCCTTCCTCCGCGTGGAACTTGCCGTCGGGTCCGCCGAAAGTAACGCCCTTTTCGCGAGCCCAAATGTAGGCGGCGTAGTTCGGATTGTCCGTCTTCACATCCGGCCACGGGGAGACTTCAGGAAGGTCCACCTTGGGGCTGCCCTTCATTTCATAAAGGGTGGAAACCAGCTCACCGCGGGTGGCGGGCTGCTTTTGTTCCTCGTCGTTCAGCGACGTAGAAAAGTACATGCGTTCCTCTACGGGAACGTATGCGTTCGTGAAACGCGGGACGCCCTCAAACTTCAAGTCCTGGTGCGCCAAAAGAACGCCGCGGTGCTCCGGGGCCAAACCCACAATCGGGGTGATGAGGGTCTTATCCGTCTGGCTGACATAGCTGTAGTCGCTCCACGCCTCAATGACGTACTGCTTGGACGGATCCAGTGTGTTTGCGGGAATCTTGAGGTTGACGAATGCGAAGCCTCCCTCCAGGCTCCTCTCGTACTCATCATCGTGGATGTAATGCTTCATTTCGCTCATGACCAGGACGGGGGAGCCGGTGCCCTTCTCGCGGATGACGTACATCATGCCCTCGGCGCCGGGGATGTTATTCCCCACGAAGCCCTGCCCCTGAATCAGCAGTTCCTGATCCTTCGTGGTGTCCTTCAGGGCATCGTATTTCAACTTAGGTGCGAAGGTATCGGAGTGATAATCATTGGTGCTCAGACCGTGATGCGTCACAACGTTCTTGCGAGCCCAGATATCCTGAACGGTTGACTGCGGCTGGCCCTCGGGCTCGGCAAGGATGCCAACCTCGTAACGCACCTTGTCCAGGGTCATATCCGGAAAATACTCCGCGAGGGTGTAGTAACTCGGCAAAGTATTAGCCTCAACCTTCAGCGGGGCGACAAAGGTGCCGTCATCGTCAATGGTGAAGTCCTTGCCCTCCTCGAACCGCAGAAGAGTGTCGGTAATCTGCAGAGCGTTATAGGGGACGTTCTCCTCGGGGGCGATATAGATGACTACCTTGCCGTGCTGCTCGCGCCACTCCTTGGTGAAGCCGGTGCCCAGAACCGTGATTTTACTGTCCTCACCGGTGTACAGGCCGTCGCCCTCTTGCCCGATATAGTCGCGGCCGTCCTGGTAGTAGTAATCCTCATAGACAACGGTGAAAGACGGCTCATCCGCGACATCCTGAGTTGCAGGGGTATTGGCAGCCGGTGCGTTAGCAACGGGCGCGTTTGCGGTGGGCGGTGCGTCCTGAGCCAGCACCGGGGTCATCGGCAGGACCATTGCGCTCGCCAGTACGAGCGCGCTGCAGTTCCGAGCCGCGCGGAGGAATGAAGACTTAGAGTTCGGAAGTGAGGACATAAGACATCCTTAGGGTCATTTCTCCGGGGCTGCGCGAGCTTACCGGCAGGCCGGGAATCTACCGTCGAATCTGCGCGTGCCCCATGAGAAAAGTGGTTGAAAATCCCCCTCGGTTTCGGGGATATCCTCACCCTATCAAAGCGTTGAACGATTGTCAGGAAACACTCAAGGGATACTTGAAGGTTCGTGGAAATCTTACGCAGCGGTTAGCTATTAAAAGCTGAACCCCGTGCTCCCGAACAGAAAACCATTCGGGAGCACGGGGTCATTCAGGTGGCTACGCTGAGCGAGCCTAGAAAGCCATCATCAGAACCTCCAGCTCACCGCGAGTCACCATGTGCTTGGGGTTGAACGTGCCGCTGGTACTCAGTGCAACCTTGTTCTGCCCAACCCACGCAATCTCACGGAAGAACGCAGAACCCGGGGCCACATCGGTGTACGGGGACCAGTACTGCACGGTGGGGGACCCAGCCGCGCGGTAGGTGAAAGCCGCGACGGTAGCGTTCGAAATTCCGGCATCCGCATGGAACTTGCCATCAGCCCAGCCGAAGGTAATGCCCTTCTGGCGAGCCCAAATGTAGGCGGCATAGTTCGGGTCGGTGGTCTTCACATCCGGCCAGGGAGAGGTCTCGGGGAGGTCCACCTTGGGACTACCAGCCTGAGCGTACAACGCCGCTGTCAGCTCGCCGCGGGTAGCGCGCTCCTTGCGCTGCTCATCGGTCAGACTGGGCTGCTTACCCTCAGTAGCGTCAGATCCCTTGAAGTTCAGGTCTTGAGAAGCCAGTAGGGTACTGCGGCCCTCGGGCGCCTTGCCCACCACAGGGCCGGCAAACTCGCCGTTTTTATAGCCGTCGTTACTCCAAACCTCCACGACGTACTTCTTCGCCGGGTCCAGAGTACTCGCCGGCACCTTCACGACGCCGCGTACCTCGCCGTTCTCGAACTCAGAAAAATGGTGATAGCGGTTATACCAAAAGATGTCACTCGTCGCCAGAACCGGGGTGTTCGAACCCTTCTCACGAATCACATACTGAACACCCCCGGAGGAGGCAAACTTACCGTAGAAGCCGGTACCCAAAAAGTAAATGCTCTGATCAGCGGCGGTGTCACCCAGAGCCTTGTACTCCACCTTGGGGGCAAACGCGCTGGAGCGGAACGCCTGAGTGTCCAGCACAGTACGATACAGCACGTTCTTACCAGCCTGCAGGTCCTCCACAGTCAGCTGGGGCTCACCCTGCATCTCGGTAAACATACCAATCTCGTAACTCACCTCGTAACGCTTCTCGTAACGCGGAATGCCGAGGAAAGGAGCGCGAGGCTTGTAGTAGCTCTGCAACGCATCGGGCTTGACCGTCAGCTGAGCGTCCAAGACGCCGTTTTCAGCAATGGTGAAGTCCTTGCCCTCCTCAAAACGGAGTAGAACATCATTGGCGGGCAGAACATCAGCGCCGTCAGGAACACCCTGAGAAGCAACAATGTAAACCACTACCTTGCCATGCTTCTCACGCCACTCCTTGGTGTAGCCCCAACCCTTCACGTGGATGGTGCCGCCCTTGGAGGTGTACAGCAGCTGTTCCTTGTTGTCGTACGAAAACTTGAACGTAGCTTTCTGCGGGGTCTTACCCGGAATATCCGCAGCCGTCGTGCCGTCAGAGCCATCGAAGTCCAGCTCCTGGGTAGCCAGCAGGGTACCGCGACTCTCGGGCGCCTGACCCACGACGGGGGTAATAAACTCGTCGCCCTCGTAGCCGTTGTTACCCCACACCTCGATAACATAATCCTTTGACTTATCCAGGGTGTTCGCCGGAATCTTCACCGTACCGTGGATGTAGCCGTCCTGGTAAGCGAAAGCCAGCTCCTTGTGGTTATATTCAATGATGTCGCTAACCACCAGAACCGGGGCGTTCAAACCCACCTCTCGCACAACAACCTGAACACCCTTCGGGGAGTTAATCTCGCCGCCGAAACCCCAACCCGAGAATTCCAGAACCTGGTCCTCATCAGTGTTCTTCAACGAGTGGTAGCCCAAGTGGGGAGTGAACTCATCAGAAGTGGCAACAGGGTTCTCACGGACGCGATCACCCGACTGAGAACTAGCCGCTGCAGTTGCAGTCGTATCTGCAGTAGCGTTCTGGGCAAGCGCTGGAGACATTGGCAGAACCATCGCGCCGGCCAGCGCCAATGCGCCGCATCCCTGCGCCGCACGGAGGAAAGAAGACTTAGAGTTCGGAAGAGCGGACATAAATATTCCTTATCGGTCATGTCCATTGCGCCGATGCAGGTTCTAAATGGGGGTGAGAAATTTCCGTCGAATCTGCGCTGGCCCAAGGAGAAAGTGGTTGAGTATCCCCGTCGGTTTCGGGGATATTCTCACCCTACCAAACCCTCAATGAGAAATCCCGAGAACGCTCAAGGGACGATTAAAAGTCCTGAAATTTTGTGCCTCAATGACCCTGCAAGCACTTAAAAGAGCGCAGAAAAATGGTTCAAACAACGGGTACAGAAAACGGGCACAGAAAACCCCGTGCTCCCGAACAGAAAACCATTCGGGAGCACGGGGAACCAGCGAGCTATCCGATGCGCCGCACGCGCCCCAAGGTAAAACCCGAGGGAGACGCGAGCGCACCGATGCGACGCTTAGCGAGCCTGGTATGCCGCGATCAGGGTGGCCAGCTCAGCCTTGGTCACCATGTGCTGAGCGTCAAAAGTGCCGTTAGCGTTCAGCACCACCTTGTTCTGCTGAGCCCACAGAATCTCACGGTAGAAGGCCGAACCGGGGGTCACGTCCTTGTAGGAGGAGGTGCCCGTTACCGCAGGCGAACCCGCCGCGCGGTAGGTGAAAGCCGCAACGGTTGCGTTCGAAACGCCGGCGTCAGCGTGGAACTTGCCGTCCGACCAGCCGAAGGTGATGCCCTTCTGACGGGCCCACACGTAGGCGGGGAAGTTCGGGTCGGTGGTCTTCACATCCGGCCAGGGAGAAGTCTCGGGGAGCTTCACCTCGGGGGTACCCGCCTGCACGTAGAGGGCAGCCGTGAGCTCGCCGCGGGTGGCCTTCTGAAGCTGGTTCTGGTCGGGCTGCGGGGTCGGCTGAGGCTTCGGCTCGGGCTTGGGGGTCGGCTGCGGTGCCGGGTCAGGCTTCTTGTCATTGTCCTGAGCCGTGGGCAGGTTTGCATCCTTGTAGCCGTTAGTGCCGTTCAGGTCCAGGTCCTGCCATGCGAGCAGGGTGCCGCGACCCTCGGTGGACTTGCCCACAACCGGCGCGAGCAGCTCGCCGTTCTCGCTGTAACCGTCGTTAGCCCAGACCTCAATCACGTACTTCTTCGAAGCATCCAGGGTGTTTGCCGGAAGACTCACGGTACCGTTCAGGTTGCCGTCACGGTACGCCGA
>ERZ773212.965-NODE-965-length-13583-cov-2.623743_pt1 | contig 13583 bp, 8 predicted proteins | sample MGYA00581005_ERZ773212 | MGnify/ENA primary metagenome ERZ773212 (study PRJEB29015, sample SAMEA2738154) | human oral metagenome | biome: human oral; feature: human-associated habitat; material: saliva | place: China | collected 2196 ... | reverse complement strand
GGTCGATCTGTGGCACCTCCGCAGCCCGAGCCGGTGGCACATCCCGCGGCACCGGTTTCAGCTCTCGAATCGGTGAGCTGCCCTCCAACAGAGACATGCTCCACCCCACAAACGCCACTACCATGATGACTGCCAACACGACGCCGCAACCACAACCAGCAACTCTGCGAACTCCACCTATTGAACCCATGGCGACTGATATTACCTAACTTTTCCTTAGGGCAAGCCAGGCTCAGGGTTATCCCCAACCCCGTCCCCTACCGGCACTTACTGCCCCTTACCCACGCGTCGCCCCTCCGCATGTTTGCCCAATTCCCACAGTCGTTTCTGCTCCGACTGAGGCACCACCGAGGTAGTCCCATCAAATAAATAGGGGGAACGACGTCGCATTTTCCCAATGAAACTCCCCACCACGTCACCGAAATCGAACGCACCCCGACGCGCCGCGATCTCCGCGTGAAACAGCACCTGGAGGAGCACATCCCCTAGCTCCGCCATGAGTTCCGCATCATTGGCTTGGGTGGTGATGGCCTCGGCCAGCTCGGTGGTTTCCTCCCGCAAATAGGGAAGGAGGGTTTCGTGGGTTTGTTCCCGCTCCCATTCCCCCACCGTGAGGGCGCGGCGCATGATGTTTTGCGCCTGCCAGGTGGGGTCATCCCGGCTAGGGGCCCGAAAAATACGGGTTGCGGTTTCCTCTACGGTCTTCTCTGCGGTTTTGGCGGGTTCCATGAGCCGCGGGTCGGTGTCGTCGCTGGTGATAATGAGCCGCGCCACCGGCTGCGACAATGGCGGGACCGGGAGGGCAGCAAGCTGGTGGTAGTGATCGCGGGCCGCGGCGGGAATGTCTGGGCTTACTTCCAAGTGGGACACCCCCACCCCATAAAGATAGGGGATAATCCCCAAGGGGATCTGGTCGGGCCAGCGGGGATCAACGAGCACAATAATGGTGAGGGCGGTCATGTGTGCCGATTATAATTTCCCCAATTTCCGACCATGGTACGCGCCGGGTTTACGCATCGTACCCCAAGTTCACGGCCATGATCCTGGTTTCCAAGCCAGGCCGTGAAGTGCTGTCAAGCGTGAATAGACTTGTGATTGACCGTACATTAGGGTTAATGCAGTGACGGCTAACTCCACTCCCCCACCCCCGACGGCAGATTCGACAGATTCGGCAGGTGCGCAGCGTCAACACACTGTGCGGGTCTGGACCCTGGTGGGCATTATTATTGGTTCCACCATTGGCTCCGGGATTTTTGCCCTGCCCCAGAACATTGCGTCTGCGGCCGGGCCGGGCGCCATGTTTATTGGTTGGTTCATTGCCGGGGTGGGCATGTTGTCCATTGCGTTCGTGTTCCAAATTTTGGCGTATCGCAAACCGCATCTTGATTCCGGGGTGTACGCGTATGTGCGGGCCGGGTTGGGTGACTATATTGGGTTTACCGCAGGCTTCGGCTACTGGTTGGGGTCGATCATCGCCCAGGTGGGGTACGCCACCCTGTTTTTCTCCACGTTGGGGCATTACCTGCCCATTTTTGACACGGAACAGCACCGGTGGGCGCAGGCGCTGGCGGTGTCGGCGTTGACGTGGATCATTTTCGGGGTGCTCACCAGGGGAATCAAGCAGGCCAAGATCATGAATGCGATCACGACCGTGGCGAAGCTGGTGCCGATTCTCGCATTTGTGGTGTTAGTGGCGTTTTTGGGGTTTAGTATTGACACGTTTACCATGGATTTTTGGGGCGAGTCCAGCGGTTTGTCGGTGATGGAACAGGTGCAGGGCATCATGCTGTTCACGGTGTGGGCGTTTATCGGTATCGAGGGGGCGTCCGTGTATTCGAAGCAGGCGCAAACCCGGTCGGATGTGGGCCGGGCCACGGTGTTGGGGTTCACCACGGTGTTGCTGCTGCTAGTTACGGTGTCCACGCTCAGCTACGGCGTGTTGAGCCAGGAAGAGTTGGCGGCGCTGCCGGATAACTCCCTGGCCGCGGTGCTGGAAGCGGTGGTGGGCCCTTGGGGTGGGGCGCTAATCTCGGTCGGATTATGTCTATCCATGCTGGGGGCGTACGTGTCGTGGCAAATGTTGTGCGCGGAGCCGCTGGTCATGATGGCATTCGACGGGTTACTGCCGCGCCGAATTGGGGTAATCAATGCGGCAGGTTCCCCCTGGATGGCGCAACTGATCTGCACAGTCATCATCCAAGTGTGGATTGTGGTTTTCTATGTGAATGAGACCGCCTACACGTCGATGGTGCAGCTGGCCACGATGCTGTATTTATCCCCCTATATTTTCTCGGCCCTGTATTTGATACTGCTGGTGGTGCGCGGCCGGGGGTTCAACACCGCCGAGCTTGACGACGGCGTTCCACAGGATAAGGCCAATAATCGGCGGCATCTCATTATTGGGTTGATTGCCTTTGTGTACTCCCTGTGGCTGGTGTATGCGGCCGACCCGAAGTATGTGCTGTTGGGGGCGTTAGCGACCTTCCCCAGCATCATCCCGTATATGTGGTACCGCCACCACCTGGGGCGGCGGATCTTCACCATTTACGAGTGGGGTGTGGTGGTTCTCATCCTGGTTGGGGCGATCATTGCCGCGTGGGGGCTAGCGGCGGGGACGATTACCCTCTAAGAAACTCACCACGGACCGGCTGCCTGCTGCGGGTTGTTCTTCCTTGGTGTGGCCGCCGCGAACATCGACCTTGTCCAGGTTGAACATGGCGGACAGGAAGTCCGCCACCCATTGGATGAGGTCCACGTCCCGCAGTTTCGGGTCGGTGACGGTAGTCCCCGCCTTGGGGATGGACACCTGGATGGCTTTCGCCACCGCCCGGTAGGTAGCCCCGGGGAAGAGCCGCTTCAGCCGCACCTGTTGGGAGTCTAATAATTCCACCGGGTGGATTTTGATCCGATTCCCCTGCACCCCAATGTCGGTAATCCCCGCCTGGCGGGCCAGGTGCCGCAGCCGGGCCACCGCCAGGAGCCGGCTGGCCTCCTGGGGTATGGGGCCGTAACGGTCCTCCATTTCCTCAACGATGAGCCGAATATCTGTCTCCGAGGTGCTGGCCGCCAGTTTCCGGTACACCTCCAGGCGGAGCCGCTCCGCATGAATATAGGACTCCGGGATGTGGGCGTCGACCGGTAGGTCAATGCGGATTTCTTTCGGGGATTGGTCGGTTCCGTCCACCGGTTTGCCGTCGGCAAGCGCCCGATAGGTGGCCACCGCCTCCCCCACCAGCCGTACGTACAGGTCAAACCCCACGCCGGCAATGTGCCCGGATTGTTGCGCGCCCAGCACGTTGCCCGCGCCCCGCATCTCCAGGTCCTTCATGGCCACCGCCATGCCCGCACCCAAATCATTATTTTGCGCAATCGTGGCCAGGCGGTCGTACGACGTTTCGGTCAGGGTGGTCCCCTTCGGGTACAGGAAGTATGCGTAGCCCCGCGACCGGGAGCGGCCCACCCGACCCCGCAGCTGGTGGAGCTGCGACAGGCCCATGTGGTGCGCGTTCTCCACAATCAGGGTGTTAGCGTTGGCGATATCCAGGCCGGTTTCCACAATGGTGGTGCACACCAGCACATCGTATTCCCGATCCCAAAACCCCTGGACCGTGCGCTCCAACACTTCCTCACTCATTTGGCCGTGCGCCACCACAATCCGGGCCTCCGGCACCAGGTTCCGCAGCTCGCGGGCTTTCTTCTCAATATCCGACACCTTATTGTGTACAAAGAACACCTGGCCGTCCCGCAACAGTTCGCGTCGAATAGCGGCGGCAATCTGCTTATCCTCCTGCGCCCCCACATATGTCAAAATGGGGTGCCGGTCCTCCGGGGGCGTCAAAATTGTTGACATTTCCCGAATACCTGCCATCGACATTTCCAGCGTGCGGGGAATCGGCGTCGCCGACATGGTGAGCACATCCACATGCGACCGCATGGCCTTGATGTGCTCCTTGTGCTCCACCCCAAACCGTTGCTCCTCATCCACCACCACCAGGCCCAACTGTTTCCACTGCACCCCGGTCTGCAACAGCCGGTGCGTGCCGATCACAATATCCACCGACCCGTCCCGCAGCCCGGACAGGATCTCCTTCGCATCCGACGCCGACGTGAACCGCGACAATCCCCTAATCGTCACCGGGAAACCCGCCATCCGCTCCGCGAACGTTGCTAAATGCTGCTGCGCCAATAATGTGGTGGGCACCAACACCGCCACCTGCTTGCCGTCCTGCACCGCCTTGAACGCGGCCCGCACCGCCACCTCGGTTTTGCCGTAGCCCACATCCCCCACGATCACCCGGTCCATGGGCACAGGCTGCTCCATGTCCTGCTTCACCGCCGCAATCGCCGCCACCTGGTCCTCGGTTTCTACGAACGGAAAATTATCCTCCAACTCCTGCTGCCACGGCGAATCCGGGGCAAACGCATGGCCGGGGGCGGTCGCCCGCTTCGCATACAGCTCCACCAGCTCGCTGGCGATCTCCCGCACCGCCGCCCGCGCTTTCTTCTTGGTGTTCTTCCAATCCGAACCACCCATCTTCGACAGGGTGGGCTTCTCCCCACCCACATAGCGGGACAGCAAATCCAAACTATCCATAGGAACATATAATTGATCGGCGGGTTGGCCGCGACGGGTCGGCGCATACTCCAACACAATATATTCCCGCCGGGAGGTTTCCTCCCCCATCGTGATCGTACGCTCCGTCATGCGCACAAACCGGCCAATACCATGGGTTTCGTGCACCACATAGTCCCCGCTCTTCAACGCCAGCGGGTCCACCCGGTGCCGCCTACGGGCCTGTCGACGCTTCGCCCCGGCAATATCCCCCACCCGGTTACCGGTCACACCCGTTTCCGTCACCACCACCAGCGGCAACGCCTCCGCCCCCGGCAACTTTCGTACCTTCGGAAACACCAACCCCGCGTGGCTGAGCGCCTGATACAAGGTCACCTCCCCGGGTTGCGGCTCGGCGCCGGGCTGCGCCACCGCCACCGCAATGCCCTGCTCCCGAAACCGGTCGGCCATGCGTTTTATCGCACCCGGGGCGGGGGCAATAAACGCCGCCCGGCCACCAGCCATGGTGTGCGCCAATAGCAGCGACATCATTTCCCCAATCTGGGACAGATCACCCCGGGGCGTGGGGCCCGGCTCGAACTCCAGCGGCAGCGCATCCTCCCCACCCATGCCCGGCGGGGTAATCGACCACCACGACTGGCCGGCCTTCGTCGCCCCCACCACCAGCGAATCGTAGGAGCGGTACGAGGATGCCGACAGGTCCAGATCCCGGGAATCCACCGGTCCCGCCGCCCCCATGGCGGCTGCCTCCCACCCGGCGGCCAAAAACTCCGCATCCGTGGCCTGCAAATCCGCGATCCGGGTACGGATTTTCTCCGGGTGCACCGCCACCACGTGTGTTCCCGCCGGCATGAGTTCCGGCAGGGTACGCATGGGAGTAGCCGTCAGGTCGGCCAGCACCGGGATGAGGGCCTCCATGCCGTCGGCGGGAATCCGGTCGGCAACCTTGGTCAAAAGCTCCTGCAAGGTGGGGTTTTCTCGGTGGGCCACCGCGAGTTCGGCGGCGCGGCCGGCCACGTCGTCGGTGATGAGCAGTTCCCGCGCCGGGTAGACGTCGACGGTGGGATAGTCAAGGTCGGGGAAGGCCCGCTGGTCAGCGACGCTAAACGCCCGCAGGTCGGTGAGTTCGTCACCCCAGAATTCGGCCCGGATGGGGTGCTCGCCGGTGGTGGGAAATATGTCGATGATGCCGCCGCGGGTGGCAAATTCGCCGCGCCGGGCCACGAGGTCAACGTGTTTGTAGGCTTTGAACACCAGGTGGTGGGTGAGTTCGGTGAAGTCGTAGTCGTGGCCGACGGTGAGGGTGAGTGGGTCGCGGCCGGGGGTGGTTTCGAGTATGGGTTGGCACACGCCCCGGGCGGCGGTCACCACGATGCGCAGGTTTGCGAGGTTGTGGAGGATTTTTGCGCGGGGGCCAGCCACGTCTGCGGCGGGTGAGAGCCGCTCGTGGGGCAGGGTTTCCCAGGCTGGGAACCAGGCAACCTGGTCGCCCCACATGGCTTTGAGTTCGGCGGTGAGGTCTTCGGCTTCACGGCCGGTGGCGGTGACCACCAGGAGGGGGGTGTGGTGGGCCAGGGCGCCAATGGCCCAGGGTTGGGCCTGGTCGATGGTGGCGATGCTCAGGGTGGGGTCACCAACGTGGCTGATGAGTCCTTTGAGCTTGGGGTCAGTGGCGGCGGTTTTCAGCAGTCCGGCAAGCATGGCTGGGGTGGTGGCTGCGGTTGGGGCGGCAGGCTGGGTGCTCACGGTTGGTTGGTGCTCCTACTTGGTGGTGTTGTTGGTACTGGTGGCTTCGGGGTTCGCGCTGGTGGGGCTCGCGCTGGTGGGGCTCGCGGCATCAGCGGCGCCGGGATTGGGCTGTGGGGGTTTGGCGGATCCGAGCCGGACCGGCGGGGCATCAATGCTGGTGAGGCGGGGGTTTTTCTCCATGCCGCCCAGGCCTTTCCAGCACAGGTTCACGATGTGGGCGGCCACGGTTTCCTTGCTGAAGGCATCGTCGTTTTCGCGTTGGTCGAGCCACCATTGGGCGGTCATAGACACCATGCCAACAAGGGCCTGACCATACAGTATGGCGGTGTCCGGGTCGAGGCCGGAGCGGGTGAAGGCGTGCCCGAGAAGATGAGAGACCTGGGCTACGGCGTCGTTAAGCAGGGTGGAGTAGCCGCGACCCACGCCGGGTTGGGTGTCGCGGACCAGTATTTGAAAACCGTCGGTTTCGTCCTCCACATATGTGAGCAGCGCGATGACGGCTTGCTCGACGCGGGCGCGGGATCTTCCGGTGCGGAGCGCCTCAGTAATGGTGTGCTCCAGGCGGGTCATTTCGCGGTCGATCACCACCGCGTACAGGCCCTCTTTGCCACCAAAGTGTTCATACACAACAGGTTTGGAAACCCCTGCTCGCATGGCTATTTCTTCCACACTGGTGCCTTCGAAACCACGTTCTGCAAAGAGGCTGCGCCCAATGGCAATGAGTTGTTCTCGCCGCTGTTTTCCGGTCATGCGTTGCCGTACCATGCTTTTAGACTACGTGGTACCCCTCAAATTTAGCGATTTGATTTTTCGGGTGGTTTTTCGTGTATGATATTCATCATCGCATCACGCGGTAATGGCCTATGGTGTAATTGGCAACACAGCGGTTTTTGGTACCGCCATTCTAGGTTCGAGTCCTGGTAGGCCAGCGGTTCCCGTCAGCTTCAGCTGGCGGTTTTTGCTTTTACTTGTCTTGCTTTACGACGCCCACCTCACGGCAGGTGGGCATTTCTTTAGTTCGTTGGTTATTGGGAGGTGCCCACAATGGCCACGAGGGGTATTTGGTGCCGTATTCTGATTTCGATCACGTTCTTCACCGCGAGACCAACCTGGGCGCACACCCGGCGGGCCATTTCTTCGGACAGGCGTGGGGCGCCCGGCACCAGGTATTCGTCCTGGGGAATCACCGGGCCATTATTCAGGTTTATGAGGAAATCAATGGAGTAGGTGCCGTCGGGGTGACGTTTACTCCGCTCCACCCGGCCAATGGACACCTCCGTGTCGGGGTGTCCTTCGCTCGCAAATGCATGCTCTAGCGCATCAATGAATTCGTTTAAATCGGTGGTCAGGTCGGTGGTTAACAGTTTGCTGTTCTTATTAGTATTCATGCACAATCCTCCTAATCCACCTAAAAATACACCACCTAACCACCCAGGGAGCGTTTTGCCTCGGCGAATATCCCAGCAAACCCTATTTCGGGGTCATGGATGATTGCCCGAGTTGCCGTAGCGTGGATTCGAACCCCCAGGTCACCGGACCGGGTTGCCGCGTCCACTAGGTCCAGGGCCGGGGTGTACCAGGCGGCAAGGCTAGCGAGTGCCCGGGCCAAGCTGGTTTTCACTTCCATGTTTCCCCGATCGAATTGGCTAACGAGGACATCTGCCAGTTCGGGCTCGGCACCCTCGGGAACGATGGCAACGGCCAGCCGCCATGCGACCCGGACCACCTCGTCGTTGTCATCACGCAGCATGTGGGGGAAGATCCACGGCCAGACTTCGGGAACCCGAATTTTCGACAGGGTGTGGAGTGCTTGGCTGCGTGCCTGCGGGATCGGTGATGCGAGTTCCGCCCACACTGCGGGGATGGTGATGTCGCGGGGCAGTCGGGTGATGGCCCACGTGAGCATGTCTCGAACATAAAAGTCTGGCTCATGAGAACATTGCGCGACCAGCACATCCAGTGCAGCATCATCAGGGTGAGTGCCGGCGGCTAGCACCGCCTTGAGTCGGACCGACGAGTCCGACTGCGTTAACGCATCGCGCAATTGTTGAATATCCATGCCTACAGGGTAGCCAAACGTTTGTAACATGCTGCACTAACGGGCGTTTGGGATGGACTGTTTGACCAGGATTCATTGGTGGGGGTGGGGTGCTGGCGTAGGGAGGCTAGTCTTCTTCAGCATAGAAGCTTATTCAGCAATCATGTTATTAGCTTATCAATACAATTATGATAGGCAAATATAACAAACTGTGTCGTCTAAATGATTCTTTTGCTAGACTCCATTAGCCCCCACAACTACCGCGTTCTAGTTGCCTGAAAATCATTCCAAACTTTTCACCTTTTCAAGCAGCTTGCCGAAGTCCCAGCGGGAATCCAGCATGGCATAGCAGGCATGATAGGGGAATTCTGCTATTGGTTTATCCAGGCCATGTAGAATGCTATCTATCACGGACATACGTGCAACAAGCGTTTTCAGTTGTTCCGGTTTGTAGTCGATGTCCGAGCAATAATCCTCATCATATTTCTTCGACAACCGTTCAAGCCGGCCGATATACGAGGAATTCTTGTGGGAGGATTTAGATAGTTTTGCTACGCAGTCCCATACTTCACCACTGCGTATCCCATGATCCAGCAAATGGCTGAAAAGGAATTTCTTCGTAAACCCCAACGGGCCAAATTTCGCGGTTGCAGTATCAATTTCGGCCACCAACTCCGGCGGGAGGCCATGACGGAGCCTGAACGCATAATCCAAACTCTTGACGCTTTCGTGAATTTCCTCAACATCCCAAACAAAGTCAAGAATATTATAGCAAGCATGAAACGGGAGATTCCTCATGGAATCCCGCAACCCACAAGACAGACTGTTGGAAACCTTCACCCCCACAACTACCTTGTTCCACCGCTCGGGTTCTTTACGAGGGTCAAGCGCCCCTTCTTCCGAATAAAATTCAGGAGCATACTTCTCATATAACTGATCTAACCGATCACTATAGTTGGCATCACCAAACGATGATTCCGATAACTCATGCACACACTCCCACATTTCATCATCAAAAATCCCCCGTTTCGACATGTAGAAATACAAAAGCTGCCTTGTTAACTCAAACGGGCCCATCTGGGCAGATGCTGAATCAATCGCCGCAATCAACTCGGAAGAAAACACACGATGATAAAAAGCCACAGCAACCCATCCTCTCAGATATTAGGATTCATTGGTGGGGTGTGGGCTGGCATGTATGGAGATTAGTCCTCCTCGGGGTATGGTGGTCGCGTCTCTACCACCCGCACACCATCACAATCGAACTTGTCAAACAAACCCCAATTCGGAAACCAGACGAATACGCTTTGCCGTCAATAGTCGCCGCCGACGTGTCCATCCTGGTCCCAGGTGAAGGCTATCCGGGCACCGACGAACCGAGCTATGTTCCTTACCGATACCCCTGAAAGACATGGCGGTGATTATTGTTCCCGAAGCTGGTCCCGCTCCGAACGTTGTGGGTCGACAAACCTCGTTACCCGGGCCGGCACGCCCATGGCAATCGCGTTGGCGGGAATGTCCTTGGTCACCACGCTGCCTGCCCCGATCACCGCGTTATCCCCAATGGTCACCCCGGGCAGCACCGTGACATTAGCCCCAAGCCACACACCATTGCCGATCGTAATCGGGTGGGCAATCTCCCACCCCTCCCGGCGCATCTCGTAATCATCCACCGGGTGGGTGACCGTAATCAGGTTACAGTTCGGCCCAATCTGCACCCACTCACCAATGGTGACCGTGGTGGTGTCCAAGATGGTGACCCCAAAATTAATGAACGTGTTCGGCCCAATGGTGGTGTTCACCCCATATTCGATCATCATAGGGGGCTGTACCCGGCATGGCCCGCTCGCCGGGTGAATAATCTGCCGCAATAACCGGTCCAGGGCCTCCCGGTCCGAGGGCGTGATCTTATTATATTCGTGCACCAAATCTATGGTGATCTTGGTTTGGCCCGAGCCGGGAATGTGCCACACCCCGGGCTGGGGGAGATCGGTTTTTTCATGCATGACGCCCCAGTGTACCCACCTTGGGGCGTCGTCAAGCGGAAACCTAGCCGGTGGCCTTGCCGAAATCAATGCGGGAAATTGACGACCGGCCCCGCACCTGACCCAATTCGTTCGGGGACTCGTCGTAGCTCACCACCACCGTGTTCCCCACATATTGGCTGAGCGTCTGGATCAGCTTCAGGGGGGTTGCCAAAATCATGTGGAACCCGAACGCATCAAACACATTCATGGCCCGCTGCGTGTAGGTGGGGTCCGCCCGGTCGAACGCCTCATCGAGCACCACCGTGGCGTAGCTGGGGTATTGGGCGTCCGGCTTGGCCAACTGGTAGCGCAGGGCGGCAGCCAGGCAGAAGAACACCAGCTTTTGGGCCTGCCCGCCGGACAGCACCGACGAGTCCACATAGGTGTTGAGCACCGTGCCGTCCTCATCCACCTCGACACCGACGAAACTCACGTGCCGACGGGTGTCAAGCACGGCCTTTTGCCAGCGCACATCGCCCGCTTCCTTCGAACCCAGGCGCTTAATCAGCGTGGCAATGTTGTGGTAGCGCTGCTCCGCCTCGGCATCGTTTTGCTCGTTCATGCCGCCGCTGACGGCCTCATCAAGCTGGCGTTGGAACGTGGTCACCACCTCGCCGCGGGCATCCCGCACATCAATGCGCAGGAACCGGCCCTCCGAAAACTCCGAACTGGCGAGCGAATGATTCACCGGGGCGATCCGCTCCCGAATCTCATTCTGCGCCTGCCGCAGCCGGTGGGAAATATCCGCTAAATTCCGGGTCGACATGTCGTTAATGAGCGCCCGGAACTGGTTCGTGAACTCCGCCAACCGCTCACCCTTGAGCTGCTGCAGTTTCGCTAACGCCTCGGTGATGAAGTCCGGCGTGGCCTCCAGGTCGGCCCGCTCCGCCGGCCACCGCTCAATATACGACGTCAACCGGATAGTGATCTTATTATTCGCCGTGTTTAACGTCTCATTATTCTTCTTGAGGTTCGCCGAAAACTCATTCGTCAAAATGGTCATCAGCTTGTCCACATTCTTCGACGTCACCCGGCGGGTGTGCCGCAGGAACAGCTTATGCACTGTGGTGAACGTGGCATCATCCACATCAATCGTGGCCTCGGCGTTCGCCTCCGCCAGGGATGCTTGAATCCCATCCAGGGTGTGCTGCGCCGCACCCACATTACGGTTACACAACTGCATTTGCTCCTGGGCGTCCTGCAGCTTCTGCTCCGCCTGCTGCGCGTTCTCCGTGAGCGTCTTCACATCCGGGTTTTCCGTCAACTGCTCCAACTGCTGGTTGAGGGATTCGATGTGCTCGTCAATGATCGCGGTGTCGAGGTTCTCCCACTCCTCGTCCACAATGCTGAGTGCGAACTGCACCTGGGCGTTCTCCTGGGCGATGCGGGAATGAATCAGCTGATTCTCGTTCTGCCGGGCCTTCAGGGTGGTTTGCGCATCTGACAAATGCTTCCGCAGCAACTCCACTTTCGCTTGATTGTTCGATCCCAGTCGGTAGTAGACTCGGTCTCCTAGGGCGTGCACATCGTTTTTCTGTAGCCGGCTTGTCGGATCCGAACGTCGAAAAGCTTGCCGCACCAAACCACTGCGCGTCACACCCTTTTCATGCGGGTCGAGCCGATCCAAATCACCCGGATTATTTACGCACACATAGCTGTAGCGGGTGGCAAGCTCGTGGCTCACCCAGGCGCTAAACTCGTGGTCAACCACGTCAACCTTACGAACCAGGCTCTGCGGGTGCACCCGCGGATTCGGATAACTATGGGACGAATCAATGCTGCTAAACCGGAGCCTCACGCCCCAATGGGTGCGGTTAATGTAGTTTTGCACCGCCGGATAATACCGGACCGGCACCAAAAGTTCGTGGGCGAAATCCGCCAACAACCGTTGAATCACCGGCTCCCACTCGCTTTCGGATGGCACAATATCGATCAATTCACCGGCGAACGGGAGTTCGGATTCCTTAATATTGAACTCGTCGCAGATCGCCTCCCGGCGGGCCAAAAACCTCGCATCAATATTGCTGTTATTGGCGGCGACAACCTCCAACTCCTGCTGCAACGTGGACACCTCATTGGTGGCCTGGTCCAAACTCACGAACGACTGCGCCAAGTCCCGATTCAGCCGCTCCATATTCGCCGGGTGCTCCGCAATGCTCACCTTCGCCGAATTAATCAGGTCGTTAAACTCCGACACCGTCGTGGGCATCACCCCACCGTGCGACTCGATGCGTTTCTGCAGGTTCGCATACGCCTTGCGGCGCTCCGCCAGCTGCTGCTTATGGTGGCCCACCAGCATTTGCAGGTTCTCCACCCGGCCCCCATCGGCACTATTCATCGCCTGGTTCGCCTGGGAAAACTCCTCCAACGCATACCGGTATTTTTCCGTCGCCTTCGTGTTGGCGACCTGCGCCTGCTCCAGGGTGATCTCCGCAGCAACCTGCGCGTCCTCCAACTCCGCAATCTTCAGCTGATTCGCCACCGACGGCAGCGCCCGCTGCAACGATGTGGTGGAGGCAATCTCCGCCTGCGCCGTCAGCACCTGCTTGTGCAACTGCTCCAGGGGACTCAGCGCCTCAACCTGCGCCTTCACATCCTGCACCCGCTCGTATGCGGACTCCAAGTCGGCGAACTGCTCCACCGCGGTCCGCGCATACGCGAACGTGTCTGGCTCCACCAACATGAACTCCCGGAATAAATGATCCAAGTTATCCAACGATTTCGCCGACTGGGTGCGTTGCAGCAGCAGCTGGGCCTCCATGCTGGAAATCCCCAATAGTGGCCGGAACATTTCCGCAAACGGCGCGTGATCCTCGAAAAAACTTGCGGAAGAAAATTCCTTTTTAATACCCCGCTTATCCAGGCCCTTTGCCAAAAACGGAATAAACGCCTGGGCCTCAACAACCTGCTCCGGGAACACCCCAAACAGCCGCACCACATTCGCCGGATTATTATCACCCGACTTCAAATAAAACAGGCCGGTGAGACTGCGGCACAAGCCCATCCCATTCGAATAGGTGAGCACAATAATCGAAAACGTCGCCTTGGGCCGCAGGTACTGCGCCACCACCATGCCCAAATCCGGGTCCTCCGTGGTCCGCCACGCGCCCCGAATATACGACACCAGATCTCTGCCCTTGCCGCGGCGCGCCTCGTGCTGGGCCGCCGCATTAAATCGCAGCCGATCCGACGGCAC
>ERZ773212.964-NODE-964-length-13588-cov-5.410256_pt1 | contig 13588 bp, 17 predicted proteins | sample MGYA00581005_ERZ773212 | MGnify/ENA primary metagenome ERZ773212 (study PRJEB29015, sample SAMEA2738154) | human oral metagenome | biome: human oral; feature: human-associated habitat; material: saliva | place: China | collected 2196 ... | reverse complement strand
TCATTTTCTCTCCAAAATGTTAGTTTACCTCTTATTTTACCATATTTTTAAGGTTTATGTGTGGGACTTAAGTCCTATTTTTAAAGAACAACCTTTACAGAACAATAAAGAAAAGAGCCAAAATCACTCAGGCTCCATTCTTATCTCTGAATTTTTCCTTGTTTTTTTAGGGCAACTAAATTCTTAAGCGATATGATAATGACAGCAAGAACAATTAAAATCATTCCAACCACATCAATGGCAAAGAAGCGGTCACCCATAATTAATACGGTCAAAATGACCGATGCTACGGGTTCCACCGAAGCTAAGAGGCTCCCTTTGATAGCTCCAACCATGGTCGTTCCCTTAAGGAAAATGGTGTAAGCAAAGACTGTCCCAATGAAGACCAAACCAAAAAGCGCTAAGAGATTTCCACCGGTCAAAGGAAGCTTATACTTCCAAGCTTGGATAGCAATCGGAAAGATCAAACCACCAAGCAACAGGCCTAAACCAATGACAATCAAACTACCCCATTTTTCAATAGCATTAGTAGGCAGTAAGATATAAAGTGCATAGGTCACCGCCGAAGAGAGACCCCAGAACAAGCCTAGGGGCGTAATGGCCAATTCTGTCAGCTTACCATGCGTTGCTATGATAAAGGTTCCCACAATAGCCATGGTAATCGCCACTAGCTCTGCTGCCGTTGGCAACCTACGATGTTTGGCACATACAAAAGCCAGAATGAGTACTGGCGTGACATACTGCAAGACCGTCGCAGTCCCTGCATTAGTGTATTGAATAGCACTGAGATAGGCATACTGATTCAAGACCAGACCAAAAAGTGCAAATAAGGCGATACTTACTAAGGTTTTCTTATCTTTAATAGCTTGTACTAATTTGTCTCGCTGCCTAAAAAAGACTGAAGCCGTTAGTAAAATACCAGACAGAAGCAAACGTAGACTCGTCAAAAGATTGACATTAACACCATGAGCCATTAGGTATTGACCAGAAACTCCTGAAAATCCCCAGGCAATTCCTGCTGTCAATACCATCAAGCTCCCCTTTAGTTGTTTAGACATGTGTTTTCCTCGATTATAATAATGCCTATTTATTATAACACAGGGATTCGTTAGTCAGGCGATAACTTCAGAAAAATTAAACTGTTTTTCTTGAGGAATTTTCAAGCCACCAACCTATAATCCAGCCAAGGACTAAAAGAAAATTTTCAAGTGCACCAATAGCATTCACTGAGTGATGATGTTGAAGATAGCTAAGGAAATGATTGGTCCCAATACCCAGGCCACCTAGAATCAAAGCAAGCAGAACGGCTCTCAGATAAAACCAATCGTATTTGAGATTAACGGCAAGGAGGATGACCAGAACCACAACATTCCAAATACCAATCTCCCTCTGCCAGCCAACTGAAATACCGTATCCCGAGTGACTTCCCATATAGGTTGGGAAGAAAAGTTGCAAAATAATAGCTCCAGTCATGGCGAGGATGACGAGGATAAATAAGACTCTTAAGAATTTGTTAATGGGGGCTCCTAAACTCTTTTTTAATGTTCCCGACTAGTCTAACATAAATGAGAGGATTTAAAAAAATGACGAACAAATCTATATCTCAAAATATATTCTAAAAACCTCACTTATTATTGAACGTGTTAATAATTAATGAGAAAAGTCAGGATATTTTTGAGATTAAATTAATCCAGATTTGTAACTGCCTAAACCAAATTTTTCTTTGAACTTCAATTCTTTCTGTAGTATACTATTACAAGTAATTTTATGAATAGAAAAAGAGGTCACCATGTTATACAAAATCATACAAAAATACTGGGATAAACGTTATCATGGATATTCTCAAAAAAATAAAAAAGAACTTGAAAATCTTCAACTAGAAAAATGGAAGTATGAACTGATACGTTGTCTACCAAAGGATAGCACAACTAGTATTTTAGACATCGGCACAGGACACGGATTTTTTCCGATTTTGTTAACACAAATTGGTTATACTAATGTTACTGCAATCGACGTTTCAGAAAATATGCTACAGATTGCACAAGAGAATCTCCTTCAATATAGAAAAAATTCAAGCACAGTTCGCTATCTACAAATGAATGCCCAAGAGTTGGACTTTGAGCCAGAATCTTTTGACGTCATTATAATGCGGAATGTTACATGGAATTTGGAAAATCCTGAAAAGGCTTATGAGGCCTGGTTACGCACTCTCAAACCAGGTGGACAACTTCTTATTTATGATGCCAACTGGTACTCTTATCTCAATGATCCTGCTATTCGTTCACAATTTGAGAATAATCTAAAGATCGTTTCCAGCGAACAATTAGAAGATTACTGGCATGGTGAAGGGGTCGATGAGACCTTGATTGAGGAGATTGCCCGCCAATTACCACTAACCAAACGCCTTCGTCCCGCATGGGATCTAGAGTTTTTGAATCAATTTGAAGAGGTCGAAGCTACGGTTGACACCGAATTTGGACCAAAAATTTGGAGCCGAGAAGAAGAACTCAATTACGCAGCCACACCGATGTTTGCCCTTTATATAACAAAAAGAAGCTGATTTACACAGAAATCAGCTTCTTTTATATTCTTGTTGGATAGCGAAGTACTGTTTGAGAAGCCTTCCTAGATACATCACTCCTCCAATAAAGAGGATGAGAAAGAGACTTGGAAAAGCAACAATCCATGGGGCTATTTGTAAATAACTTCTACCGTTATTGATCATCGCACCCCACTCTGCATAGGGCATCTGAGCACCCAAACCGATAAAACTCATCCCTGCAATTTCCATGATAATCGTATTTAAATCATACACCATGGTCGTTACGACTTGAGGAAAGACACTAGGAAGATAGTAGAGCTTGATCTTACTCCAGAAGGTATTGCCAAACATATCTGCATAGCGGAAATACGGTTCTTCTTTACTATCAAGGAGGAGCGAGCGCACAAGATAGGCATACTTGGTCCAGCTGGTCAAACAGATAGCCAGCAAGGTTTGCTCCATCCCAAGGCCCAAGAAGCCGACGACTCCGATCACAAAGATAATGGGAGGAAAGGCTTGAAACAGCGTAATAGCTACTTGAACAAAGCGGTCCACAATCCCACAAAATCTGACACTCAAGACCCCCATGAAGCAACCAAAAAGGACGACCAAAATGAGAGCGAGAAGGGATGGGAAGAGGGTATGGGCCCCTCCGACAAATACACGGACAAAGAGATCGCGGCCCAACTCATCTTTCCCAAATAAGGCTTGACGAGAGGGTGCTACCAAAACATTGGGTAAATCAACCCGATTGGATTGGTCAGATCCAAACCACTGAGCCAGTACTAAGAAGACAAGAAAGGCTATGAGACACCCTAGTACCCATCGAATGTTACGTTTGATCTGATCAGATGACATGGTTAGACCCCTCCTTACGATTTCGTTTTGGATTAATGATGAGCTGGATAAATTCAGCAACGGTATTGACCAGAAGGACACTGGTTGTAATGACCAGAACCGATCCCTGGATTAAGGGAAAATCCCGATTGTGAACAGCTGTGATCAACATTTTCCCAATTCCTGGCCAAGAAAAGAGGTACTCGATTACTGCCACTCCCCCTAATAAGGAGGTTAAAGATAGAGTGATCAAGGTCAAGAGCAGAGGAAATAGTTGAGGAAAAATGGTTGTCCCGAGGATCTGCCCTCGTCTCAAACCGCGCCCCATAGCCCCCAGTACGGCATCCGACTCGAGAATCCCTGTCACCCCTTCTTGGAGCTGGGGAATGTAGCGGCTAGACATGGTTACGGCCAAGGTCAAAGCTGGCAATACAACTCCTTTTAGATCAATCGTTGATTGGATTGGAAACAGATGTAAATATAGTGAAAACACCACCATCAAACCAATCCCTAGAACGAAATTAGGGATGGTATTGGCCAAAGCAGTCGCAAAAGAAATGACCTTAGAAATCAGGCTCTTCTTATAAAATACTGAGATAAAACTCAGCGGAATGGAGATCAAGAGAGTTAAGAACAAGGTAAATCCTGCTAAGAATAAAGTGTTAGGACAATAAAAGGCCAACTCTTTTGCGACGGAAGATCTCGAATGATAGGTTATTCCCAGATTTCCATGGAAGACTCCCAACAACCATCGTCCATACTGTACCCAGAAAGGATCCTGAAAGCCAAATTCCAAACGCTTGGCCTCTAACAGTTCTTTTGTAAAAGGAATCCCCTGCGAAGCCAACATATTTTTAGCTGGATCTCCCGGTGCTAAATACATGAGTAAGAAGGAGATCAAACTGACACCTAGTAAGATCAGAAAGAAACGAAGCAACAATTTACAGCTTAGTCGAAACATTTATTCAGCCACCTTTCTTGCTTCTGATAAGTATCTAACAGTTCCTGAGTATAAGGATTTTGTGGAGCACTTAAGCAATCACTTGTCCTTCCCATCTCTTTTACTTGTCCATCTTTTAAAACTAATATCTGTTGGCAAAATTGGCTCACCAAGGCTAGATCATGAGAGATAAAGACAAAATTCATCTGATAGCAATCTTTTAGTTGCTCCATCAAGCGCATCAGTTCTGCTTGGATGGTCATATCGAGGGCACTGGTCATCTCGTCACAAACGAGAATTCGGGGGTTGATGAGTAAGGCACGTGCAATAGCCGCTCGCTGGCACTCCCCACCACTTAAAAATTGAGGTCTTTCCAGATCCAGATTCGCCTACTATGCCAAAACTTTCCCCCTCTTCTAACTCAAATGAAATCGGACCTATTTGTATCCCCGATGCAGAGTGACGGTGGGTAAAAATTAGATCTTTACAAGTCAAAATGGTCCCCATCTGTAGCTCCTTTCTGTAAACGCGGGGTTGCAGCAAGCAACTCTTTTGTATAGTCATCTTTTGCGGACTCCAACAATTGGACCGTAATGCCTTGCTCAATGACGCGTCCCGCACGGATCACAAGCATGTGATCACTCAAGGCCGCAGCAACTGCCATATCATGTGTCACTAATAGAAGAGACAAGCCTTCTTCTTTTTTTAAGCAGGTCAATAAGGCCACGATTTCTAGCTTTGTAACCACATCAAGCGCACTGGTTGGCTCATCGGCTAGCAAAACCTTCGGATAAGAGACTAGTGACAAAGCAATTGCAACCCATTGCATCATTCCCCCACTTAGTTCAAAGGGATAAGCACGCGCGACCTTCTTCGCTTCTAAACCAACCAAGTCCATACATTCTTTGAAAGAGCGAATGTTTGGAGTCCGTCCTTTTAGACTTCTAACTAGGTCCTTGTAATGGTTTTTGATAGTTCGCCGATCATAGAAAAAGCGCCCAGCCTGCTGGCTGACCCAAGCTATCTCACTTCCCACAAAGGAGGAGGACTGCTGGAGTCGTTCCTCTCCTTGCCAACTAAACTGGCCCTTTGCAATCCTGAGATCTCTCAAGGGAAGTCCTAGCAAGACCTTTAGTAGAGTAGATTTCCCGCTGCCACTTTCTCCGACAATGGCCAGGCTCTGAGATTCTTCCAATTGAAAGGATACATCTTCAAGAATGATCCGATCCTTGGATTGGACCGTTAGGTGTTGAATTTCAAGCATACTTATTCCTTTGTTAATTGATTGGTTATATGGTAATAGTCTGAGGCACTCGATGCGAGACCTGACACGCGATCATTCATAATAACCGCCACCTTAAACGTCACCAAAAAGCTGATCGGTAGGTCTTCTTTGATCTCCCTTTGAAGGTCCTTACTCAGCTCTTGACGCTTCGCTTGATTGCCTTCTGTCCCAAGAGTTTGGATAAGTTGGTCTACCTTGGCACTTTTGTATTTTCCAAGGTTAACCGAACCGTCTGAAGCCAGTGAACTCTTAAAGAAGGGATAGGGGTCACCCACAGGAGTCGCCACCATGGTATAAGGCGTAAACGAATAGTCTTCTTCTGCAGCAATTGAGCTCACTTCAACAGTTCGAATCTTCACATCGATCCCAATCTGCTTCAAGGCAGCTTGTGTCGCCTGAACTGCTAAAGGAATCTCCGGCAAACGCTCATAAGAGAGAGCTGTCAATGTAACCTTTTTGCCATCTTTATAGCGAAAACCATCTGCTTTTTTCAAGTATCCTGCTTGGTTCAAGAGCTTCTCTGCTTCCTTGACATTCGCATTTGGAACAGGCTCTTCTAAAGCAAAAGGAAAGCGACTTGGAAACGGACCACTCGTGGCTTGGGAACCTTTTTGAAAGAGTGATTGACTATAGTTTTTCCTATCAGTCACCAAATCAAGGGCTTTTCGTAGGATCTTGTCTTTCATCCAAGGATCTTGGAAATTATAAACATAAGAAAGATAACGCGAGTCATCGACTTCTGAAATCCGATAACCTGTTTTCTTGCGATAAGAAGCTAGATTGAGTGCCGGCATCCCATAAGCCGCATCGATCTCACCAGCGTCTAGGGCGAGACTCATCGAGGTCGCATCTGAAAAGGAGCGAATCTCCACTTTTTCCACCTTGGGTGCCCCATTTCAATAATTACCAAAGGCCTTTAGACTGGCCCCACTTTCTGGACGAAAAGCCGTCAGCTGATAAGGGCCTGTCGCTACGACCGATTTCCCAGTTGACTCCTTGGCTCCAACATGAAGGATAATCGAATAAGGATCTGCCAAGAGATTCAAGAGAATCGGTTGGGGCTCTTTGGTTTTGATCCGAATGGTATGATCCGTCGCTGTAATTCTCTCGATCATCAATTCACCTGCCGCCCGCTGATTGGCAGCCAAAAGATGCTCCAAAGACTCCTTGACTGTCTTTGGGGTCATGAGACTGCCATCATGAAATCGAACCCCTTGACGGATCGTGATTTCCCACTCCAGAGGAGACAACTGTTCACCCTTCGTTGCCAGCCAGGGCTGGATCTGTAGTTGATCATCCATCTTAAACAGGGTCTCCCCGACCCCGTAGCGTACTGTAAACCAGCCATTGTACTCTTTGACTGGAGCAATATTGGCTGGAAATTGGGTATAGCCCATCGTTACTGTTTCACGAGAAGAGACCGTTTTTCCCTGGCTCTCCTGAAAAGCCCTCAAGCCGAGCAAGCAAATTCCAGCTAAAAGGAGCGCCCAGCAGAGCTTGGCCCAACATCCTTTTTTTCTTTAAAAGCCAGCATGTTCTTTCAAATACTCCTCTTCTTCTTTGGTCGAAGGCCGTCCTAAGATCGCATTACGATGTGGATAACGCCCAAATTGTTGAAGAATGTCCATGTGCATTTTCTCATACTTCAAACGCTTTTCTAAGCCCGGTTGATCAAATAGGCGCAGAGCTTCTTCATGAATGGTTAAAGATTCCGAATGCATAAAAGGCATGTAGAAAAAACCTCGCTGTACAACTGGCAATTTTTGGGCTTGTGTTAGGCCTTCTTGGGCCAAGACCAAGGCCAGGGAATCTGTCGCAAATGCTTGAGCTGTCCCTCGAAAAATGTTGCGAGGAATCTGGTCCAAGAGCAAAATCTCTGCTAAACGCCCTTCTGCCGTAGCCCGCCAGCCAAACAATTCCCCACGACTGGCCTTCCAATAGAGTTCCTCAAAGCGCTCTCGCATTTCTTGGTCCAATGCATCCGATTTTTTAAACCAATCCTCTGGCTTTAACTCTTCAAACCAAAATCGTACTACTTCATTCATGCCTTATTCCGCCATAATTTTTTCTTTGGTTTTTTCATCCAAAGAGTCATTCATCCGACCATACTTGTAACCAGCCAAATCCAAGGCTACATAAGTAAAGCCAATTTCCTTCATAAAGTCATTGATCTTGTCATGCATTTGGATCGCTTCAAGAAGATGGTCCTCTTCTACTTCGATACGGCCCAAGTCCCCATGCACGCGCACGCGGGCTTGCTCAAAACCAAGGCCTACAAGGAACTCTTCCCCCTCAAAGACGCGTTGGACATTTTCCAAAGTGATTTTTACCCCGTATGGGAAGCGGGATGCAACGCTACAAGACGGAACCTTGTTCCAATTGGAGACGCCTCTTTCCTTAGCCAATTGACGAATTTCTGTCTTATAGAGACCTGCTTCTTGCAAGACACTACGTACTCCCGCTTCGTCCCGAGCCTTAATACCAGGACGGAAGTCGTTGATATCATCCATAATCATGCCGTCAACCAATTGCTCAAATCCCAATTCTGTGACAGAATCCTTAATGGTTTGGTACATCAATTGCTTGGTGTAATACCAAATATTAGGAGTGTTGGCAGCAATACGCGGATCACTCAATTCTCTCATCTCAAGCCCCAATATTGGTGCGCCCAACTGATCCGCCAAATCAAGCGCTAAATTAAATTCCTCATCTGAGAATAGTTCTGAATTCACCACTGCTGCAATCACATTGTCAGGCCCTAAGGTGTCCAAAGCAACCTTTAAGAGATATGAACTATCAATCCCACCAGAATAGGTAATGGCCACTTTTCCGATTTCCCGCAAAATATCTTGTAATTTTTCTTCTTTTTCTTTTCTGATTTGTGCTTCTGTTGCCATGTTAGAATGTTTCCCTTCCAATTAATTCTTCGATGCTTTCTGTATCCAAAATAACGATCTTTTGCTGTCGAATGTCTAAAACACCCTCCCGCTTTAATTCGTTTAGAATGCGATTGACACTGTTTCGGGTTGAGATCCCACAAAAACCAGCAATATCTTCGTTGGTAATATTAAAGTCAATCAAGACACCATCTTCCTGCTCTACCCCAAATAAGCTGCACAGCTTTTGTAGGTGGAAACAAACCGCGCCTTTTTTCCCATTCATCATCATGTACTGCTGGGATTCCATACTTTCAGACAGTTTATTGCGATAATAATCCCGTACGTAGTCTTGCAGTTCCTTTTTCTCTTTGACAAAGGTCCAAAACTTAACCCGAGGAATCCGATAAAAGCTTGCCTCGGCTGTTTCCACGCGTACGTTAAAAGGAGAGTCCGTATAATTGGATACCTCGTCCCGTAACAGGGACACAATATCTGTCGCTTTTAAATAGGAAAAGTTAAATTCTCGACCATCACGCATGATGACACTGGTCTTTACGACCCCTTCTTTTAAAATATAGATATAGTCCTCTTTAATCCCGCGATAAGAGAGGTAGCTGTGGTATTTTTTCTTGATAATGGGCGTTCGCCTCTCTTCCAAGAATTTCACTAAAAATGCTGAATCCACGCGCGATTTTCCTCCTTCTTCATTCCTTCGTAGAAGTCACACTAATGATACACCTGTTCTTGATTATCATAGTAAACATTTGTTAACATCAATTAGTACACACCTCTTTTAAAAAAGAATTATACTATAAGTATCAGTATTAATAAAGGAGATCCAAATAATGGTAGAAATTAAATTACCGTACGACAAAAAATCGATTGTTGCAAAGATTCCAGATGAAAACTTTGCAGGATTGTTAGAGTCAAAAGCGGAAAACTTCCATAACCCACTGTCTGAAGAAGAAACTGTTGAACGTTCAATGGACAACCCTATCGGCAGCCCATCTTTGGAAGAACTTGCTAAAGGAAAAAAAGACATCGTGTTGATCAGTTCTGACCACACTCGTCCTGTACCTTCTCATATCATTACCCCAATCATTTTACGTCGTATTCGCTCAGTTAACCCTGATGCACGCGTGCGTATCTTGGTTGCTACTGGTTTCCACCGTCCTTCAACTCGTGAAGAATTGATCAACAAATACGGCCAAGAAATCGTTGATAATGAAGAAATCGTTATGCACATTTCAACAAATGACGATGACATGATTAAGATCGGTCAACTTCCTTCAGGTGGGGATTGTATCATCAACAAGATTGCTGCTGAATCTGACTTGTTGCTAGCAGAAGGATTCATCGAATCTCACTTCTTTGCTGGATTCTCAGGTGGACGTAAATCAGTCCTTCCAGGTATTGCTTCATACAAGACTATCATGGCGAACCACTCAGGTGACTTCATCAACTCTGATAAAGCACGTACTGGTAACCTTGACCACAACCCAATCCACGAAGATATGCTTTACGCTGCTCGTACTGCAAAATTGGCCTTCATCGTCAATGTTGTATTGGACGGCGAAAAACACATCATCGGATCTTTCGCTGGGGACATGGTTGAAGCCCACAAAGTTGGTTGTGAATTTGTTGCAGACTTGGCACACGTGTCTAAGGTCGAAAGTGACATTACTATTTCAACAAACGGTGGTTTCCCACTTGACCAAAACATCTACCAAGCCGTTAAAGGGATGACAGCTGCTGAAGCTTCAAACAAAGAAGGCGGAACTATCATCATGGTTGCTGGATGTGCGGACGGTCACGGTGGAGAAGGATTCTATCGTAACCTTGCTGACGTCAAAGATCCGAAGGATTTCTTGGAACAAGCCATCAACACACCTCGTTTAGAAACTGTCCCAGACCAATGGACTTCTCAAATCTTGGCTCGTATCTTGGTACACCACCATGTTATCTTTGTATCTGACCTTGTCGATCCTGCTTTGATCACAGGTATGCACATGGAACTTGCAACTTCATTTGACGAAGCGCTTGAAAAAGCCTTAGTTCGTGAAGGAAAAGATGCTAAAGTAACTGTTATCCGCGACGGACTTTCTGTCGTTGTTGAATAGAATCTACCATGAATTTTCAACCAAATCTAGAACAAACACTCCGTGACTTGCAAGCTGGCCACCTCTCTGTAGAGGATGCGCTGGAGCAAATTAACGGCGTGAAAGAACTAGGCTATGCAGCAATTGATACTGACCGACAACGCCGCAATGGCTTCCCCGAAGTCATCTTCGGCGAAGGAAAGACAGTTGAGCAAATGGAAGGTATCATGCAATTCCTTTTACAAAAACAATTGCCGATCCTTGCGACTAGGGTCTCTCTCCAAAAGGGAGAGGCTCTTTCTCAGCTCTTTCCTAACGGCCACTATTATCCAGAAGCTCGTTGCTTCATTCTCAACTCTAAAAAAGAAGAGGTAGATGCGGAGCATTACATTGCCATTGTGACAGCAGGAACTAGTGACGTTCCTGTTGCCGAAGAAGCTGCCGTAACTGCAGAGACCTTTGGCCACGCGGTCCATCGGATTTATGACGTAGGAGTCGCCGGTATTCATCGCCTCTTTAGACGCTTAGATGAGATTCAAAAAGCCAGTGTGGTAATTGTCATCGCTGGAATGGAAGGAGCCCTTGTCAGCGTTGTTGGAGGGCTTGTGGATGTGCCTGTAATTGCCGTGCCGACTAGTATCGGATACGGGAGCAATCTTCAAGGACTTACGACTTTGATGAGTATGCTGACTTCCTGTGCTTCTGGAGTCACCGTCGTCAATATTGACAATGGATTTGGTGCAGCTTATTCAGCTTGTATGATCAACCGACTCAACCACAATCGAAAGGAAAACGAATGACCAGTCTATTTTTAGAACCTTTTTCTGGAATAAGTGGTGATATGCTCAATGGTCTATTGGTTGACCTTGGGGGAGATGTCGCCTTGCTTCGCTCCGAACTCGAAAAACTGGGAGTTGATGGCTTCCACCTCCATGTTGATCATATCGCTAAAAGCGCCATCTGGGGAACTGACTTTGATGTTCACCTTCACCACGGGGAGAAAGATACAGGGATTGAAGGCGATTTTGATCATAAACACCATCACGATCATGAACATGGGCATTCCCATGTGGATGCCCGCAGTTATGCAGATATCCACGATTTGATTGCCGCTTCTCAGCTGAGTCCTTTTGTAAAAGAAAAGAGCCTTGCAGTCTTTCTCGACATTGCCAAGGCTGAAGCAGCTGTGCACAACATGCCTGTTGAGCAGATTCATTTTCACGAGATTGGTGCCATTGACTCGATCGTCGACATCGTTAGTTTTTTCATCCTAGTGGAATCGCTCGGGATCGACACAGTCTACTCCACTCCTCTCACAGAGGGAAGTGGGACGATCTCAGTCGCCCATGGGGAAATGCCGGTTCCAGTTCCTGCTGTCATACAGTTGAGAAAGGGAATCACCATTCCGATCACTCAAGACTTCACCGTCAAAACAGAATTGATCACCCCAACAGGGTTAGCTCTCTTGAAAGCATTGGATCCCATCTTTGAACCGATTCCATCCCACTTTGCTATCCAAAGTGTCGGCTATGGATTTGGTAAAAGAGATACCGGAAAATTCAATGCTTTACGCGGTTCGCTATTAAAGGAAGACGCCTCACATAGCACGACCAACGTTCATCACACCGATGATTACATCGTTGAAATCACCACTACAATCGATGATCAAACACCAGAACAACTGGCTTATATTCTAAATCGGTTTTTGGATGCTGGAGCTTTGGATGTCTACTATCGTAGCATCGTTATGAAAAAAAATCGTCCTGGTTTTGAGTTAACGCTTTTGATTCAAAATAGCCAGCTGGAAGATTTTTCAACCCTCTTGTTCAAAGAAACCAGTACCATTGGTTTTCGATACCAACAAATTGACCGCAAGGTCATGCAACGTCGTTTTGAACAAATCGACACGGAATTTGGAACCGTTACGGTTAAAATCAATCAGTACGGATCCATCACTAAGAAGACTCTTGAATACGAAGACTGTCAGCGGATTGCTAAGAAGATGCAGTTGCCGATTCAAGAAGTTTACAACCAATTACAAAAATACATTTATTAATTTAGGAGAAATTTATTAACATGACACATCAATTACTTGCAGAAGTTATGAGTACAGCTTTGATGATTATCTTCGGGGTTGGCGTACACTGTGACGACGTTTTGAAGAAAACGAAATATGCTGGAACTGGACACTTATTCGCCATCACAACATGGGCATTCGGTATCACTGTCTGCTTGTTCGTCTTTGGCGGTGTTTCAATGAACCCAGCTATGGCTTTGCTGAAACTCCTTCTTGGTAAATTGACAATCGCTCAATTCTTCCCAATCGCAATTGCTGAAATGATTGGTGCCTTCCTTGGAGCTTTGATTGCTTACTTTATGTATGCTGATCACTTTAAAGCTTCTGAAGGTCAAATTGATGGTGTTGCTATCCGTAACATCTTCTCTACAAACCCTAACTGCCGTAACCTTCCACGTAACTACTTCGTCGAAGCCTTTGCAACATTTATCTTCTTGACATCTATCATGGCTGCTGAACATGCTAATGAAGAATTGCTTCCATTCACTGTTGGTTTGATTGTTTGGGCTATCGGTATGGGGCTTGGTGGTACTACAGGTTTCGCCATGAACCAAGCGCGTGACCTTGGACCTCGTTTCGCTTACCAAATATTGCCAATCAAAGATAAAGTAAACAACGACTGGCAATATGGACTTCTTGTGCCAGGTACTGCTCCATTTGTTGGTGCTGTCCTTGCCTTCTTCTTCATCCGTTACTTCCTTGGAATCATGTAATTGATTTTAAGTATATTTTATAAAATATATTTAATTGAAATGTACTCCAACTCCAAGGAGTAGGCTTTAAGTAAAAAAGAGTTAAGACAATAGCTATTCTGGATCTATGTCAACTGTAGTAATTAACATCTAGAGAGAACCTGATAGGTCTTCTCTTTTTTTATGTTCAGAGTGATGAAAACACGCTTCCTAAAGTTAATAAAGTTTCTAAAACCG
>ERZ773212.961-NODE-961-length-13613-cov-4.820623_pt1 | contig 13613 bp, 8 predicted proteins | sample MGYA00581005_ERZ773212 | MGnify/ENA primary metagenome ERZ773212 (study PRJEB29015, sample SAMEA2738154) | human oral metagenome | biome: human oral; feature: human-associated habitat; material: saliva | place: China | collected 2196 ... | reverse complement strand
TACCTGCTGCGCCGCCGCCCCGACATCCCCCTGGTCGGTTCCGAGCTGACCCTGGCACTGGTCGAGGCGAAGCTGGCCGAGCACCGCATCAAGCCCTACACCCTCGCGGTGAAGGAACACCAGGTGGAGCGCTTCGGCCCGTTCGAGTGCGAGTTCGTGGCAGTGAACCACTCGATTCCGGATGCGCTGGCCGTGTTCATCCGCACCAAGGCGGGTAAGGTCCTGCACACCGGTGACTTCAAGATGGACCAGCTGCCTCTGGACGGTCGCCTGACCGACCTGCGCCACTTCTCCCGCCTGGGTGAGGAGGGTGTGGACCTGTTCCTGCCGGACTCCACCAACGCAGAGGTTCCCGGCTTCACCCCGACCGAGAAGAATATCGGCCCGGTGCTCTCAAACGTCTTCCGTGACGCCCGCGGCCGCATCATCGTGGCCTCCTTCTCCTCGCACGTGCACCGCGTGCAGCAGGTGCTAAACGCCGCCGCCGAACGCGGTCGCAAGGTCGTGCTCGTGGGCCGCTCCATGGTGCGCAACATGACCATCGCCGAGAAGCTGGGCTACCTGAAGGTGCCCGACAACGTGCTCGTGGACCTGAAGAAGGTCGACGACTACCGCCCCGACCAGATTGTGATGATGTGCACCGGTTCGCAGGGCGAGCCCATGGCGGCGCTCTCGCGTATGGCTAACGGCGACCACAAGATTCAGATTGAGCCGGGCGACACCGTGGTGCTGGCCTCCTCGCTGATTCCCGGTAACGAGACCAGCGTGTACCGCATCATCAACGCCCTCATGAAGCTGGGCGCCCACGTGGTGCACAAGGGCAACGCGAAGGTTCACGTGTCCGGCCACGCGGCCGCCGGCGAGCTGCTGTACTGCTACAACATCCTCAAGCCCAAGAACGTCATGCCCGTTCACGGCGAGGTGCGCCACCTGATTGCCAACGGCGACCTGGCCATCGAGACCGGTGTTCCCGCACAGAACGTGCTGCTCTGCGAGTCCGGCACCGTCGTGGACCTGCGCGATGGCGTAGCCACCGTGGTCGGCGAGATTCCCTGCGAGTACCTCTACGTTGACGGCCGTTCCGTCGGCGAGGTGACCGAGAGCGACCTGAAGGACCGCCGCATCCTGGGTGAGGAAGGCTTCGTGTCCATCGTGACCGCGATTGACCGCGCGACCAAGCGTGTGGTGACCGGCCCGGACATCCACGCCCGCGGTATCGCGGAGGACGACGCCGTCTTCGACGAGATCGTCCCGAAGATTACCGCCGCCCTGGAGGACGCACTGCACCGCGCACCCGAGAAGGTGCACACCGTGCAGCAGCTGCAGCAGATTGTGCGCCGCACCATCGGCGCGTGGATCTCTCGCCGCCTGCGCCGCAAGCCCATGATCGTGCCCGTGGTCATCGAGAGCACCTCTCCGGACGCTAAGAACTAAATATCAGCGCGGCCGCCTCCCGCAGGTGGCATCGGCTTTCGGGCCGAGGCTGAAACGGGTTACCTGAAACGCAGGGGGCGGGGTCGATACCGAGTGTCGGCCCCGCCCCCTGCGCATCCGGCGGGGCTCGGCGGGTTTCGGCGGGCCCAGCACCCGCGTGCGACGCCCCATCGCAGCCGCTGCGCTCACTGATAACGAAGAAATCGTTAGATTAACGGGAAGGTTGATACTCTAAAAGGTATGGCTCCACGGACCACAAAGGGTCGTAGTACGACCGCTAAGTCAAAGAAAACCACCCGCAAGCGCACCACCTCCTCGAGGGGCGGTGCCCGTCGCGGTGCCGAGGCGACGAATCCTGTCGCCGGCGCCATCGCCTCCGTCTGGCTGAGCATCGCTCACGCTATCGGCGGCGCGGTGCGCTCGATTGGCACGGCGCGCACCGACCTGGAACCCGAACAGCGTCGTGATGGCGGCGCGCTCGTACTGCTACTCTTCGGCCTCATCAGCGCCGGCGTTGAGTGGTACAACTGGCGCGCCCACACATCTCTCGGTCTGCTGCGCGCGCCCCTGGACGCCTGGCACACGATGCTCGGCGGCATCTTCGGCCAGGGTGCCCTGCTGATTCCGGTGCTCAGCTTCGTGCTGGCCTGGTGCGTCTTCCGAGGCCCCGACCTGGTCAAACGCAATAACCGGGTGACTCTGGGCTCCCTGATTCTGCTGATTGCGACCTCCCTCTTCTTCGCCCGCCACGCCGGGCACCCGACCTTTGCGGACGGTTTCGAGGCCGTATGGGCCGGAGGCGGCGTCACGGGAGTAATCCTCGGCACCCCCATCGTTCGCCTGAGCGGGGGTATCGCGGCGGTGGAGATTCTGATTCACCTGCTGCTTGCGCTCGCAGGGTTGCTGGTCATGACCAACACCCCGATTCGCCAGATTGTGCCCCGCACCCGGCACCTGGTGGGCCTGGCCCTGGGCGAGAAACCCAACGGCACCACCCGCGAGCGCTCCTCCTCGGATGATGCAACTCAGACCGTGGACCTGAACGCCGAGGAGCACGACCGCAGCTACCTGTACGGTGACGACGAGAAGCCGGCCCGAGCCTCTTCTTCGGGCGGTGGCCTGATGGCGCGCCTGCGCGGCTGGCTGGGCTTTGGCGTTTCCAAGGGCGATGACGGCCCCCTCGACGAGTACGCCGGTGACGAGGCCTTCGTGAACGCCGTGGTGGACGATGCCCACCCCGAGACCACCCAGATGCCCGTGCAGCCCGCCAACCCCGCTCCCGGCGCGCGCACCGGCGCCAAGCCGAACCGCCTGAGTCGCCTGCCCGGTCGCCTGAACCAGGCTCCCGCCGCGGCTTCGAGCGGCCCCGACCTCTTTGACGTGGAGGCCTCTCAGGCTCCCGCCGCCCGCCTGGATCAGGTGCAGCGCGCCGCGGTGGCGCACGGCCGCATCCCGGGGGAGGAGCCCCTCTTCGACGTGGAAGCCTACGACGGTTTTGGCGGCGACTCCTCGCAGCAGGCTCCCTCCGAGCCCGCCCCGCAGACCAGGCCCCGCGATGTGGTTCCGCCCGCGGGCGCACCCGCTCAGGAGGCCGGCCGAGATGCCGCCGCGGGTCAGGCTCCGATTCCGACCCGCATACATTCGGCCGGCGCGCATCAGGGTGCAAACCAGGGTACGAACCCGGGCGCGTCCCAGCAGGCGGCACGCTCCGGCGGCGGCCTGTCCCGCCCCCTGCAGAACAACACCCAGACCGCGACCACCGAGCAGGCTCGCGGCGAGCAGGTTGTGCAGTCCTCCCGCGGCGCCTACGTGCTGCCCTCGGAGGAGATGCTGGTTTCCGGCCCGCCCGCCAAGGAATCCTCCGAGGTCAACGAGCACGTGGTCGAGGCCCTCACCAGCGTGCTGGAGCAGTTCAAGGTGGACGCCCACGTGACCGGCTTCTCGCGCGGCCCGACCGTGACCCGCTACGAGATTGAGCTGGGACCGGCCACGAAGGTGGAGCGCGTGACGGCGCTGAGCAAGAACATCGCCTACGCGGTGGCCAGCCCGGACGTGCGTATCCTTTCGCCCATTCCCGGCAAGTCCGCGATCGGCATTGAGATTCCGAATACCGACCGCGAGACCGTGGCCCTGGGCGACGTGCTGCGCTCCCCGCAGGCTCACGCGAACCACCACCCGATGGTCATGGGCGTGGGCAAGGACGTTGAGGGCGGCTTCGTGTTGGCCAACCTGGCCAAGATGCCGCACATGCTGGTCGCAGGTGCGACCGGTGCCGGTAAGTCTTCGTTCGTGAACTCGATGATTACCTCGATTCTGATGCGCGCAACCCCCGACCAGGTGCGCCTGGTGATGGTCGACCCCAAGCGCGTGGAGCTGACCGCCTACGAGGGTATTCCGCACCTGATTACGCCCATCATCACGAACCCGAAGAAGGCCGCCGAGGCCCTGCAGTGGGTGGTTCGCGAGATGGACGCCCGCTACGACGACCTCGCCCACTACGGCTACAAGCACGTGGACGACTTCAACAAGGCGGTGCGCGAGGGTAAGGTTCAGCCCGAGCCCGGCAGCAAGCGCACGATTCACGAGTACCCGTACCTGCTGGTGATCGTGGACGAGCTGGCCGACCTGATGATGGTCGCCCCGCGCGACGTGGAAGAGGCCATCGTGCGTATCACGCAGCTGGCCCGCGCCGCCGGTATCCACCTTGTGCTGGCTACCCAGCGTCCTTCGGTGGACGTTGTGACCGGCCTGATTAAGGCGAACGTTCCTTCCCGCATGGCGTTTGCGACCTCCTCGGTCACGGACTCCCGCGTGGTGCTGGATCAGCCCGGCGCCGAGAAGCTGATTGGTCAGGGTGACGCGCTCTTCCTGCCGATGGGTGCCTCGAAGCCGATGCGTGTTCAGGGCGCGTGGGTTTCCGAATCCGAGATTCACGCCGTGGTTGAACACGTGAAGAAGCAGGCCCCGACCATCTACCGCGAGGACGTGATGGTTTCGGCCGCGAAGAAGCAGATTGACGAGGAAATCGGCGACGACCTCGACGATCTGCTGCAGGCGGCCGAGATCGTGATTACCACGCAGTTCGGTTCGACCTCGATGCTGCAGCGTAAGCTGCGCATGGGCTTCGCGAAGGCCGGACGCATCATGGACCTGCTGGAGTCGCAGGGCGTGGTGGGCTCCTCGGAGGGCTCGAAGGCCCGCGAGGTGCTGGTCCGCCCCGACGACCTGCAGGCCACCCTGGCGCGTATTCGCGGCGAGGAGCCCCCGGCGGCCGACCCGTACGCGAACGCGGTGGATCCGGGGGAGCCGGTTACCGATTATTACGACGAATCCGATGACGAGGGCTCGGAGGACGCCTGGCAGCTGACGGGCCGCTAAGCTCACGCGTTATCCACAAGCGCCCCGCACGTTCGGCGGTGCCCGATGAGGCACCCGTATAATGGACGTACGGGGCGTTTGTGCGTTCCCGATACCCTTCGGTGCCAATATTTGACGATGGCTGTGCGCGTGCCTCGCGCGGTGTGCGGCCCGCATCGAACGACCACGACACCGGGCTCACCCGTCGAGCCCGCCGACTCAAAGGAGCACCCATGAGCGACGCTCACACCCCAGCCCCCACCGGTGAGGTCCGGGCGGTGCAGCCTCGCACGTCGAATTGGAACGTTCCCAACGTGCTGACGGTTCTGCGCATCATCGCGGTGCCCTTCTTCATCGTGGCGCTGGTCAGTGGCGGTACCTTTGGTGCCGACGACCCGACCCACCGCTGGCTCGCTTGGGTGATTTTCATCCTCGCGATGCTCACGGACTGGGCCGACGGCTACCTGGCGCGTTCCCGCAACCTCATCACGAGCTTCGGCAAGATCGCCGACCCGATTGCCGATAAGTTCCTGACCGGTGCCGCGTTCATTGTGCTCTCGGCCCTGGGCGAGCTGTGGTGGTGGGTGACCATCGTGATTCTGCTGCGCGAGTGGGGCATCACGGTGATGCGCCTGTTCGTCATCAAGTACGGCGTAATGGCGGCCAGCAAGGGCGGCAAAATCAAGACGGTACTGCAGACCGTGGCGCTGGTGCTGATGCTCCTGCCGCTGGGTCAGCTGGGCCTGGGCTGGCTGGTGCCGGGCTGGGTGCTGATGGGCGCGGTCACGGCGATTACCGTGTGGACCGGCCTGGTGTACGTGCGCGATGCCTACAACCTGCGTCGCACCTGGTTGCAGAACCAGGCCGCGCAGAAGCAGCGCGCTCAATAGACGTTGATGGGGGAGTGGCTCATGCCGCTCCCCCGAACTGTACCCGGGGTGAGCGTTAGCGGCGCTCGAGCACCGGGGCGCTCGCGGAAGGAGCGGGTGCGTGAACGGGCGGTCGGGTCGGCCCGGCCGCCGGGAAAGGATGAATCATGGTTCCTCTTCTGAACGAAGGCACCCAGTCGGCTTCGCCCGAGCTGACGCGTGCCGAGGTTTTTTCGGGTACCCCGCAGGCGGCGGCTCTGCTGCTGCGCGATGCGGTGCGCTCGTGCGCATCCCAGGAACGTCCGGTGCAGGTGGCCACTGCTGAGTCCTTGACCGGCGGGGACGTGGGCGGCGCGATCTGCACGGTGCCGGGCGCATCGGCGTACTACCGAGGCGGCGTGATTTCTTACGCCTACGAGGTGAAGGCGCGGGTGCTGGGCGTGGACGCTCAGCTGCTTGCGACCGAGGGCGCGGTGAACCCGGAGGTGGCGGCTCAGATGGCGGCCGGCGCGGCGCGGGTGTGCGGTGCCGATTACGCGGTGTCGACCACGGGTGTGGCGGGGCCCGACCCCGCGGATGGCCAGCCGGTGGGCACCGTGTTTATCGGGGTGCACGCCCCGGGCGGGTGTGAGGTGTTCGAGCGCCACTACGACGGGGATCGCGCCCGGGTTCGCGCGGCGGCGAGCGCGGATGCGATTGCGCTGCTGGCCCGCGCGGTGCGGGGGAGCGCCTCCGGCTCCTTGAGGGAGAGCCTCTAGGACCCAGCCCCGCGGCGCGTCCCGGTGGCATGACCAGGCGGTGTGTGAGGCACGTGAGGCACGTGAGGCGGGGCTCGTGAAGCTTGGGGGAAGGCACAGGGGAAAGACTCGGGGAGGATATTTTACGCTTCAAAGAATTTCCCAGTCTTCTCCCAGCTTCAAGGGAATAAACACATAGCTTGGTCTGTTTGAATGGATACAAGTCTGAAGAAGATGACGAAAACAGCGAGTTTTGTAGCTCGCATCCCAAAAATCAGTTAGGCTTAACTCTGTACAGTCCCGCGCGTCGGGAGGACCTACTCAGGAAAGTGATAAAGAAGCTCATGGCTAAGCAGCGCGTATCAATCAACGGTATTACGAAGTGGAAGGAAATCGACGAGACCCCCAAGCAGGTGGCTCCGGTCGTTGAGGAAGCACGAGTTGTTCCCCTCCGCCAGGCCATCGGTGAGGTTCTTCGCGATGTCCGCCAGCGTCAGGGCCGCACCCTGCGAGAGGTTTCGCAGCGTGCCCGCGTTTCCCTCGGTTACCTGAGTGAAGTTGAGCGCGGTCAGAAGGAAGCTTCCTCCGAGCTACTGGCTTGGATCTGCCAGGCTCTGGACATCCCGATGTCCCAGATGCTGCGCGAGGTCGCCGATCGTATGGCCGTCGCAGAGGGCGTTCAGATTCCGGATACCGTTCCGGCTGAGCTGTCCGAACGCTACAAGAACGACTACTACGTCTCTCTCTAAGACGTGAGGGTGCGGAAGCTCCGCACCGCTATTGGGCCGATGCCGTACACCCCGAACGGGTGTGCGGCATCGGTTCTTTGTCGAGCAATGGCGAGACTGAATTGTGAGAATGAAGAACTCGGGGTGGGTGCTCCGCCAATGGGCACGCTGCCGCCGGGTGCGGTGAAGGAGATTGCGATGAAGCTGAGTGAGTTTTGGGCGCTCATGGAGCACGAATTTGGCGCCGGGTACGCCCCGGTGCTGGCCCGGGATCTGGTGCTGGGATCCCTGAATCACCGGACGGCGGCGGAGGCGCTGGATGCCGGTGTCAATCCGAAGACGGTCTGGTTTGCCATCTGCGAGGAACAGGAGATCCCGCAGGAGCGCCGCTGGGGCCCGGATAAGGAACCGTTGCGTTAGCTCGGTGTATGGCGGTGCGTCTAAGTGCCGCGGGGATGCGCTACGGGGGAGCGTGGCGGCCGGGTTACGGTGCGCCCCAGGCCCCGAAAGGTGTGCGCGAACCGATTGAGGCATCCTCGGAAGGGTTTCGAATATTCGAAAATATTTGCCGAAATCTTATGCGAGGTATTCGAAAATGCCTCGTAATTTTGTTCGATTCGTGCTAGACTTTTCCACATCGAGAATTTTTCGAAAAATCCGCGGGATTTTTCCACAAATCGTGAAAATGGCCTTATCCTGTCAGGCCGTGACCCTAGAGTAGTCTCAGAAGGAACCGGCAGGCGAAAAGCTGGGGCGACGAGCCCCGCCGATTCCTAGAAACATTATTGACGTCATCACTGACACCACAAAGAACGAGGTACTAACGTGGCTAAGAGCACCAAGTCTCAGAGCGTAGCTCGCGTTCCCGAAGAGGGTCGCGCCAAGGCACTTGAAGCCGTCATGGCACAGATTGATAAGAACTACGGTAAGGGCGCCGTGATGCGCCTGGGTGATAAGGAAACCACCACCACCGAGGTTATCTCTACCGGTGCCATCGCCCTGGATGCCGCTCTCGGCATCGGCGGTCTGCCCCGCGGTCGCGTGATTGAGATTTACGGTCCCGAGTCTTCGGGTAAGACCACCGTGGCCCTGCACGCCGTCGCTAATGTGCAGAAGGCCGGCGGCGTGGCCGCGTTCATCGACGCCGAGCACGCCCTCGACCCGATTTACGCCGCTAAGCTGGGCGTGGACATCGACCAGCTGCTGGTCTCTCAGCCCGACACCGGCGAGCAGGCCCTGGAAATCATGGATATGCTGGTCGGCTCCGGCGCCGTGGATATCGTGGTGGTCGACTCCGTGGCCGCGCTGGTGCCCCGCGCCGAAATCGAGGGCGACATGGGCGACTCCCACGTTGGTCTGCAGGCCCGCCTGATGAGCCAGGCTCTGCGTAAGATTACCGGTCGCCTCTCCGCAACCGGAACCACCGCGATCTTCATCAACCAGCTGCGCGAGAAGATTGGCGTGTTCTTCGGCTCGCCCGAGACCACCACCGGTGGTAAGGCCCTGAAGTTCTACGCTTCGGTGCGCATCGACATTCGCCGTATTGAGACCCTGAAGGACGGCGCGAACCCGATTGGTAACCGCACCCGCGCCAAGGTCGTGAAGAATAAGATGGCTCCGCCCTTCAAGCAGGCAGAGTTCGACATCCTCTACGGCGAGGGCATCTCCGTTGAGGGTGGTATTCTCGACCTGGCCGTGGAGAACGATATCGTCAAGAAGTCCGGTGCATGGTTCACCTATGACGGTGAGCAACTGGGCCAGGGCCGTGAAAACGTTCGTAAGCTTCTCAAGGACAACCCCGAGCTGACCGAGGAACTGCAGTACAAGGTTCTGGTGAAGCTGGGCATCATCGAGGAGGAGCCCGCCGAGGAGGCCGCAGAGGCCGAGGGCACCGAGAACGATCCGCTGGACGAGCTGGCCGAGGAGTTCTAAGCCCTCCTCGCCCGTGGGCCGTTCCCGATAGGATGTGCGGCCCGCTCGACAACGCGTGGTAATCGCCGTGCGCTGTGCTTTTCGCACGGTGCGCGGCGATTGCCGTTTAAGCCGGAACCGGCGGAGGTGCGGCTCGATACAATGGGGGAGCGCCTCCAACCGGAGGCACACGGGCTCCGGCGGGTTAGAAAGAGAGGAGGGGACAGGCAGATGGAACGAAACGTATTCGGCCAAGACGAGAACGCGCGCGGCGGCGAGCGTGACGGTATGCGCGAGGACGACGCCGGTTTCGCCGCCCTGGACGCAACTGAGCCTTTCTTCGGGTCCTCTCCGGCGCAGAACCTCGGTGGCGCGGTGTCGGGCACCGACGGCTTTTCAGGTTTTGAATCGGCGGATGGCGGTATCGCGGCTTACGGAGGTTTTGAACCCCTCACCTTTGAAGCACCCACCGCCCCGGCCGAGCTGGGAGCCTTCGAGGCGCTGGCCTTTGAAGCACCCGCGCCCCTGGCCGAGCCCGTCCTCGACTGGGGGGCTCCGCAGTACGCATCCGCGGAGCCTGACGCGCCCGCCGTGCCGCGCCTGGCATCTGAAGCGCCCGTATCGCAAAAGTTCGGGGCGCAAAGATCTGTAGCGCAAAAGCCGGTAGAGCAGAAGCCCGGGGCGAACAGGCCCGCGAAAACACCGCCGGAAGCATCTCCGAAGACCTCCGCGCCCCAAGCATCGCGGGCGGTAGGATCCGAGCCCAAAAAACTGGCGCAGGCAAAACCTGCGCAGGAAAACGTAACCCGGAAAAACACAGTCCCGCGCAAGGTTTCCGGGGAAAAGACCTCCTGGAAGATGCCGGTCCCAGAGGCAACCGAAGAGTTCCCCGATTGGCATCCGGCGGCCCACGGCTTCCGCGAGGAGCCCATCGCCCGCGATCTCGGGGACGACTACCCAGGCTACTTTCCGGTGCCCGCGGCACCCCTTGAACCCGCACCGGGCGGGGGAGCAGGGCAAGGCTCCGAGGAATCTTCGGAGGGCTCGCCGCGCCGTAGCCTGCGGGTGGATCCGAACCTGCCGGCCGTCTCCATCGACGAGGCCCCCGTGCGGGCCTTCACGCCTGGAGGCGCGGAGCCCCGCCCCATGGCGGCCGGCCGCATGAGCCGGGCCGGGGCCGCATCCATCGGGTCGGGGCTCACCGCAGAAGAAAAAGAAGAGATTGAGCGCCAGGCGCAGCAGCGGGAGAAACAGCAGAAGAAGCGCTCGAACCGGCAGAAGCCGAGCGAGTACAAACGCGGATTCCGTCGCATGAGCCCGGCGCAGCGGGAAAAGATGCAGAAGCGCTCGCCCTACGCGCCCGCCTTCGGGGCCCGGAGCGAGGAAGAGGAAACCTGTAAGAGCCCCGCGGGTCGCGGCTCGGGGAGCAACCTATTCAGGGAGGGAAGCAGCTTGAACGAGAAGCTCACCGCGGCCGAGGAAGCCTTTATTCGGGGTATCGCCGAGGAGGAGGCTCAGGGTATCGGCAGCGGCAAGCGCCCGGCCGCGCCCCGAGCCTCTCAAGCCTCCGGGGTTCGCGCGCCGAGAAAAGGCGGGAACGGCTCCGCCGGGATGGGCGGGCAGAGCCCCTCCTGGAAACAGAAGGTGCGCGCCGACCGCGCCGCCGAGGAAGCCGACCCCTACACCCGCGCCAAGACCATCGTGTACAACCAGCTGGCCTACTCAGCAAAGACCAGGGGGCAGCTGCGCAAGAAGCTCCAGTCAGAAGGCTTCGAGGCCGAGCTCATCGAGCCGCTGCTCGATAAGTTCGAGGCGGCCAAGCTCATCGACGACGCCGAATACGCCGAGACCTTCGTGCGGCAGAAGAGCCGCACCAAGAAGCTCTCGCGCGCCGCGTTGCGCCGCGAGCTGGCCGAGCGCGGGGTGCGCGGTGAGGAAGCGGAGAACGCCCTGGCCCAGCGTACCGACGAGCAGGAACGAGAGGACGCCGCCGAGCTGGTGCGCAAGAAGCTACGCCCCGGCATGAATCTGAGCGACCGCGCCGAGAAGGATAGGGTCACCCGTCGCCTGCTGGGGATGCTTGCGCGCCGCGGCTACTCCTCCTCGGTATCGATGTCGGTAATCCGCGAGGAGCTTGCCGCCTACGGCGCGGAGGACGACCTCTGGTAAGGGCCTGCGGTAGGAAGTCGGCAGGAGGACGGCAGGAGGACTGCGCAGCTACGCTCGGCACTATGACGAGCAAAAGGGGGAGCCCGCCACCGAAATACTCTGCGGCGGGCTCACCCTTTTAAAACCCTATAAAGCCCCCTGTCGAAGGCCTATGGCCGTTCCCTACTCGGGCGCGTCCAGACGCTCGGCACATTCGGCCAGGGTTGCATCCTGCGAACCCGAAATCTGCAGGAGCAGGCGCATCAGCTGCGCGCCCTCGCGGCGAATCATCGGGAGCAAGGCCGCACGCGGGGAAGCGGAGTAGAGCTCCACGAGCACGCACACCGTGACCGCGGTGCACACCGCAAGATCCTCGGCCAGGTGCGCCTCGAGCGGAGCATCATCGAAGAGCGCGGAGTACAGCGCCGGCAGGGCCCGCTGACGGTCCACCCGGTAGCGCGGGTATTCCGGTGACGAGGGGAAGCCCAGCATGGCCTCGACGAAGGGGAAGCCTCGGTGATGCAGGCAGGTGCCCTCAGCGTCCACGATGCGCACCGGTGCGTCCTCGGCCGGGCCGATGAGCACGTTCTGCGGCGAAAAATCACCCGAGGACAGCATGTAGACGCGCCCGCGGTTGAGCTTGAACTGCTCGGGAACGGGCGGACGCTTGGTGAAGAAGGGCTGCACCACGCGGCGGAAGCGGAAGGAGAGCTCCTCCACGGCGGGCGGCAGAGTACTGCGCGATTCGAGGTCCTCGGGAAGCTCGAAACCCTCGCGGTCCTCGAGGTGTTCCTGCTCGTCCACGCCGTAAATTCGCTTGAGGCCACGCTCGGCCAGCGCCGGGGAGGCGATGGCCCCGGGGAATTGCGCCTTGCGGTCGGCGCGGGCCAGGTTCGCGCGGTAGCTTTCCACGGCCTCACCCATGATGCCGCTGGCGCCAAGGGAACGGTACGCCTCAATGTAGTAGTTCAGCGCATCCAGCGCCTGCTGTTCGGTGCCCTCCGTCAGGGCGTGGGCAACCGAGTACTGCTCGCCCTCGGCGGTTCCGGCGCTTACATCCTCGAGTGCGATGACCCGCAGCTCGGCATCGGCACCGTAGAACCGCGGGAAGAGCCCGGGCACCTGCTCGTTGAGGGCCGGTAGGCCGTAGCGTTCGCGCAGGTAGCCGAAGCCGCCGGCGTTCTGCGTGGAATCCTTGCGGCGGTAGCGCTTAAGAATCAGGGAGGACGTCAGGGCCTCGGCGGCCTCCGCGGGGTCGGCTGCCTCAAAGTTCACACGCACCACGACCGAGCGCATGCCGGTGCCCAGAATCCGTACGCTCGCAAGGTCGCGGCCGCCGGATTGCTCCAGGCCCTTCGCCCAGGCCAACATGCGCGAGAGGTTGCGGCGCATCGCGGCGGAGTCTGCGCTCGCCTGGGGCGGCACGGGGGTGTAGAGGGCGATGGCCTCCTCGATGAGAGCCTCGATGAGAGCATCGTCGGTAGAGCCGGCCTCGGCGCTAGGGGAGCGCCCGGCCTCGGGGGCGACCTCCTCCGGGTTTAACACCTCGGGAGCCTCCGCCAGCTGCGCGGGGGCATCGGAAGAGCCAGAAGAATCGTTCGGTGAAAAACGCGAAAAGTTACTACTAAGGGAAACCTGCATAGAGCCATTATCCCCCATCGGATACCCTATAGGGCATGACTTCGACCCTCAGCGATTCCGCCCAGACCCCCGAAACCAGCCCCCGCACCTACGAAGTGCGCACTTTCGGCTGCCAGATGAACGTGCACGACTCCGAACGAATGTCGGGTCTGCTCGAAGCTAACGGCTACGTTCGCGCTGAGGAGGGCGTCGAACCCGACCTGGTTGTTTTCAATACCTGCGCGGTGCGCGAAAACGCCGCCAACCGCCTCTACGGTAACCTCGGTCAGCTGGCCCCCGTCAAGCGCCGCCATGAGGGTATGCAGATTGCCGTGGGCGGCTGCCTGGCGCAGAAGGATCAGGACGCCATTATCGAGAAGGCGCCCTGGGTGGACGTCGTTTTCGGTACCCATAACATCGGCTCCCTGCCGGCGCTGCTGGAGCGCGCCCGCCACAACCACGAGGCGCAGGCCGAGCTGCTCGAATCCCTCGAGGTGTTCCCCTCGACCCTGCCGACCAAGCGCGATCACGTGTACTCGGGCTGGGTGTCTATCTCCGTGGGCTGCAACAACACCTGCACCTTCTGCATCGTGCCCTCGCTGCGCGGTAAGGAGAAGGACCGCCGCCCCGGCGACGTGCTCGCCGAGGTTCAGGCGCTGGTCGACGACGGCGCTATCGAGGTGACCCTGCTGGGCCAGAACGTGAACTCCTACGGCGTGGAGTTCGGCGACCGCCATGCGTTCTCCAAGCTACTGCGCGCCTGCGGTGAAATTGAGGGCCTGGAGCGTGTACGCTTCTCCTCCCCGCAC
>ERZ773212.958-NODE-958-length-13640-cov-3.820758_pt1 | contig 13640 bp, 9 predicted proteins | sample MGYA00581005_ERZ773212 | MGnify/ENA primary metagenome ERZ773212 (study PRJEB29015, sample SAMEA2738154) | human oral metagenome | biome: human oral; feature: human-associated habitat; material: saliva | place: China | collected 2196 ... | reverse complement strand
TTGATTTGACGAGCGAGGCCGGCGAAGTACTAGTGATCGTCGGGTCGAGCGGCTCGGGCAAATCGACGCTGCTAAGATGTTTGAATTTACTTGAAAAACCCACTTACGGATCGGTTTTTGTTGATGACGTTGACATTACTCAACCGCACGTTAATATTAATAAAATCCGCCAGCGTATCGGTATGGTGTTTCAGCAATTTAATCTATTCCCTAATATGACAGTGCTAGATAATATCAAATTAGCGCCTAAGAAACTACGCAAAGTATCGGATCGTAAAGCGAATCGGCGAGCCAAAGAGCTGCTTGAGCAGGTTGGTTTAGCTAACAAAGCCAACGAATATCCGCAGCATCTGTCGGGCGGCCAGCGGCAGCGAGTGGCTATCGCTCGGGCGCTTGCCATGGAGCCAGAAGTTATGCTGTTTGATGAGCCAACTAGCGCGCTTGACCCAGAAATGATTGGCGAGGTGCTTGATGTGATGCGCGATTTAGCTAAGCAGGGCATGACCATGGTGATCGTCACGCATGAAATGAGCTTTGCCCGTGAAGTTGGCACCCGGATGATTTTCCTTGACAAAGGTGACATCATTGAAGATGGCCCGCCTAAACAAGTAATGGACCACCCGAAGACTGAACGAGCGCGCCAGTTCTTTAGTGCTGATAAATAGAAAAAATACAACAAAAATCAGGCACATGACTTGCGGCTGCAGCGAATTGGTTTTGGCCTTTTTAGCATCCCATTAGCTATAGCTATCGCAATTGCTTTCGCGGTATCGCAGATAATGGTTGGCCCAGACAGTAGTTTTGGCGGCAATGCCATGTTTAACTTTATGTCGCTGGCCTTCCTTTGTGTTGGGATACCGTGCATTGTGGCTGGTTTGATATGTTTTGCTAAGAGCGAGATGTAATTGTTTAAGCTTTGAGTCGATAATTTCCTCTGATATAGTCAATAATCAGAGGAAAGAGTGGTTAGTAAGCGAGAAAAATCAGATAAGGATAGTCAGGCGCCGCCGGTTAAAAAGCGTGCTAGTGTTAAAACTGCGTCAAAGAATCGTGAAAAATTACATGATGATTTGGAAAATAAAAAGTCTGGCAGTAAGTTAGACCCTGGTCTGTATTGTTTCACGGCCATCGCTCAGTTTCATGGTATTCCTGCCGACCCGGAGCAGATTGTTCACGCGTTAGCGATTGATCCGCGGATAGGTATGAGCGAGTCAGATATGCTACGAGCGGCGCGTTCATTAAAATTGAAGGCGCGGGCGGCTACGGTTAATTCTAAACAATTAGCAAAGTTGCCATTACCGCTAATCGTTGGTATGAAAAATGAAAAGTTCGCGGTGTTGGCGCAAATTGCCGAGGATAGTATGGCGGCGCAACTTGCTGATACTAAGAATGACAGTCGCCGCAAGGTCAAAGGTTCTGGAAAAATCATCAACAGTAAATTCCTCATTTTACCGCCAAATGGCGGGCCGCCGCAGGTGATGTCGGCTGAGGATTTTCAGGATGAATGGACTGGTCGCGTGATGTTATTCACGCAGCGTTTCTGGAAAGAGGCAGATAGAAAGTTTAACCTCAAATGGTTTATTCCGACGATTATTAAATACAAAAAGCCGCTGCTTCAGGTGTTGTTGGCAGCGTTAGTTGTGCAGATTATCGGAATTTTTACGCCAATTTTGACGCAGGTTGTCATCGATAAAGCTCTCGCGCATCATAGCGTCTCGACGCTTGACGTCATCGTTGGCGGGCTGGTGATTATCGCGCTGTTTGAGGGGATGCTTGGCATTGCTCGTAATTATATTTTCACTCATACCACTAGCCGGATTGACGTAATTTTGAGTTCGCGGTTGTTTCGGCACTTATTTGCTTTGCCGCTAAGGTATTTTGAAACGCGGCGGGTCGGCGACACCACGGCGCGGGTGCTGGAATTGGAGCGGATTCGGGCTTTTTTGACTGGTACGCCGATGACGGCGCTGATCGACATTAGTTTTATGTTTGTTTATATCATTGTCATGTTGTTTTATAGCACGACATTAACGTGGGTGGTATTGGGCAGTCTGCCGGTATTTGCGATTTTGTCTTGGATAATCACGCCGCTGCTTCGCCAGCGTTTAGATGAAAAATTTAACACTGGCGCTGAATCTCAATCGTATTTGGTTGAGTCTATCACTGGCGCACAGACTATCAAATCGTTTGCGCTGGAGCCGCAACTTCAGAAAAATTGGGAGGGTCGGCTGAGTAATTATGTTCGCGCTAGTTATAAAACTAATTTACTGTCAGGCAATGCTGGCGCGCTCGGTCAACTCATTCAAAAGATTTTTGACATCGCTATTTTATGGGTCGGTGCGCATATGGTGATGGCGGGCAGCTTGACTATCGGCGGGCTGATTGCTTTTCGGATGCTGAGCGGCCGGGTGAGCGGGCCTGTATTACGCCTCGTGCAGTCATGGCAGGATTTTCAGCAAACGGGGATTTCGATGAAGCGGTTGGGTGAAATCTTTAACATCAAGCCGGAGCCGACACTTGATCCGAGCAAGTCGCGCCTGCCGAGTATCACTGGCGATGTGCGGTTCGAACACGTGCGTTTTCGCTATGCGCCAGATAGCCCGGAAGTCATCCGCGATGTGTCGTTTGGCATTCGTCCTGGCACGGTGGTCGGAGTGGTTGGGCGCAGCGGTTCGGGCAAAAGTACGATTTCTAAATTATTGCAACGATTGTACGTGCCAGAATCAGGCAAGATTTTGATTGACGGCGTCGATATTGCTACTACCGACCCGAGCTGGTTACGCCGGCAAATTGGTGTGGTTTTGCAGGAAAACTTTTTGTTTAATGCCAGCGTGCGTGATAATATCGCGGTGCATGTGCCGAGTAGCAGCATGGATGACATTGTGAGGGTAGCAAAAATTGCTGGCGCGCATGAGTTTATTACCGAATTGCCTAACGGTTACGATACGATAGTTGGCGAGAAAGGCGAGGGCTTGAGCGGCGGGCAAAAGCAACGCATCGCTATCGCCCGGGCGCTGCTACATAATCCTAAAATCCTGATTTTTGACGAAGCGACATCAGCGCTTGACTATGAGTCGGAAAATATCATTCAGAAAAATCTCAAGCAGATTACGGCTGGTCGAACGGTCATTATCATCGCGCATCGTTTGTCGACGCTCAAATCGGTCGACAAAATCATGGCAATTGATCGCGGCCAATTGGTTGAATATGGTACGCCGGCGGTACTGCTGAAAAAGAATGGTTTGTACGCGTACCTGCATAGGCAACAGTCAGGAGACGAAGCATGAGTTGGCTAAAACGCGACCGGCTGCAGTATGAATTTTTGCCAGCAGCTGAGGAAATTATTGAAACGCCAGCCGCTCCGCTGGGCGCGTTGGTGGTTTGGCTAGTTACATTGTTGCTGATTGTGGCGTTGGCATGGTCATACTTTGGCAGGATTGATATTGTAGCGGTAGCTAACGGTAAAATCTCCACTGAAGGCAGTACCAAGGTTATCCAGCCGGCGATTTCTGGCGTGGTGACAAATATTAATGTGCATGAAGGCCAGCGCGTTAAAAAGGGTGAAACCTTGCTGGCGCTTGATAAAACCACTGCTGAAAAAGATGTTGCTACCGCCAATCAAAGCCTTAACGCGGCGCGAGTCGAGCGCGATATTTTGCGGCGGCTAGCTGTTGGTGGCAACACTGATGAGATCATCAACAATGCAGATTTGCCAGACGAGACTAAAGCCATGTTGCGGCAATTTGCCAGTTCGCAAACCGCACTTTCTGCGGCCAGGCAGCAAGCTGTAAATGGTACGATTTCTAACTACCAGCAACAATTACAATTTAATCAGCAAGCGAAAAACCAGCTGGAAACCAACGCGCAAAATCTTAAAAATCGCAAGGCCGAGATTGAAAAACAATTACCAAATGCCAATCCTGTCGATAAGCTGCGCCTGCAGAATGAACTGAGCAATATTGATCAGCGAATCACTAGCGCTGACAGTGCTGTCCTTGGTCAGAATCAGCAACTGCTGCAATCGCAGTCGGCGCTCACTCAGGCGCAAAATCAATCGCAAACCCAAACTGCCGAAACCAACAGCGCCTTTAACAATCAAATTATAGCGTCGGAAAAAAGAATTATTGAACTGGAAAATAATCTAGTCAAAGCTAGGCAAATGTTGGCGCAAACCACCATCACTGCGCCTGTCGATGGTACGGTACTGTCGCTGACGGTGAAAACGATTGGCGGCGTGGTGAATGCTGGGCAGCAGCTGGCGCAAATTGTGCCAGAAAAAGTACCGCTTTATGTTGATGCAGCGCTAGATAATCAAGATATCGGTTTCGTTAAACCTGGCCAACGCGTGGTCGTTAAAGTTGCCACGTATCCATTTCAACGTTATGGTTACTTGGAGGGGACAGTTGAAAATATTAGTCCCGATTCTATTCAGGATGATAAGAAAGGTCTCATTTATAAAGCTAAAATTAAATTGAATGACGAGAAAAGCTCCAAGCAAAACCAACTCAAATTGCTGCCAGGCATGAGCGTCTCCGCCGAAATCGCCACCGGCCAGCGCCGCATCATTGAATTCTTCCTCGACCCGCTAATGACTAAGGCGGATGAGAGTTTGAAGGTGAGGTGAAATAATGTTTGGCGCGCGGCATGAATAACGCAACTTATTTATATTTTTGACGCGCTATTAAAATAACGCACCGTCATGAGACGCAGTAGCTGATATAATTTATCAACGTCGCTATCTTTACGAATAATGCCGCCTGGACGCGAAAGCTTATTGTCTGACTCCATCTGGATGATGGTATAAGTCAGTAGATTGAGTAAAAATTCAACGCTGTATCCTTCGCTGTGAACAATTTGGCGGCGGGCGCTGTCGATTGATTTTAACATTGGCTGGTAGTCGGCGATATCAATATTAAACTTAGCCAGGGCGATTTGCAGTGATTGCATAAATGTCGGGCGAGCAATTAACTTATAAATATCATTTTCCGGACGCAAATAAAAATCGCGGACGTCGTCCGCTAATTCAGGCTCAATTGATTTAATTGCCGCTAAAACTTTTTGGATGTCATGAAGAGTCTGCTGTTTGGCGCTACGATTTTGCCGGCGAATTTCACGTTCGGCAACCGCTTCGACGAAACTTTGTAGCGCGAAAATTAAACTGGTAATATTCATATGTACAGCATTGGAACTGGTACAGCTGAAAATCTAGCAAAATATTTATCTAAATTATTAAACGAAAAGGCGTGTTTTTGGTAAGCAAAGCTGTATCGCAACTGCGATTCGAGCTGGATGGGCGGTTCATCACGGACTTGGCTGGAATTAATTTTGGTAGCGTATCCAGCGAAGATTGACGCGCGTATATCGCAGTGAATGGAGGAGCCCAACTTCGTCGAGACGGCGCGTTTGATGAACTGGCTGGACATGCCAGTAGCGTGCGACTGAAAACCTAAGTTGTCTGGCGCGTGTTGAGCGAGCGTGGTGATATGAGCGCTCGAATATTTGCGCAGAGGCATAGTTAAGCTATCCGCTTCAGTAGATTGCCAGTGCAAATAGGCGCGGATATTGTACGCGATATTTTCTGGCGCGCCTTGGATGAGAGTCTTATTGTAAAATACGAACGGCGCGATGCAGTCATTTCTGGATTTGATAATAATCAGTACTTTGTCAAATTTTCCAGACGCCAGAAATGTCATTGATGCGGTTAGTTCGGAGGTTGTGGTGTCAAACTGACCATAGCCAGAAGCGATTATTTCTTTACTCTCGGCATCCAGGTAAAACGCCTCGCCGATATACAAGTTATTGCGGCGTCTTTTGTGCTCCATGGTTGTATTATAGTACAGGTATGTCTGTGATAGCTTGTTGTATTGCGCTTATCCTTAAGATAAAATAATAAGTGATAAAGAGGTTGTATTGTATGGCGAAGAGTAAAAGCAAAAGGACGAACAAATCGCGCGTAAATAATAAAAAAGCCTGGCAAGTTATCTTGATTATTCTGTCGTCAATAGTTGTGGTAGTGATTGTATTGTACATTATAGGTGGAATTATAGTAGATAGAGAAATTAATAAACGTTCGGTTAGCGATAAGACAGAACAGGCCAACATAACTAACTATCTAAGAAACAAATATGACCAAGATTTTGAGGTGAAAAAACCCAGCTGCAACGGCGGTGGTCTTGGCGTTTCTTGCGTATGGTCTGCTGATGCTTATCCTAAATCAGATAAAAGCATAAAGATATATGTTTCTCGAGTAGACAATCAGACAAAATATAGCGACGACTATGTTGTAAGAACTTGGCAAAAAGAACAAACTGCCAAAATTCAGCCTAAGGCTAAAGAAGTATTTAAGGACATGCCCGTTGATATCAAAGTTAGACTAGGCGTAATAGATCCAGAGATAGAGCGTACTTTCACTCTGAAAAAACCAACTTTCGAGGAGGTATTTTTAGTTGAAAATAAAGTTAGGCAGCGTGGTAATTTAGCTTATGGATTAAATTTTAAATATGACGGTGACATTAAAGACGAGAGTCGCTTTGCTAGTGGCATACACGAGATGATGGAGTATACGAAAAACGTGGGAGTGAGTCCTAAAGATATATCTGTAAACATATACTTATCGAAGAATGGCAAGCTTATTTCAAGAAAATATTGTAATAGAGATAAGTTGTCATCAATTAATGAGATAAAAGGTTGTATTGATACGTCAAAAAATATGCCAGTAGAGGAGGGCGATAGATGGTAAAAACCATTGAGTACTTAAGTTTGTCAGCATTAGCTTATGCTGATTTTAAAAAATCTGATGCTGGATTAACTCTGGACGAGATTATTAGAGATGAGCAGAAAAAGAAATCACGCAAAGAATTTGATCTTGATAGACCTCAGCTCTCCGCTCTCCGAGACTCTTCTAACCCTCTCCGCTCCTGGAAAGCTTCTTCTGCGATGTACTTGTTTGGTTATAAAGCTTGAGGTAAAATAAAGGCAGAGCATTAATTGTTTAATATGCAAGGGATTAAGGTGGTATGGCTGGAATCAATAAGTCAAAAAGTAGTAAGCAAAATAAAAACAAATCACCTGGCCCATATAAGAGGAAAATTATTACACTAGCTTCCGTAGTTGTCATTGTAGTTATATTGTTTATTATCTTGAATCTATATCTAGATTCGCTATTGCAGATATCTTCGTCGGGTGAGGCAAAACAGCAAATGCAACAATATCTTTCCGGCAAATATAGCGAAGATTTTAATATAAGTAAGCCTAATTATGAGAACGGGGGCTTTGGAGTAACTGGCTCATGGAGGTCTGAAGCTCATCCTATATCAAATCAGAAGTTAAAGTTCGATGTAGGCTGTACCCCATCTAGTGATGGGACTTTTGGCCCATCAAGCTGCAGCGACCAATACATCGCCGCCATCTGGTCAGTCCAAGCCAGTAAGGAGCTAGAAGCTATAGTAAAAGAAGTTAATGCCAGTAGCAGCAATGGCTATAAAGCAGATAGTGCACAGGCAGAAATTATCCTATCTGGCGATTTAGTAGATTCTGTCAATAAACAATCTAAATATGAAGACAATAAAACCAAAGATGAAGGCTTCCTCTACAGGCTAATAATAGACGCTCCAAACGACAGCCAAAAGGCTTCTTACGTATTTAAGATTGTGGAAAGACTACGACAAGAAGGTGTATACAGTGTAGACGTAGATGTAAATAGAAATAACAATTCAAAGATAAGATGCGAAGTGTTCTTTAATAAAAATAAATTAGGTAACAAAGACGATATAGAGTCATGCATTGTTAAGACGGGAGAATAGAAAGATGGCATTAAGTACAAAAGACTATCTAAATCTGAGTGCGCTGGCATACATAGATTTTAATAAATCTCTTATGGGTGTAACCATTAAAGAGCTTATTGAGCGTAAAGCTATTCCGAAAGATGATCTAAATAAAAATCCCGAACTCTCCGCTCTCCGAGACTCTTCTAACCCTCTCCGTTCCTTTGTCCTTCTTTCGCAATCTCCACTTACATACACTCGCACAGTTAAAGATCGTAATGGCATTAGAACCATTACGGTAGAAAATGAGTTTTCTTGCATTGCTCTACAGAACCCAGAAACCAAAGAGATTATATTCGCTTTTCGTGGCACTAACAATTTTGGAGATTGGGACACTGATGGGCTTATTGGCTCCAGAGTATTTCCAGCAGACTGGATGGGGCAATTTGCTGCTGCTAGAAAGTTTGTTTTTCAAACTCTCAATCAATATGGCCCTATTTGTTATAACGATCAGAATGCGATGTTTAAGGCTATTGGTCAAGGTAGTAATGTTAGCTTCACTGGGCACTCTCTCGGCGGTGCGTTGGCTCAATATATGACATATAAGACCGCCAAATTGGACAAAGGTGACGCTGGTATAAAGTCTGTAACTTTTGATGCTGTTGGTATTGGCGATAATGTTGGTGTATCATCTATAGATGCTGACAAGTACAACTCTACAGATCATGTCAATTCTCTTGACTGGGTCGGTACATATGGATTGCAACTCGGTAAAACTGTTACTCATATAGACAACTCCGAAGTAGATTACGCAAAGGTAAATTTTAGCTCTCTTGGCAAAATGTTGTCTGCTCGTCTTCGCCTAAATCGTGGAGAAATCAATATTCTACAGTACAAGCAAGAGATAGATGGTATTAGAAAGTCTATAACTAACGGTGCTGACGGCTATACTGAAGATGATACTGTAGCGGTGTACAGAGGCTATGAAGATGTTGGTGGAAAGGGCGGCGGCGGGCTGTTCAATATCTCTTTGCACGGTTTAGATAGATTTCTTACCGACGATCCAAGTAAACCGGGTATACAGTACAAATTAACCAATACCGTTTCAAATCAAAACTCTTCCGTCTCTAGTCTACGCGATTTATTCAATCTTATCAATGCGCTTCAAGTAGTGGAAAGGGCTAAGTTAGATAATAACTATACTGCAGATATAATATCGTACATACCACTTAATACTAGCGTACACCAAGGTGCTGTTTATTACCGCTTAGTTACTTTACCAGACGGTTCAGTATCCGATCATTCTTACACGCATGATCAAATTGCTTATGCTAATTATATTATCCAGCAGTTTGAGCGAAAGGCGAATTCTAAATCTTTCAGCTCGGTTTTTACGGATTATCAAGATGCTACCACAGCCCCTAAGGTTGACCCTCTCATATTAGATTTGAATGGCGACGGCTTAGCGACTACAAACTTGGATCAATCAGACGTATATTTTGACCTGGATAGCAACGGCTTTGCTGAGAGGACGGCTTGGATTGATGCTAATGATGGTTTGCTGGTGTTAGACCGCGATGGTGACGGCAAGATAACTAATGGACAGGAGTTATTTGGTGATCAAACATTGTTGTCTAATGGCACTCGCGCGACGAGCGGGTTTGAGGCGCTGCGTGAATTTGATGATAATAAGGACGGCAAAATAGACGCCAGCGATATTATTTATCTCAAGTTGAAGGTGTGGCAGGATTTGAACAGAGATGGTGTATCGCAAGCCGAAGAGATGAAATCGCTAGCTGATGTCGGTATCAAAGCTATTAACCTCAATTCGACGGTTACGGGCGCAGCTGATGCTATGGGCAATATTCAACGCCGTTTGGGTAGTTTTGTGAAAACTGACGGTAGCGACGGGCAAATTGGAGAATATTTATTGAATAGAGACACTATGAGCTCTCTTGATACGTTTGGTGATTCGGTTGCCATACCAGACGATATCGCAGTGTTGCCTGATTTACAAGGCGCGGGTAATGTTTCTTCGCTGCGTATAGCTATGGCAAGAGATGAGAGCGGGCAGCTAAAAAAGATGGTGTTAGAGTTTTTGGAGACTAAAGACGCTGCCGCTCGCGATAAGTTGTTTACAAATATTGTTTACAAGTGGGTGGGCGCCGACGTGGTAGATCCTGATAGTCGCGGCAAGTTAATGGATGCCAGACAGTTGGCGGTGCTGGAGAAGTTCATGGGTATGGGTTTCATGGGGACTAATGGCGCGAACCCTAATGCGAACGCAGCGCCGCTGTTGCAAAAAGCTTACTATAAGTTGTTCGATAGATTATACGCTGCAATGGCCAGCGCCACTTATTTGAAGGACATTATCAGTAGGGTTAATTACAAAATTGGAGAGTCTGGGGCTGTAATTGAGTTTGCTGATGTCATTAATGACATAGATAAGGCTATCGATAACGATAGTGTTTCTGGAAAACAATTGTTGGCTGACTTTTTGCGGGTTGTTTATGGGTCTGGTTTGAGCAATGATACGAATTTATTGCATTTTTGCAATCATTTTGCCGCCAAATCACCAGAGCTAGCCAGAATAGTCTATTCTGCTAATAAAGATGCTATTATCGGGAGTGACAAATCAGATCCGCTTTATGGGACTGCGGCTGATGATTTTGTCTATGGTGGTGCTGGAAACGATACTTTATATGGCGGTATCGGTAATGATACCTATATGTTTAATAGGGGCGATGGGGCAGATTATATATCAGAAGCGGGCGGTATCGATGCTGTAAGATTTGGCGAGGGCATTAGAGCTGAGGATGTATGCGTGAAACGTGTTAAGGCGTATAGCGGCTCCAGTCAGTACTATAACCTCGAGCTTTCTATCAAGGGATCCGAAAATGACAAAATAACTATCGAAAGGTATTTTGGGTATTATGACGGAAATGTGTTTAGCTCGGGATTCAAAGATATGCCGCATCAAATGGTAGAAAAGATTATATTTGCGGACGGTACTGTCTGGACACAAGATAATATATACCAAATGACGCACAAGCTAACTGGCACTAATGAAAATGACACGCTAGCAGCCTATGACAAGGGCGCTGTTGAATATCACGGTCTAGGGGGTGATGATACTTTGAGAGGCGATGAGGGGGACGACCTCCTTTATGGCGATGTTGGCCAAGACTGTCTATATGGCAGTGCTGGCAACGACATGCTTGTTGGGGGTCAAGGTGCAGATGAATTGAGAGGCGGTTCAGGTGATGATACGTATGTATTTAACAAAGGAGATGGGGTCGATTACCTAGTAGAGGATGGCGGTATCGACACAATCCAATTTGGTGAAGGTATTAGAGCTGAGGATGTATGTGTGAAACGTATTGTAATGTATAGAGGTTATAGTCAATATTATAATTTGGAATTATCCTTTAAGGATTCTAGTGATAAAATAACCATTGAGAAATACTTTGGTTATTATGAGGGCAGTTATTTTAGTTCAGGATTTAGGGATACGCCAAACCAAATGATAGAGAAAATCACTTTTGCGGACGGTACTGTTTGGACTCAAGACAATATCAATCAGATGACGCACAACCTAGTAGGTACGGACAAAGACGATACCTTTATAGCTTTTGATAAAGGTGCTGTAGAATACTATGGTTTAGACGGTAACGATTATCTTCACGGAGATGCTGGCAATGATGTAATTTATGGAGGTTCTGGAAAAGATCGTTTGCATGGTGGTGCTGGAGACGACCTCCTTTATGGTGAACAAGACGCTGATGAAATCAGCGGTGACGATGGTAATGATATTCTATATGGCGGTCAAGGTGCGGACAGGCTGAATGGTGGTATGGGTGATGATACTTATATATTCAACAGAGGGGACGGATCAGACTATATTGTAGAAAGTAACGGAGTTGATACTATTAAATTTGGCGAGGGTATTAAACCGGAAGATGTAAGAGTGAAGCGCGTTATAGCGCCTAGCGGCTATAGTCAATACTATAATTTGGAGTTGTCTATTAAGAATTCTAACGATAGTATAACTATTGAAGGGCAATTCGGATACTATGACGGCAGCTACTTTAGTTCTAATCCAAGATTTAGAGATATGCCAGAGCGAGCAATAGAGAAAATCGTCTTTGCGGATGGTACTGTCTGGACGCAAGATAATATATACCAGATGACTCATAAAATTACGGGTACCGACGGAGATGATCATCTAGCCGCTTTTGACAAAGGTGCTGTCGAATATCATGGATTGGAGGGTAATGACTATCTTTACGGCGGCGCTGGCGACGATAAATTATATGGAGATTCTGGTAGAGATGATCTTTATGGTGGCGATGGCAACGATATTCTCGTAGGCGGTCAAGGTAATGATAGTATTGAAGGTGGTAATGGCGATGATTTGTACATATTCAACAAAGGAGATGGAGCAGATTATATATCGGATGCGTCTGGATTAGCAGATGAAGTACATCTTGGTTATGACTCGCTAGATATTATATTTGAGCATGCTGGCAGTAACCTCCGCCTCCGCATGCCAGGCTCGCTTGACGCTATTACGGTTAGTTCGTGGTATAGCAGCGATAATTACAAAATTGAGACTTTCAAGTCGGCTAACGGCAGTGTTATCACGCATACTCAGGTCGATAGTCTCATTCAAGCCATGTCTTCTTTCCAAAAAGACACTGGCATGACTTGGGAGCAAGCTGTAATAAATCAGCCGACGCAGGTACAATCTATCATTCAGCAATATTGGACGGCACCGACTACTTGATTTGGCTGATAAAAGGCTTGCATAAGCGTCATAAATCTATATAATGAAAACTATATAAGTAAATAAACAATGAATCATTTAGATCATAGCGGAGGTGGGCGTGAATCAAAAACCATTGCAAATCAATTCTGAAATCGGCGTACTCAAGACCGTACTGTTGCATCGGCCGGGCGAGGAGCTAGAGAATCTTACTCCTGATTATCTCAAGGACTTGCTGTTCGATGATATTCCGCACCTGAAGGTGGCGCAGCAAGAGCACGACGAGTTTGCTAACGTCCTGCGCGACCATGGCGTCGAAGTGCTGTATTTGGACGAATTGGTGACAGAGGCGTTAAACAACAGCGATAGTCTGAAAGCAGAATTTGTCGACGAGATGCTGGCAGCGTCTAAGCAAGATTCGCGTCGAGTCACGCAGAGTTTGCGCGATTTCCTGCTCTCGATGCCAACCAACGCTATGGTGCGCAAAATTATGGCTGGTGTGCGTAAAGACGAGATTTCTCTACCGCCAGAGCATCACCAGCAGCTGCACGATATGGTTGAACAAGACCATTATCCATTCTACCTAGATCCAATGCCGAATTTGTACTTTACACGCGATCCAGCCGCGACTATTGGCAATGGCTTGACGATCAACAAAATGCATTGGCCAGCCCGCCGCCGCGAATCGCTATTCATGCGTTACATTATTGATCATCATCCGCGGTTTGCTGGTAAGAATGTGCCGGTGTGGTATGATCGTCACGAAAAGTTCTCAATTGAAGGTGGCGATGAGCTAGTGTTGAGCAGTGAAGTGATGGCCATCGGCGTATCGGAGCGCACCACGGCTGAGGCGATTGAAAAGATGGCGACGAAACTGTTTGCTGGCTCTGGCTTTAAGAAAGTCGTTGCTATGGAGATTCCGAAGTCGCACGCCTTTATGCACCTGGATACGGTGTTTACTATGATTGATCGGGACAAGTTTACTATTCATCCAGAAATCCGCGATCGTGGCGGCAAGATGAATTGTTTCGTATTGGAAAAGGTTGAGGGACAGCCGTTCCCGCGCATTACGCATGAGACGGATCTCGAACATGTCTTGCGGGTGGCGTTGG
>ERZ773212.951-NODE-951-length-13701-cov-4.306317_pt1 | contig 13701 bp, 14 predicted proteins | sample MGYA00581005_ERZ773212 | MGnify/ENA primary metagenome ERZ773212 (study PRJEB29015, sample SAMEA2738154) | human oral metagenome | biome: human oral; feature: human-associated habitat; material: saliva | place: China | collected 2196 ... | reverse complement strand
TTGCTAAGGCGATTGAAGAATTAGAATTGACAGGTTCAGCTAGCGACAAATTGGCCCAACTCTTTGCTCTTAGTCCTGTTATTGACGCTTTCTTTGACAATACAATGGTTATGGCAGAGGATGAGGCTGTGAAAAATAACCGTTTGGCCCTTCTTACAGGTCTTGTAGCCAAAGCTAAGGCTGTCGCTGCTTTCAACCAATTGAACACAAAATAGAGGTAAAAGAATATGGATCCTAAAAAAATTGCTCGTATTAATGAGCTTGCTAAAAAGAAAAAGACGGAAGGTTTGACTGCGGAAGAAAAAGTAGAACAAGCCAAACTTCGTGAAGAGTATATCGAAGGCTATCGTCGTTCCGTTCGTCACCACGTGGAAGGAATTAAAATCGTGGATGAAGAAGGAAATGACGTGACACCAGAAAAACTACGTCAAGTCCAACGAGAAAAAGGCTTGCATGGCCGTAGCCTTGATGATCCCAATTCATAAATAGACAATAGAAAACTCGATCAGATGTTGAACTGATCGAGTTTTCTAGTTCTATATGGGCTACTCTGAATCCTTATCTCTATTTTTGTAGTTTTTCCATTGATTTTTAAATATCCAAATGGAGACGGCAAGAACAAAGGTAGCTGTCCAAAAAATCCAAGGGACAGGAGTTTGTAGGAAAAAGTAAACTGCAATAAGATCGGCAACTAGCAGGCCAAGGAGAAGGTATTTCTTATCTTTCATAGAGTTATTGTATCACAATTTGCTTCTCTAGGTCTATTGGTTGATAGAATGAAATAGGATGAGGTTTTTAAAGAATAGGAAGTTTTTATCTTGAAACGGTGTGTGGATAGAGGAAAGAATCTCAAGTGCATCCTGGTCAGATTTGTGGTAAAATAGATAAGATATGAGTAAAGAATTTCATCATGTAACGGTCTTGCTCCATGAAACGATTGATATGCTGGATGTAAAGCCAGATGGAATCTATGTGGATGCCACATTAGGTGGAGCCGGCCATAGCGAATATTTATTAAGTCAATTAAGTGAAAAAGGACATTTATATGCCTTTGACCAAGATCAGCATGCGATTGATAATGCGGAGAAACGATTGGCTCCTTATGTTAAAAAGGGCATGGTAACCTTCATCAAAGACAATTTCCGGAATCTTCAAGCCCGTCTCCAAGAATTGGGAGTCAGTGAAATTGATGGCATTTGTTATGACTTGGGAGTCTCTAGTCCTCAGTTAGATGAGCGGTCTCGTGGTTTTTCTTATAAAAAAGACGCTCCCTTGGACATGCGGATGAATCAAGAAGCTTCTTTGACAGCTTATGAAGTAGTCAATACCTATGATTACCATGATTTGGTTCGCATCTTCTTCAAGTATGGAGAAGATAAATTCTCTAAACAAATTGCTAGAAAGATCGAACAGGCGCGTGCTGTCAAACCGATTGAAACGACGACAGAATTAGCAGAGATTATTAAGTCGGCAAAACCAGCCAAGGAACTCAAGAAAAAGGGGCATCCAGCCAAACAAATTTTTCAGGCTATTCGGATCGAAGTCAATGATGAATTGGGAGCGGCTGATGAATCAATCCAGCAGGCTATGGATTTGTTGGCAGTTGGTGGTCGTATTTCAGTCATTACCTTTCATTCCTTGGAAGATCGTTTGACCAAGCAATTGTTTAAAGAAGCTTCTACAGTAGAAGTACCGAAGGGCTTGCCCTTTATCCCAGAGGACTTAAAACCAAAAATGGAATTAGTTTCTCGTAAACCGATTCTTCCAAGCCAAGAAGAGTTAGAAAATAACAACCGAGCTCATTCTGCAAAATTGCGGGTTGCTCAAAAAATTCATAAGTAAGAGGAAATGAACATGGCAGATCAACCATTACGATCTCGTGGCAGTCAATTGCAAGATCGTATTCGTCGCTTTACCAGAGTAGAGAAAGCCTTTTATGGCTCGATTGTCCTAACAGGGATTATCCTTGCTGTCAGTATTATTTTTATGCAGACGCGGATTCTACAGGTGCAAAGTGATTTGACAAACCTCAATACGGAACTAAAAACAAAAGAGACTGAACTAGAAGATATCCGGCAAGAAGTCAATGAGTTGACTCGATATGAACGCTTGTCTAAGTTAGCTAGTTCTCAGGGGATGACCCTCCAAAAAGAAAATCGAAAAGTGGTGAGTTCAAGTAGCGATGAGTAAATTAAAAAAGAAAATCATTCGTTATTCCCTTAAAAAAAGGAAACTTCCAGACCAAAATCGTCGGCAAGTAGCTAAGAATTTAAGTTTGCTTTCCATTCTTGTTTTCTTCATTTTTCTCATTAATTTTGCAGTTATTATAGGCACAGATAGCAAATTTGGAAAAAATTTATCTGAGTTATCGCATCAAGTCCATCAGAAAACCGAGATTGTTCCAGCCAAACGAGGAACAATTTATGATCGAAATGGAGCTGTCATTGCTGAAGATGCGACGACTTATAATGTTTATGCTATCATCGACAAAACTTATAAATCAGCAAAAGGTGAAGTTTTATACGTTGAAGAAAGCCAATACAACCAAGTAGCGGACGTTTTTAATCGTTATTTGGGGATGGAAAAAGATTATGTCGTCCAACAACTGTCCCAGAAGAAGCTCAACCAAGTTTCTTTTGGTGCAGCGGGGAACGATATCAGTTATAGCAACATGGATGCTATCCGGAGTGAGCTAGAAGCTGCCAACATTAAAGGTGTTGATTTTACGACGAGTCCAAACCGGAGTTATAAAAATGGGACCTTTGCCTCTCAATTTATCGGCCAAGCTCAATTGGTAGAAGATAAAGAAGGCAATAAAACCCTACAGGGAACAACGGGAATAGAAAAATCCTTGGATCGGATCCTAGGTGGTCAGGATGGCGTTGTGACCTATGAAAAGGATCGCAACGGAAATATTGTGCCGGGATCAGACAAGGTTGCCGTGAAGACAGAAGATGGAAAGGATGTATACACAACCCTTTCTGCGGAACTTCAAACCTATCTCGAAACCAGAATGGATGTATTCCAAGAAAAGGTAAAAGGCAAATTTGTCAGTGCGACCTTAGTCAGTGCCAAAACAGGCGAAATCCTGGCGACTACTCAACGTCCTACCTATAATGCAGATACCAAAGATGGTTTGGATTTTAAAAATCTGGGAACTTGGAACACGATTCTTTACCAGGATCAATACGAACCAGGTTCGACTATGAAGGTCATGACCTTGGCTGCAGCGATTGATCATGGGACTTTCCCAGCTTATAATGAGGTATATTACAATAACGAGCTACAAGTAAAAGATGCGATCATCAAAGACTGGGAAATCAATATGGGCTTGTCAGAAGGCCGCTATATGAATATTGCCCAAGGTTTTGCCTATTCAAGTAACATTGGGATGACCAAGCTTGAACAGAAGATGGGCAATAATGTCTGGATGAATTACCTCACACTATTTAAGTTCGGACTCCCTACTCGGTTTGGTATGGGCGATGAGAGTTTTGGAAGCCTGCCGGGTGATAACTATGTCACTCAAGCCATGTCTTCTTTTGGTCAGGGGATATCCGTCACTCAAACGCAGATGTTGCGAGCATTCTCTGCCATTGCCAATGATGGGGAAATGTTAGAGCCTAAATTTATCAGTGCGATCTACGACGGCAAGCATGAATCCGCTCGTAAATCACAAAGAGAGGTCGTTGGAAATCCAGTTTCCGCTTCAGCTGCTCAGCAGACTCGTAATTATATGATTACCGTAGGGACAGATCCTCAATTCGGTACCCTCTACTCGTCGGATGGTCCTATTATTCAAGTAGCTGGACAAAATGTCGCTGTTAAATCAGGGACAGCCCAAATTGCAACGGCTAATGGCTATTTGGAAGGAGAAAATGACAATATCAACTCGATAGTTGTCATGACACCAGCTGAAGATCCAGATTTCATTATGTATGTGACGGTTCAACAGCCAGAAGTCAGCTTTAGTCCAAAGAGTTGGCAAGAACTGGTGAATCCAGTTCTAGAAGATGCGGTTGCTTTGAAGGATGAACTGAATCTGGTATCAGAAACCAAAGCCTTGGATGGGGTTACGAAAGAGGAAACCTATAAGATGCCGTCGGCAGAATCCTTGTCGAAAGAATTGAAGTTGAAGCAGACTATTAGCCCAGGTGGCTTCGCAGATGAACTGCGTCGCAATCTGATCCAGCCTGTCGTTCTAGGAACTGGAAAAAATATTAAAAAGATGTCTGTTTCAGCAGGAACGAAATTAAAGGCAAATGAGCAAGTGTTGTTGTTGACAGATGATTTGGATTCAGTTCCGGATATGTACGGCTGGACCAAGGAAAATGTTGATAAATTTGCTGAATGGACGGGCATTGAGATTACCTATAAAGGGAAAGGTTCTCGTGTGAGCAAACAAAACGTCAAAGTAGAAACTGCTTTGAAGAAGACGAAGAAAATAACAATTACATTAGGAGATTGATATGTTACTTGCTACCCTAGTAGTATCATTTATATTGACGGTTATTGGCATTCCTGCCTTCATCCGTTTCTATCAACGAGCCCATATTTCAGGGCAACAAATGCACGAAGACGTGAAGCAACACAAAGCCAAGGCGGGCACTCCCACTATGGGGGGAGTGGTCTTCTTGATCACTTCTGTCTTTGTCACCCTGGTTTTTAGCTTTTTAACTGGGAACTTTACGCGACCTGTTCAATTGATTCTCTTTATTTTGGTCTTGTATGGAATCGTTGGTTTCTTGGATGACTTCTTGAAGGTTTTTCGCAAGATTAATGAAGGGCTGAATCCTAAGCAAAAATTAGCCTTGCAATTGGTGGGCGGGATCATTTTCTATCTCTTTTCTGAACGACATGGAGCTGGTAGCCTTCTCAATGTCTTTGGTTGGGATGTCTATTTGGGACATTTCTACATTGTCTTTGCCTTGTTCTGGTTGGTTGGTTTTTCAAACGCAGTCAACTTGACGGACGGGATTGATGGTTTGGCAAGCATTTCGGTGACCATCAGTTTAATCGCTTATTCCATCATCGCTGTTTGGCAAAGACGAATCGATATCCTCTTTGTAACCATCAGTATGATTGGAGCTCTATTAGGTTTCTTCGTATACAACCACAAGCCAGCCAAGATTTTCATGGGTGATGTTGGAAGTTTAGCCCTAGGTGGGATGCTTGCGACTCTATCCATGGCTCTCCATGTAGAGTGGACCTTGCTCTTGATTGGAATTGTCTACGTCTTTGAGACCAGTTCAGTCATGCTCCAAGTATCTTATTTCAAATGGACAAAAAAACGGACAGGAGAAGGACGCCGGATCTTCCGCATGACGCCTTTCCATCACCATTTAGAATTGGGGGGTCTGTCTGGTAATGGCCCTAAATGGTCTGAGTGGAAGGTCGATGCCTTTCTTTGGAGCGTCGGAGCAGGAATGAGTGCCTTGACCCTCTTGATCTACTTTTTAATTAATTCGTAAGTCATTAAAAATAATAGGTTGGGATGCTATCTCAACCTTTTTCGCTGGCTAGGAATTACTGTCCAAAAGAAGAGCGGGAAGAAGACTTTTCTGATATAATAATAGAGATGATGAAAGGATAAGAGAATGAAATTTACAGATTTTAAGTTTAAGGACTATATCCAAGAGGCCTTAAAAGAGATTAATTTTATCGAAGCAACAGAAGTTCAAGAAAAACTCATTCCGATTGTATTAGCAGGGCGTGACTTAGTCGGCGAATCCAAAACAGGATCAGGGAAGACCCATACCTTCCTCTTGCCTATCTTTCAAACCTTAAACGAAGATAGTAGCCAGGTTGAAGTGGTCATCACAGCACCGAGTCGGGAATTGGCCACTCAAATCTACCAAGCGGCCCGTCAGATTGCTAGCCACTGTGAAAAGGAAATTCGGATTGCTAATTATGTTGGTGGGACTGATAAGGCTCGTCAGATTGATAAGCTCCAAGTGGCCCAACCGCATATCGTGATCGGGACACCAGGGCGCATCTATGATTTGGTTGCTTCTGGAGATTTAGCCATTCATAAGGCCCATACTTTTGTGGTCGATGAGGCTGATATGACTCTAGATATGGGCTTTTTGACGACGGTAGATAAGATTGCATCTAGTCTTCCCAAGAAACTTCAGTTTTTAGTCTTCTCAGCGACGATTCCGCAAAAGTTGCAACCCTTTTTGAAAAAATACCTGTCTAACCCTGTCATGGAGCAGATTAAAACCAAAACGGTGATTTCAGATACCATTGATAACTGGTTGGTATCGACAAAAGGGCGCGATAAGAATGAGCAAGTCTATCAACTAACCCAGGCTCTTCAACCTTATCTAGCTATGATTTTTGTGAATACCAAGGATAGAGCAGACGACTTGCATGCTTTTCTAGTAGAGAAGGGGCTTAAGGTTGCTAAAATCCATGGAGGGGTTCCTCCGCGGGAGCGCAAGCGCATCATGAACCAAGTCAAAAACCTGGATTTTGAATATATCGTGGCGACGGACTTGGCAGCGCGTGGTATTGATATTGAAGGAGTCAGTCATGTCATCAACGATGCCATTCCACAAGACTTGTCCTTCTTTGTCCACCGTGTCGGACGGACTGGTCGAAATGGCCTTCCTGGTACAGCCATCACCCTCTATCAACCGAGTGATGATTCAGACATTAGAGAGCTTGAAAAATTGGGGATCCAATTTGTACCCAAGGTCTTAAAGGCCGGAGCTATCGAGGATACCTATGACCGGGATCGTCGGGCTAATCGCGAAAAACGCCAAGAGAAACTTGATATTGAGATGATCGGCTTGGTCAAGAAGAAAAAGAAAAAAATCAAACCAGGCTACAAGAAAAAAATCAAATGGGCCGTGGACGAGAAACGTCGGAAAGCTAAGCGAGCTGAGAACCGAGCTCGAGGTCGGGCAGAAAGAAAGGCGAAACGCCAAACCTTTTAGTGATAAAGAAATTTAAAGATTTCCATAAAAATTAACTATTTGGTCGCTGATTTATTTTGTGATAGACTATCTATAGATAGTCTATTTTTTTGCTCCTAAGGGAGAGTGTTGCTTGCTAGTGCAGGATACCTTGAGCATGATTTACGAACAATCAATAGCAAAACTCAGCATTTTAACTGTAAATATGATAGAATGATTCATTATTGAGGGAGGAAGTAACGAAGATGTTTACAACTACTTATCTGGCGTCTGGTTGGTATGAACAGTTTTTAAAATGGATACCAGAGGGAGAAATCTTTAACCTACGCGTCGTTTTTGAAGCTATTCCCGGAATTTTAAAAGAGCTTCCAAATACGATTTTGTTAACCTTGGCAGGAGCTTTTTTTGGTTTATTGCTAGCCCTATTGTTTGCCATTGTCAAAATTAATCGGGTAAAAATCCTTTACCCTATCCAAGCCTTGTTTGTGAGTTTTTTAAGAGGGACACCAATTTTGGTCCAGTTGATGCTGACCTATTATGGAATCCCGCTCTTGTTGAAGGCCATTAACCAACAATATGGGACAGCCTTTAATATCAACGATGTGCCAGCCCATTTATTTGTCATTGTGGCCTTTGCCTTTAATGAGGCAGCCTATGCCAGTGAGACCATTCGGGCAGCGATTTTGTCTGTTGATGCGGGAGAAATCGAAGCAGCGAAGAGTCTCGGGATGACCAATGCCCAAGTTTATCGTCGAATTATTATTCCAAATGCAGCCGTGGTGGCGACACCGACCTTGATCAACTCTTTGATCGGTTTAACCAAGGGGACTTCTCTGGCCTTCTATGCAGGTGTTTTGGAAATCTTTGCCCAAGCCAAGATTATGTCGGGGAATGATAGCCGCTACTTTGAGCGCTTTATCTCTGTTTCATTGATCTACTGGGCCATTAATATTTTGATTGAACAATTGGGTCGCTGGATCGAACAGGTACTCTCTATCAAAGATCCAAAAGTTGTTACCCAAACCTTGCAAGAGGAGGAACGAGCAGCATGATTCGGATTTCACAATTATCAAAATCTTTTTCCGGTCAAGTGGTTCTAGACCATCTCGATTTGGAAGTTCAAAAAGGGGAAGTCGTTGCCTTGATTGGTTCTTCTGGAGCTGGGAAATCAACCTTCTTGAGAAGCTTGAACTATTTGGAAGCACCAGATAGTGGCAGCATTGAGATCAATGGGGAAAAGGTAGACTTTGAAAACATCAGCAAGGACGAGATCCTGACCCTTCGAAGAAAGCTAGCTATGGTCTTTCAACAATTCAATCTCTTCAGTCGCAAGACAGCTTTGGACAACGTCAAGGAAGGACTGATCGTCGTCAAAGGCTTATCCGAACAGGAAGCGACCAAGATTGCCAAAGAAGAACTCGCAAAAGTCGGTCTATCGGACCGCGAAGCCCATTACCCTCGTCATTTGTCAGGAGGGCAGAAACAACGGGTAGCTTTGGCACGTGCCCTAGCTATGAAGCCGGAAGTCCTTTTATTGGATGAGCCAACTTCAGCTCTCGATCCAGAATTGGTTGGAGAGGTAGAAAAAGCCATCGCAGTAGCAGCTCAGGCAGGTCAAACCATGATTTTGGTCAGCCATGATATGAGCTTTGTTTCCCAAGTGGCAGACAAGGTCTTGTTCCTCGACCAGGGGAAAATTATTGAAACTGGAACACCAGAAGAGATTATGAAAGCTCCTAAAGAAGAGCGGACAAAAGAATTCTTTGCTAGTTACAAACGAACATTTGTTTGATATAATATATAAGAGCTCGAGTCTGGAACGCGATGTTTCAGACTCGGATTTTTCTTTGAGTAGGTGCCTCAGGAGAAGATGATTATTCCTAGTCTACTTTTCTGCATAGATAGGTGTTTCAAGTTGATCAACGGTTAACGAAACGAAATGGCACCTCGTCCCCTCATTCCAATTTTGGATACTAAGGAGATCTTATGTTAAACCAATTGCTATCTCTCTATATCGAGAGCTTAATCATCACTTCAGTTGGGGTGTTGGTTGCCTCAGCTGTTTGGATAGGCTTGCGAGCGGCTCGTAAGAAGGATAAAACAGCTAAGGAACGCCAGTTACACCTCTATGATATTTTATTAATTGATATTATGACAATTCCAGTCCTTACCTTTGCAGTCATTGGAGTTCTGTTTATTCTTCGAGCAAGATAATTGCAAAATGGTTCAATTGGAGTTAGAATCAAGATAGTTACAACAAAAGGAGAAGCTTATGTATGATACACTGATTATCGGCGCAGGACCTGCGGGAATGACTGCAGCCTTGTATGCAGCCCGTAGCAATCTAAAAGTTGCCTTGTTAGAAGCTGGAATTCCTGGCGGACAGATGAACAATACATCTGATATTGAGAATTACCCAGGCTATGCCAATATCAGTGGACCTGAATTGGCAGAAAAAATGTTCGAGCCTTTAGAAGCACTAGGTGTGGAACACTTGTTCGGCAGAGCCGAAAACATTGTTGATCAAGGAAGCTACAAAGAAATTACGACAGACGATGGCCTCCTTCAAGCCAAGACCGTTATTATTGCGACAGGTTCCAACCATCGCTTGTTGGGAGTTCCAGGTGAAGAAGAATTGAATAGTCGCGGGGTCTCTTATTGTGCCGTCTGTGATGGGGCCTTCTTTCGAGATGAAGACCTCATGGTTGTTGGTGGAGGAGACTCTGCTGTTGAAGAAGCAATCTTCCTGACTCAGTTTGCTAAGTCTGTTACCATTGTTCACCGCCGCGATGCCCTACGTGCCCAAAAAGTTCTTCAAGACCGGGCTTTTGCCAATGAAAAGATTCACTTTGCTTGGAATACAGTGGTCGAAGAGATCAAAGGGGACAACCGTGTGACCAGTCTCGTCTTAAAAGATGTACAAACAGGTGAGGTTCGCGAGCAAGCAGCAGGTGGTGTCTTCATCTATGTAGGACTGGATCCTGTCAGTGACTTTGCCAAAGAATTGGGTATTTTGGATGAGAATGGTTGGGTGATCACAGATGATCATATGAAAACCTCAGTTCCTGGAATCTTTGCGGTTGGAGATGTCCGCCAAAAAGATCTTCGCCAGGTCACCACAGCTGTTGGGGACGGCGCTGTTGCCGGTCAAGAAGCCTATAAATACATTACTGAACACGAAGAATAAGAAAGAAGGGATGTTCGTCTGATGGAAAGAGACAAATATCCCTTCTTTTTTACGATGAAAAATGAGGCTTAGCCCGGATTAAACTCATGTGGTCCTGCTTAAAATATGCTATAATGTGTTTAAAATTATTTTGGACTGTGCCAGTTGACGGAGCGTGACTGGTGCCACGACGTAAGAAAAAAGAAGAGGGATCAAAAATGTACCCAGATGATAGTTTAACTCTCCACACTGATTTGTACCAAATCAATATGATGCAGGTTTACTTTGAGCAAGGCATCCACAATAAAAAGGCAGTTTTCGAAGCCTATTTCCGCCAGCAACCCTTTAAAAATGGCTATGCCGTCTTTGCGGGTCTTGAGCGCCTTGTCAACTATTTGAAGAATCTACGTTTTTCTGAGTCAGATATTGCCTACTTAGAATCCTTGGGCTACGAAGGAGCCTTCCTAGATTACTTGAAAAATTTCAAAATGGAATTGACCGTTCGTTCTGCCAAAGAAGGGGACCTGGTCTTTGCCAATGAGCCAATCGTTCAAGTAGAAGGACCACTTGCCCAGTGTCAATTGGTCGAAACAGCCCTCCTCAATATTGTTAATTTCCAAACCTTGATCGCCACAAAAGCAGCTCGGATTAAGTCTGTTATTGAGGACGAACCGTTGATGGAGTTCGGGACTCGCAGAGCGCAAGAAATGGATGCGGCTATTTGGGGAACCCGTGCAGCCGTTATTGGAGGTGCTAGTGGGACCAGTAACGTTCGTGCTGGAAAACTCTTTGGCATTCCAGTCCTTGGGACCCATGCCCATGCCTTGGTGCAGGTCTATGGTGATGATTACAAAGCTTTTAAGGCCTATGCTGAGACCCATCGCAACTGTGTCTTCCTAGTGGATACCTATGATACGCTACGCATCGGAGTTCCAGCTGCTATTCAGGTGGCGCGCGAGATGGGAGATCGTATCAACTTCCTAGGCGTGCGGATTGATTCTGGAGATATTGCCTACATCTCGAAAAAAGTTCGCCAGCAGTTGGATGAAGCTGGTTTCACAGAAGCGAAGATCTATGCCTCAAATGATTTGGATGAAAACACCATTCTCAACTTGAAGATGCAAAAGGCTAAAATTGATGTCTGGGGTGTTGGAACCAAGTTGATTACGGCCTATGACCAACCGGCTCTCGGAGCAGTCTATAAGATTGTGGCTATCGAAGACGAAGATGGTCAAATGCGAAATACCATCAAGCTGTCTAACAATGCTGAGAAGGTCTCAACCCCAGGGAAGAAGCAAGTGTGGCGTATTACCAGTCGGGAAAAGGGCAAATCTGAAGGGGATTACATCACTTACGATGGAGTAGATGTCAATGAATTGACAGAAATCAAGATGTTCCATCCGACCTATACCTATATCAAGAAGACGGTTCGGGATTTTGATGCCATCCCGCTCTTGGTCGACATTTTTAAAGATGGGGAACAAGTCTACGAATTGCCAGCTTTGATGGATATCCAAGCCTATGCTCGGAAAGAATTCGATAAGCTCTGGGATGAGTACAAACGTGTCCTCAACCCGCAACATTACCCAGTGGACTTGGCTAAGGATGTTTGGCAAGATAAGATGGATCTGATTGATCAGATGCGTCAGAAAGCCTTGGGAGGTGAAGAAGAATGAGCCTACAAGAAGACATTATTGCCCAATTAGGGGTCAAGCCGGTCATTGATCCTCAAGAAGAGATTCGTCGGTCGATTGATTTTTTGAAGGACTACTTGCAAAAACATCCTTTTCTAAAGACCTTTGTCTTAGGAATTTCAGGAGGACAGGACTCTACCCTAGCTGGTCGCTTGGCTCAATTGGCCATGGAGGAAATGCGGAGCGAGACTGGAGATGCTAGCTATCAGTTTGTTGCTGTCCGCTTGCCCTACGGTGTCCAAGCCGATGAAGCAGATGCTCAAAAGGCCTTGGCCTTTATCCAGCCAGATGTCAGCCTAGTCGTTAACATCAAGGAATCGGTCGATGCTATGGAACGTGCTGTGGAAGCGACAGGAACGGATGTCTCAGACTTTAACAAGGGCAATATCAAGGCGCGGAGCCGGATGATTGCTCAGTATGCCTTAGCGGGTGCCTATAGCGGAGCTGTCATTGGGACAGATCATGCGGCCGAAAATATCACTGGTTTTTTTACCAAGTTTGGAGATGGCGGGGCCGATATCCTTCCTCTATATCGCCTCAACAAGCGCCAAGGCAAGCAGTTGCTTCAGGCACTGGGCGCTGATCCAGCCTTGTATGAGAAGGTACCGATTGCCGATTTGGAAGAGGAAAAGCCTGGCATCGCTGATGAAGTAGCTCTTGGAGTGACCTATGCAGAAATTGATGACTACCTAGAAGGGAAATCAGTTAGCCCAGAAGCTCAAGCAACCATTGAAAGCTGGTGGCATAAAGGCCAACACAAACGCCATTTACCAATTACAGTATTTGATACCTTCTGGCGTTGATAAGAAAGAAAAAGTCGGTTGAGCCGACTTTTTTTAAACAGATAGGAGGATAGAGGATGAGAAAATTGGGTTCTATTGAACTGGAGACCAATCGTTTATTATTAAGACGCTTTGTTGTAGAGGATGCAAAGGTAATGTTTGAAAATTGGGCGTCTGATACAGATAATCTTACATATGTGACTTGGGATCCGCATCCAAATCCTCAAGTAACTCAAGCTTCGATCGAAAGGTGGCTCCGTCATTACCAAGAGGAAAATACCTACAAATGGGCGATTTGCAAAAAGGATGATCCCGCACAAGTGATAGGTGATATCAGTGTCGTTTCTCAGGATCCACAAAAAGAAATATGTGAAGTTGGCTATATTCTAGGGAAAAAATTCTGGAGTCAAGGTCTGATGACAGAAGCCCTCCAAGCGGTTTTACACTTTTTGTTGGTAGAAGTGGGATTCAAGGAAGTGCAGGCCAAGTATGTCAGTTTGAACCCTGCTTCAGGAAGTGTAATGGCAAAAGCTGGAATGCATTATCTTGAAACTCTCCCCAATGCGGTCGCTAGAAAAGGCTATGTCGGAGATCAAATCATCTACACGATCCATTCTTCTGACCTTTAAAACAATTTTTACTTGAAGATTTTAGCCAATGGTCTATAATGGTAAGTAGCTTTACAAAGGAGAATCTTATGTCAGAATTAACACAAGAATTTACAGATCAACTTTATGCGAATTACCAAGCAAATGTGAAATTTGCAGCTCTCGAAAATGCCATCACCCACAATGGGATTCATGCGGCTTTGGAGACACGCAAAAGTGCAGTAGAAAACACGCCCGTCTTTTCTCTTGATTTAACCAAGGACAAAGTAACAGACCAGAAAGCTTCTGGTCGTTGCTGGATGTTTGCGGCCTTAAATACCTTCCGCCATAAAATGATTTCGAACTTCCGATTAGAGGATTTTGAATTGTCTCAAGCTCATACCTTCTTCTGGGATAAGTATGAAAAATCCAACTGGTTTTTGGAGCAAATCATTGCGACAGCAGATCAGGACTTGACTAGCCGAAAGGTGGCTTTCCTCCTTCAAACCCCTCAACAAGATGGTGGCCAATGGGATATGGTTGTTTCCCTCT
>ERZ773212.949-NODE-949-length-13731-cov-8.058131_pt1 | contig 13731 bp, 11 predicted proteins | sample MGYA00581005_ERZ773212 | MGnify/ENA primary metagenome ERZ773212 (study PRJEB29015, sample SAMEA2738154) | human oral metagenome | biome: human oral; feature: human-associated habitat; material: saliva | place: China | collected 2196 ... | reverse complement strand
TGTCTGTCTGTCTGTCTGTCTGTCTGTCTGTCTGTCTGTCTGTCTGTCTGTCTGTCGAATCATGCGCATTTACAGCATTCTTGTCAACCCCCTCTGCTAAATAAAATCGTCCCGTCCCTCGTTTTCCATTGTATAATACGACAGGCTCCGCCACCTGATAGTCCGCACCAATGATCTCAAATTGATCGGGATTGTATTTATCCATATAGGTAATCGGGACACCCATGTGCTCAAAATAGTCACAGGGAATATCTGCCGTTTTTCCTACCTCAATCGCATCATAATTATCATAGCGCGGATACTCCTCCGGCGTGTAATGCTTATAGAGGATCAGATCCTCATGTCGCGCATCATAGTCAATATTTGTGAACCAACGCACCCCCTTGACACGGATATATTTTCTGCCATGGGCATCAACTCGACATCCAGCAGCATTGAGCGGATAACTGTCCGGTACACGGAACTCCCGATCGCCGCTGTGGATCGATGCCCCCAGCCACAGTCTGTTCTGCATGATCAGCGGAAATACTTCCTTATAAGTGATCGCATTGATATTTCCGATGATGAGAAAATCTTTCTCATATGTGACAAGCTGAGCAATAAACTCACGAAACAGGGAAAATGGCGGATTCGTTACAACGACATCGGCTTCCTGCAGGAGTTCCAGACACTCCGCACTTCTAAAGTCCCCATCACCATTGAGTAGTGTGAGTGTATTTTTCTTGTTTTTAATCAGATACTCCACATCTGCAAGATCAATCCTACCGTCCCTGTTCTCATCCTTAACCTCCGTGATTTCAATTTTGTAGGTTTTACGTGAAATATCTTTTGGCGATACGGCATCCACAAAGGAAGCAAACGCCTGCTGTCCTCCCTCCTCCTCATAGTATTGGAGTTCCGTTCCGCGCAGAGGAGAGGTTTGATAACAGGTCGCAATGAGCTTTTTCAAGTAAAGAGCATTGAAATTCATTGCAAAATACTTGAAAAATGCACTTTCATAGGGATCATCACAGTTGCAGAAAACAACCTTTCCTGCAAAATACGTACGATAATTGCACAATTCCTTTTCAATATCTGAAAGCTGCGTATAGAATTCATCCTTCTTCGCTTTTGCCGCCTTATTCAGATCTGTATTCTTTGCCATACCCCTACCGTCACTCTCTCCATGAAACCATCTTCCTTAATCCGATTATAACATAAAGAAGAATCACCGTACAGATGTAGACATCGGCTGCCAGAAATTCGGGGAAGATTTGCGTCATCTTATGCATCCTGAACTCACATTGATAACACAAAACAAAAATCTCGCCCCTACATTTGCAGAGACAGGCTTCTGTCCGTGTCCGCATGGCGAATGTCCCATGTGAGATAGAGGCTACGGCTTCCCGTGCTCTCAAGGATGTCAAACCGCCCCGCCCCATTGGAGCCGACACCTGCAAAGTCATACGCAACGAGCACACGGCATCCATTGATGTAGCCGTCCCCCATCTGCAGGACACGACTTCCGTCCGCCATCGTATCAAAGTCTTATGAGATAGCTTTCACCCAGCACACAAGGACTGTCGCCTCTATAGAATCGTCCTCCGTTGCAGGATTTGCTTCATCAGCAAAACTAGTAATATAATCAATATCTTTCAATCGTTGTGCGATCTTCTCATTGACATCCGTCTTGGAAATCCGAACTTTATGCTTAGTACGATCCACAAAATCGTGATGAGGCTCATCCATATCATCAAAGCACCGCTCAAAATCTTCGCTCCCCAAAAGATCCGCACACGCCGCCATGAGATCCAATCGCTCAGAGTGACTGAGATAGTTCCATGCAGCAAAGAAGATTTCCTTTGTCATCGGCAGCTGTAGGCTATACAGATTCTTTGCAATCCGCTCCGTCATATGTCCAATCCCATACTGTTGAAGGAGTTCCCCTCTCAGCGCAGGACTTGACTCCGATGCAAAAATGATCTGCTCCAGAAAGTCCTTCGTGACCGTATTCGCATCGATATGCTCTTCCCGTACCAGAGGCAAAAGTATACGCAGGATCGACATGTCGAATCCACCATTGACCAATGCGCGGATAAAATCCTCATCCAGACACTCCGTGCCTGACTCACGTAGAGAATCGCCGCGCGCCTCTATAAATGTCCGCAACTCCTGTGTTATATGGAACTGAACCCAATATGCATAGATGTTTTCCCACGTTGCTGCTAGCTTTTTCGTCGATAGAATCGTATCCCATATCCGACGAACATTTTCCTCGTAGTTTTGGAGATGGACATAGCAGTAATCCCGCAAGCTAAATGCACAGAAGTCCTCTTTTTCAATGAGGCTTTGACAAAGCTCCACCTCCCCGATCAACTGATCCAACAGTGCCAAAATGTCAGCTTCGTCGTCCACAAGACACTTTTGTTGGAGCATAATCTCCTTTACGTAGAAAATCAGATTGTCATGGACACGATCCACAAGAGGTGCGTATCCGGCTTTCCGAACAACCGTATAGCTTTTTGCAGGAAAATCTTTCGCCAAGAGGGGAGCAACATGTACAATTACATTTTGTACCATATCCGCATTCAGGACATAACGATTTTTTGTGAATATATCATCCAAAATTACTTTTGATACTCCATCAATATCAAGGTGATGAAATTGAACAGAAAGTACATCCAATGCTTCGCATATACAATCTGCTCTTACGCCCTTTAATCGCTGCAAAATATTTGCGTTCCGCTCAAAAACACCGGTCAATACCCTATCAACATTGAGTTCACCAATTCTTTTCTTTGGGACATTTTCCAAAATCCGTGCAAGGAACAAATCTTGTTGATCCTCGAATATCCACCGATAATCTTCAATCGAAACCCATATATTCGTCCAACGCATTGCCAGCGCTTCAATAAGCCTTCCGGATTGCTTTCCACTTTCGACATAAAAACAGAGGAATTCCCAACTCCTCTTGTCCGAAAACTTTAGCCTAGTGTATAGTGCCTCCTTTTTCTCCTCCTCCCCATCATGGGAGAGAAGTGCATCCACGAGATCGCAGTTATAAATTTCCTTTTGCCCAAAGTCCTCCACACTTAGATCTTGAATCACGGCAAGAGGTTTATGGAGTTCATAAAAAAACTCAGTTTCTCTTTGTTCCTTAACTGCACGTATGAAGTCCCGATCTCTCTCGGGATAACTCTCTCCCTTGAAATAATTGATGTAATCTGCGTATGCCTCATCAATATAACCACGGCGAACAAGAAATACCAACAAGCCGTTGTTTTTTGCTTTCTCTCGTACCAAAGAGATATTTTCCTCGTTAATAATCCCATGGAGAGGGGCATGTACAAGATCGTGCAGTTCATTTTTCTTAAGCAAAACATCCTTTTCGGACATAGCGTTCTGATATGCGTTCACCCAGTCTCGTAAGACCTTTTCTTTCTCTCTTCGATAGGATTCTTTCCCTGCAAACACCTCCTTGATAATGCCCTGTTCTGCCTGAATATGAGCAAAATCCTGCGGATAGAGATTCTTAAAGAGGATCATTGCAAATATTTTATAATCCACAAGGGCAGTATTTCTACTTTTCTTCAATGTTCCCTTATAGATCAGAAATTCATTGCATATATTGCGTAAGATACGCATATCTGCGATATAGGGGGACACATCCCTCATGAACTGCTCCGAGATATTATGACCGTACTTGTCTTTTTCTTTCTCTTTTCGCAGCCATTCCAACAGCACTTCTCTGGAGTTGGTCGTGTTGATGATTGGAATCACAGGAATGATAAAATCAAAGAACTTTGTTCGGTCTTCCTTACCAAACAAATCATCACGAACAGCGTAAACAAAGACAACAGGTTTCTTCGATATGGCATTACTATTATTCAAAAGGGTATTGAGTTCGCGGAGGCGCACAAAGAGATTTGGCTCGTCCAATCGATCCAAATCCTCAAAAAATACAACACGATATTTCGTCACTTCAAAGAAATAGACAATTTCATCTAGATGCCTGTTAAATACAGACTCTGATTCCCTTTCCGATTCGATTCCAGTACCTGCGGGTAGTTTCAAGACTTTCAGCTTGAGATTGGAGAATAGAAATCGCCATTTGTAAACGGCACCTGCAAGGACGAGTGCTACAAAAAGACATAATGTTAGCGCCCCCATCACAGTCGAAAAAGCTCCTTGTAACGCTATCCAATCAACGAGAGCAAGCATTCGGTCAAGGGTAAAAGGGACAAATAGAAAAATAAGTGAAACAATTAGAAAAAGGGCTAGGGCTACGCTAGTATAATCACTCCAAAAGGCTCTCCGACAGAGTTTATGATAACGGCTCTGTGGAATCTCATTTGATTCCACCTTGTAGAAAATCTGCTTAAGGATCCATTCGGATACTTCGTTCAGGGTTTGAGACGAATCATCATGCCGACGCGTTTTTTCCTGTTTGCCAGCATCTTCCTTCCAAATCTCAAACTCCGCCATCGATATCTTCATTGATATAGCAGATATCCTCTGGTTTCTACTACGGAGCCGATCGACAATAGTTCGTTTCTTCTCGCGTTCTCTTCTCAAAAAGGTTTCAATGATACTACTTTTTCCGGAGCCATATGCTCCCGCAAGAGCAATGTTATGGATATCTTTCTGCTGAAGTGCCCATGTGAGTGCCTCCAGATATTCCTCCACCTGTTCTGCGGAATCCGTTGGCGTCAATGCTTTATACAACAATCTGCTCATATATTCCCATATCTTTCATCTTGTATAATATCCAATATCTTGAAAATATTTTCCCTACCGCCCCCTCAGTTTCTCCGTGATTTGCTTGAAAAAACCTGTACTCCATGGATTCAGACTCGATCTGTCACGAATGAATGGTTCGACATCCTGTCGCGCCCGTGCAAAATCAATAGCGTCAAACCGCTCGCACAGCATCCGTTTGATCTTGGGGGGATCACAGGGGGGCGGGTGAGATTCAGCCCGAATGACCGCACTTCTTTTTCCAGTGCAGGAAAGTACGCCACAAGGTCAAATGCAGCATCTGCTCAATCCCTGCATTCATGCTCTCAGTCTCCTTCTCAATAATGTGGCAAGCCGTCTTATATTTGTCGATCGATAAAACTGCGCGAGAAATGCAACTTTCTCTGCGCTTAAACTCTGAAACGCCGTCTCTTCCACGCGGAGATCGTCAAACACGAGTGCAGACAGTTCCCTTATGTTTGCGGTCGGCGGCATGGTATAAAGCTGATCGCAAAGTGCCTTCTCGGGTTCTGCGATGCGATAAAAATAGTCCCCCTCCTGCAAGAGTCTGATGCCCAAAGGAAATACGGCGGATGGAACATCTCGATAAAGGAACATACCAAAAGGCGTTTGATATTTCTTATTCTTTCTCTTTTCAAACGTAGCACTTGTAACCGCATAGACGGCCTCAGGGATCATACCGTAGAATCCCAGTGCATACGCAAAAGAAATGTAAGATGGTCCATAAATGCTTCCGGCAAGAAGGTGCCTCGGGACACCTCGATCTGTTTCATAGAGCCCTCTTACGATCTGGATGTATGTTCCCTCTTTGACGAGGCGGGATAGTTTTGCTTTGGGATTTGCATAGGAGCTCAGCTCTGCTAATATCATATTTGTAGTTTTTATCATATCTGCTCCTCCTAGTTCAATTATATTGGACTAATAGGAGGAAATCAATCATTTTTATGATATCGCTGATAAAATGAAGTTCGTCAGATTGGCGTAGATTTTGCTGTCCGATTGAGGAAGCAAACCGGACGCATAGCCGGAGCTATGTGGAGGATTTGCCGAAAAAAACGGGAAAAAAGATATGCTAAGATGGCGCGGCTGAATTTATCAGTGCTTCCTATAGTGTCCGATCTTCTATAAAAGCCCGCCCCTGCTCCCTCGTGCAACCAAGAAAGCAGAGACGGGCTCTTTTCATTGTGTTCTGTTACTCCGTCAGTGTCTTTGCATAGAACTCCTCGCGCGCCTCGGGACTCATGGTCATGTAGTCCTTGGCAAGCGCACCGACCCAGGAACCGTAGGCAGGGTTCGGGAAGACGATGTACTGTGTGCCAAACTCCTCCTGTGCTGCATCGATTGCGGCATTCCGTGCGGCGCGGTTCATAACCTTCGTCCCGCACGGGAGGCAGCCCGCGTTGTCCGCCATCTAGGCGACGACATCGCAGTCTGCCATGACCCGATCAAAGCGCGGCTATTTGCCGCCCATCTTCCGCATCTCCATAAGGAGGACGTGCTCCGCACTCACGGAGAGGACGCCGTGTGTACGTCAAAGGGACGACAGAGCAGATTCCTCTGTCGTCCCTTTTTGTCGGTGAAATCACATTCACTCTGCTGGCCGAACCTCTACAATCAGCGGCACGATCTCACCGCGCCGCACATCGACGATGCCTTTGTCCGTCAGCTTGAGATCGGGGCTGACGGGGAGCGCGAGGGTGGCAAAGGACATGATGGCGTTGTCATGCCGATAGCCATTTTCCGTGAGGGCGCGGCGCACGTCCGCGATCTGCGCACCGAGGACGGGGAGCGGTCGGTCGGAGAGGATGCCCGCGATGGGGAGCGGCGCACACGCCGTGACGCTGCTGTCCCGCACGACGGCGATACCGCCCTGCGCCCCGATGACGGCGTTCGCCGCCGCCGCCATATCTGCCGCCGTCTGCCCGAGGACGAGGAGGTTGTGGCTGTCATGCGCATAGGTAGTCGCTGCTGCCCCGTGTGTGAGCGCCGCGCCGCCGACGAGTGCCATCCCGCAGCCGCCGTTTTTCCCATGGCGCTCAAAGACGCAGGCGAGGTTGTACGGGCTGTTCTCCCAGTCAATCACGCCGCCGCGCACGACGAGCTCCGCCCGCCCCTCGCGGACAAAGGTCGTATGCTCCTGCACCTCGAGGATGCGGCAAAGCACCGTCCCCTCCGCGATCGGCGCTCGCAGGACGAAATCCTCTGCTGTGCGCGGCGCAAGATGGACGCTCCGATAAAAATGCGGAGGAAATGATGTGTCGCGCGGCGCCTCCTCCTGCTCCGCCCCGCGTACATAGACCTGCCGCCCTGCACGCCAGACCTGTGCCACCGCAAATGCCCGCAGATCGGAGAGCACAGCAAAGTCGGCGATGCGTCCGGGGGCGATTGCCCCCTTTTCCCGCAGCCCCATGTGCTGCGCAGGTGCATAGGTCGCGGCGTAGATGGCCTCCTCGGGCGGCAGACCGAGCGCCACGCTGCGCCGCACGAGATGATCGAGCTGTCCGCGCCGCATGAAGTCGTCGGGCATGGTGTCGTCTGTAACGAGAGCGAAACGCCCCGCAAGACGATGCTCCATGAGGTAGTCGAGAAACTCCTTTTTCAGCGTCTTTTCCTGTAGCTGGATGAACATACCGTTCGCCGCACGCTGAGCAAGTCCATCAAGGCTCTGATCCGTGTGGTCGGAACGGATGCCGCGATAGAGCAGCTCTGCCAGCTCCCATCCGACGAAGCGCGGACAGTGTCCCTCGATGGAGAAGTCCGGTCGTCCGCACCGGATCTGGCGAATCAGGCGGTTGGTCTTGCCGTGCACATCAGAGAGCACGGCACGGCAGTCCATGACCTCACCGAGGCAGATGACCTGCTCCATGTGCATGAGAGCCTCGACATCATCACTCTCGATCGCAGCACCTGCCGTCTCAAGCGCATCGTTCGTCGACGGGACGGAGGAGGGAATGGCGATGCGGACATCGACGGGACCGTCCTGCGCACTCTGCATCAGCGCACGGATCCCCGCCAGCCCATAGACATTCGCGATCTCATGCGGCTCTGCGATGAGCGTTGTGACACCGCAGCGCACTGCCGCATTCATAAATGTACGCGGCGCACACATTGTGCTTTCGATGTGCATATGGCAATCGATCAGTCCCGGAACGACATACTGTCCGCCGAGATTGGCCGTGCGTCGTGGCGTATGCGCAATCTCCTCCGTACCGACGTAGGCGATGCGGTCGCCGCACAGGGCGATGTTTCCGGGAACAAACGTCTTTAAGTAGCTGTTGTATATCGTTCCATTGGTCAGAAGTACGTCAATTTCCATACGTTGCTCCTATTTTACCCCTGCAATGGCGTAGAAATAATACGCGAGCAGGAGGGCAAGCAGATAGTGTCCCTTGTGCAGCTCCGCCGTGCGCCCCATCGCCACTTTCATGATGACAAACGAGATGAACGCGACCGAGATACCGTTTGCGATATTGAACGTGAACGCGGTGAACGCAACGCAGAGAAATGCAGGGATATACTCGGCGATATCCGTATAGTCAAGATTGCGCATCCCCGCCATCATACTGACACCGACATAGATGAGCACAGGTGCCGTCGCCGCTGCAGGAATCATCAGCGCGAGCGGCGTCACCGCGAGGATGAGGAGGAATGCGACGGCCGTCGTGCACGCCGTCAGACCCGTGCGTCCGCCTGCCTCGACCCCCGCACCGGACTCGAGATAGGTAATGAGCACCGGAATCGTGAAGAAGGAGCCCACCGTCGCAGCGATGGAGTCCACGTGAAAGACCTTATCCAGCCCCGGCAAATCGCCGTTCTTATCGAGGAATCCCGCCTTGCCCCCAATGCCGATCGCCGTACCGAAGCTGGAGAAGAAATCCGGTAGAAAGAACGCAAAGAGGAACGGCAGATACGCGAGATTGAGCGCACCTCCGAGGTCAAAGTTGAAGAAAATGGGCGCGATGCTGTCCGGCATGCGGAAGATGCTCTCGGGGAGCTTGGTGACGCCCATGGGGATGCCGATCACCGTGCCGGCGAGGATGCTGATGAGTGCTCCGCCGCGCACCTTACGCGCCGAGAGAACCAAGAGGATAATAAACGTGATCGCCGCGAGGAGGACGACCGGCTGCGTGAGATCGCCGAACGAGAGCGCGACCTTCTTCGCATTGACCGCGAGTAGCTTTGCATTGCGCATCCCGATCACCGCGAGGAAGATACCAACGCCCGCGCTGATCGAGATCTTGATACCGCGCGGTATCGTCATGACAATAGCTTTTCGTATGCCAAGCACCGTCACTACAATAAACAGCAAACCACTGAGGAAAACGATAGCACTCGCCACACCGATCGGCACATTCTGCAGCTGCACCATTGTGATCGAAAAGATCGCGACACTGCCCATGCCGGGTGCGAGGGCAAAAGGGCGATTCGTATACAGCCCCATCGCCATCGACGTCACGAAGATCATGAGCACCATGCCCGTGAGCATCGCCCCCGTCGGAACGCCGGCCTCCCCCATCATGTGCGGGACAACGGCGAGCACATAGCCCATCGTTGCGAACGTCGTGAGCCCTGCAATGACCTCCGTTGTCACCGTTGTGTGATTCTCCTGCAGCCGAAACTGCCGCTCAAAAAATGAATTCATTGGACACGCCTCCCAAGCGATGCAATAAAATAACACCTTATTATAATACTTGCACAAACATTTTGGCAATAGTGCGAATACATCATCTTTCACGAGCGAAAAACTGCCGCATGAGTGCAAATCTCCTCATGCAGCAGTCATTTACTTCGATATCAGTGTTTCATTTCCCTCTCAGTATCCGCGCTCCCGATAATACAGTGCCTTGCCACGCAGGATGTCGCCGCCGCGCGTGCCGTCCTCCGCCCACGGGGCGAAGACGGGGCTCTCCACTGTCCCGAGGTACTCGAGATCCCAGCGCTCACATGTCGTGCGCGGCCCGTAGGGCGCGTGGGCACAGACGCCGTCCGCGTTGTCCGCCGCCTCGCCGTGGGTCATGATGCGCTCGATGTCGATCGTGAGCCAGAGCCCGTCGGCGAGTGCCGCGGCCGCCATCGCCAGTCCCTCGATCTGCGCGGCGGTCGGCGGCTCCGCACCGAGATCCTCCGTCGTCGCTCCGACGCAGCCGAGGAGGGCGATGCTGACGCTCCCGCTGTTGCGCCGATAGGTCGCGGCGCGCAGCGCATCGAGTGCGCCGTCACCGATCACATAGATCGCGCCGTCCGCGTCGATCTGGACGTGGTAGTCCGCGAAGAACTGCCCGTAGTGCCCCGCCGTCCAGTGCAGGTAGAGTTTCGTCTCGCGTGCGCAGCGCGCGGCGGCATAGTGGAGCGCGGGGCGGTACGCCGTCCCGAGGAGGCGCAGCTCCCGGCAGGTCACGCGCCGCATGGCAGACGCAGGAAGCACCGCACTCATCGCGCCTCCTCCTTTTCCCCGCGCATCATGACCGTCCGCCCGAGAAAGCCGATCAGCCCCGAGGCAATATTGCTCGTCAGCTCCGCGCTCCCATAGAACACCGAGAGAATCGCGACGACGACCAGCCCCGTCCCGACCATCCAGTCCACACGCGGCAAATTGTTTCGCATAAAAAATTCTCCTTTCCTGTCTCACATTTACCTCTATCGAGAGTAGTTGCTGTGAAACGAGAAAAGGAGAGGGGTTTTGATGATATTTACGTCCTTTATTTTACCAGACGCGTTTTTCTCTCATACTCCACGCATCTCTTCTGCCGCCATCAAATCTGCGGGGGGCACATATCCATAGCCCTGCATCGGTGAGAAATGGGGCACTGCCACATCCGCATTGTCCGTCCACAACTCACACTGTTCCATCACCGTCTGAACGGCATCGTCCATGCCCTCCGGCGGGTATTTATGCTTTTTGAGAAGCCGCTTGATCAGCATGCGCATCTTTGCGCGTGCACTCTGACGCAACTGCCAATTGATCGTCCGATTTTTTCGCAGCGTATCCGCCAGCTCCTTTGTAATGGCGATCAGTTCCTCATTCTCATAGAAATCCTTGATCGCCTGTGGCTTCGTCAGTGCATCGTAAAAGGCGAGCTCATCTGCCGTCAGCCCGAGAGCCTGCCCCTCCGCATTCGCCGCCGAAATTTGCTTCGCCAGATTCAGCAGCTCCTCAATCACCTGCTCATTCGTCAGCATCCCATTCAAATAGGCGTTCATCGCGCGTTGGATAATCTCACTGAACTTCTCCGATTTCACAATATTCGTCCGTCGGTAGACCTGTACCTGCTCTGCAATCAGGCGTTTCAAAAGCTCAATCGCGAGATTCTTCTCCTTCATCTTCGCGATCTCCTCGAGGAACTTCGGGTCAAACAGAGAAAACTCCCGATCTACATCCGAAAAGAGATTGATAACCCCCTCACTCTTGATACTCTGCTTTAACAGTTCGTTGATGCGTGCGTTCATATCCGGCAGAGAGAGTCGCTGTCCGCCGCCCGCATTCGTCAAACGAACGAGTAGAACGCGCACCGCCTCAAAAAACGCCGCCTCAAACCGCAGATCCTCAGGTGCAAGCGAGGCACAGAGCGAGAGCGCCTGCCGCAGGAGAAGCGCCTCCTTTACAAAACGTTTCTTCTTCTCCTCCTTCGACGGAGCAAGGATAAAGTTTACTGCCCCGCTGATTGTTTTTGCACGTGCGAGATCACTGCCCGTATGAAATACAGCATAATCGTACCCATGGAAAAGGTCGCGCACAACCTCCAGTTTTTCGACGAACTTCGGATAGGCAACCTTTGCAACATCTGTATCTCCATAGTGCTTGCGATCGCGTACCGTATAGTCATTCATCGCCTGTTTAAGTGCGGAGGCAATCCCCACATAGTCGATGACAAGACCACCCTCCTTATCGCGGAACACTCGGTTCACACGTGCAATCGCCTGCATGAGATTGTGACCGCTCATCGGCTTGTAGACATACATTGTCGCAAGTGACGGCACATCGAAGCCCGTCAGCCACATATCCACAACGATTGCAATCTTCATCGGGCTATCGTTGTCCTTGAACATCTTTGCTAGTTCGTCCCGCCGATGTTTATTGCCGATGATCCTCCGCCACTCCTCAGGATCTTTGTTGCTCTCCGTCATCACAACGGCAACCTTCTCCGTCCACGAGGGACGCAGTGCCAAAATCCGCTCATAAATCTTCATTGCAATCGCACGCGAATACGCAACGATCATCGCCTTGCCCGTGAGGAGATCGGCGCGGTAATTCTCATAATGATAGAGGATATCCTGCACGAGCGAGTCAATCGTTACGTCATTCCCGAGCACCGCCTCCATCTGTCCTAGGGTGCGCTTGCTCTTCTCGATCACTTCCGCATCCGCTTCCTGCGCCATGCGGTCATACTCCGCATCGATCAGCGCCAACGTCTCAGCATCCAATTTGAGCTGCATCACGCGGCTCTCATAGTAGACAGGACGCGTTGCACCGTCCTCTACCGCCTGTGTCATATCGTAGATATCGATATAGTCGCCGAACACTTCTCGCGTGCTCCGATCCTTCGCCGCGATCGGCGTCCCCGTAAAGCCGATATACGTCGCATTCGGCAGACTATCCCGAATGACGCGCGCGATTCCGATCACGCGCTTTGCAATCTCCTCCCCCGCCTCATTGTGTGTAAGACGAATACGCTCTGTCAAACCATACTGCCCACGGTGTGCCTCATCTGCCATCACGACAATATTACGCCGTTCTGACAGTGCCTCGTCCGACTCCTCGAATTTCTGCATTGTTGTGAAGATAATCCCGTTCGCTTGTCGTCCTGCAAGAAGATCACGCAGATGTGCACGGCTCGTTGCATGCACAGGCTCTTGACGCAGGAATTCCTTACACCGGATGAACTGCCCGTAGAGCTGATCGTCCAAATCGTTACGATCCGTCAATACGACAATCGTCGGACTGTCAAGTGCCGCCTGCAATAAATGCGCATAGAACACCATCGAGAGAGACTTGCCGCTCCCCTGCGTATGCCAGAAGACGCCCCCCTTTCCATCACTCGCCGCTGCCCGCACTGTCGAGGCAATTGCATTCCGCACGGCGAAATACTGATGATACCCTGCCAATATCTTGAACGACTTCTGCCCCTCGTTGGAAAAACAGATAAAGTTCTTGATGATGTCAAGCAATCGCGTTGGTTGAAAAATCCCCTCGAAAAACGTATCAAACTGGGCATACGCCGTATTTTCATAGCTTCCATCTACCGTCTTCCACGCCATAAAGCGTTCCTCGTTAGACGTGATCGTCCCCGCCTTCGACGTACTCATATCACTCATCACGCAAATCGCATTGTAGACGAAGAGCGACGGAATCTCCTGCATATAGTTGCGCAGCTGCAGATATGCCTCACTCGCATCCGTCTCCTCACGCGCAGGTGATTTCAGCTCAATCACAACGATAGGAATACCATTGAGGAATAGGAGAATATCGGGGCGTTTCTCGCTGTTTTCCACCACTGTCCACTGATTTGCCACAATGAATGAATTGTCCGCAGGATTTTGATAGTCCACGAGATAGACAAGCGCAGAACGCTCCTCCCCATCGGCAAAATAACGCGCAGCAATGCCATTCTGAAGATAGTCCATAAAGACTTTATTCCGCTGAACAAGTTCCCCGCTCTCAATGTTCCGCAACTGATCAATAGCATTCACCAGGGCCTCATCAGGAAGGGAGGGATTGAGCCGCCGTATCTGCTCCGTGAGTACCGCATCATAGAGAGAGCTTCGGATATCGCGCTCCACCTCAGGACCATAGAGACGCGTATACCCAAGCTCCTCGAACAGCTCCATCACAGACTTCTCATAGTCCGCCTCTGTGTAGGATGTAGACATTTGATTCACTCCCTTGTGGGTGGATAAATAAGAATTTAGATGTGGAACGCTACGCTGCCTAGAGCTCGATATTCGATACGTCAAGCTCGCCTGACATCAGGCGGGGGAGAAGGAGCTCTCGTAAAT
>ERZ773212.948-NODE-948-length-13764-cov-4.446495_pt1 | contig 13764 bp, 11 predicted proteins | sample MGYA00581005_ERZ773212 | MGnify/ENA primary metagenome ERZ773212 (study PRJEB29015, sample SAMEA2738154) | human oral metagenome | biome: human oral; feature: human-associated habitat; material: saliva | place: China | collected 2196 ... | reverse complement strand
AATACACATTATAAGATCTTCCATATAGGATTAAAATTTTTTTGAAAAAATTTTTTAATTAATTTTATCTAATGACCTTAGATAGGTTATAACCCTAAACGGTCAGAATCCCAATTTCCATAATCATCGTATCCAAAACCATCAGGATCCATTGCATCAATTCCAGCCTGCTCTAGTGAATTACTGCAGAAATTACAATAATAGAAACCAGTTTCTGGATCGCTAAATTCCCAATCAATATCATCTTCATCAAAGTCGTTTCCACATTCAGTACAAACATATTGTCCTACAAATCGATGCATCTCTCTAAATTGCTGCTTTTGTTCATCCGTTCCTCCTCGAACGAAGATTTTACCATTTTTACTATGGCAAAAATGACAGTCTGGAGATTTTCTGTTTTGGGGATAATTAATATTATTTTTTATTTGTGATTCCTGCAACATAAATTGTTCATCATTTATAGCACTTATATAACTCGACTCATTTATATTAGATTCAAAGCTTTCATTATAATCATACTCATCCTCATATATTTCTTTCCTATTCCTATCTTCATTTAGAACTTCAACAACACTTTTTAGGATAGTAATAGCTGCATATTCTATAATCACTTCACGATTATCTTTAACCCACTTAAAACTTTTTTGACTCACATCAACTGTTTTATCTACTATCGCTTGTGATAAATCCTTCATCCCATTTATAAATTTCATCTTTCTCCAAACCCTTCTTAATATAAAATTTTAACGAAATAGGATATTCCTTAAGACTTTTCATTTTATATTTTTTAACTTTTCACTTTTCACTGTTCAACATCTTTATCATTTAAAGAATTAATAATGACATACGCGTTTATTTTCCCAATTCTATACTTTTTATTTAGTATTTTTACAGATTCATAAAAACTCAAACCGTGCAAAAATGAATTATTTTTGTCACTTTTGTTATTATCAATTATGTATTGCGTAAATTTTTTCCTGAGAATAAAGTTCTTACAAAATAAAATCAAAACCAATAATGACAATGTTATGATTATATAAAACTGATAGTTCATGGTATCTCCTCTAATATCGTATAATTTTCATTCGAAAGAATTTACAGACTTTCTTAATTTATCGTATAGCTCGAATTAACTTTGGCATATACTTTGTTATAGTTGTACCAACTAATGCTCCAGAAAGAGCATCTAATATTCTTGTCTTTAAGTTTATCTCGTGTGTATCATGATAATAAAGTCCAATAATCTTAATTTCCTTCAACTTATTATTCACGATATTAAAATTATCTTCTAATTTTGTCTTTCCTTTATGCAACAATCCATCTTGAGAAATGTAGCAAACAGATATTTTCGCTCCTAAACAGGAATTCAAATTATTTAAATTATATACATCAACACTTAGTTTTTTATCATTAGTTATAAGAAGCTGGCGATGTTTTATTTTTTCTTTAGTAATACGTGATAATAGTTCTGAATCAGCAAATGCACGTTCTGCCTCGGTATCATTCAAATTTTCATCTTCAAAAATAAATATTTCTTTATACTGTTTAAGTACCTCGATAACTTTTTGTGACTTATACTGTTTCGTTTCTACTTTTGAAATTAAGTGTCTATAAATTTCTAAACATACTTCTCTAGTCACAATTATTCTTTTGTTATTGTCAACAAAAATTTGGTAATAGCTTTCTAAAAATTTCCTTAGTTCCATTACATTCATAAGTGACGATGTATCAATGTATATCATGTCATTAGAACGAATTATTGAATTTACATATTCTAAATTTGTCATTAGAGGGAACCTCCTTCAGTTAATAAAATCATTATATTTTATTAATCTAAAGAGATCAACATCATTTGGGACTTCTTGGTCCCAAATGATTATTTTTCATAAATTGTTTCAAAATCTAAAATTTGACTTTTAAGATTCAATACATCTTCGATGTTGTTTAAACCAAGTTCAAAAGCAGTAATTAAATCTTCTCTTGTTAAAATTACTTTTTTATTTTTAAATTCAAATACCGCTTCTTTCTTTTTAGAAACTCTTTCAATATATTTTTCTTCTCCTAGATAGGAACCAATCTCTTTATCATCACTCAATCCTAAATCTTCTTCAAAGGGATTATATTCTTTAAATACAGGCTTCGTAATTTCTTCTTCAATACACTCAAACTCATCTTGGACATTAAAAAAGTAATAAATTTCATATGGGTCATCCCCTGGCAACACATTGAAATCTCGAATCAATTCCTTCTTGTTTTTTATGTTAATGAGCAAATTCTCAAGTTTTTCTTTCATTATTTCAAAGTATGAAATATAACTATATCTAACATCAAAAAAATTATTTGGTAATTTTTCACAGTATTCCTTTATTTCATTAATAGAATAAAATGTTTGAACTTCTGCTTGGTGTTCTTTTCTTTTTTTAGAATAAAAACTTTTAAATTCATCTTTCGTCAAATATTCCCTCATAAACATAGTAGTCTTAAAAACAGAAAAACTAAATTTTCCATTTTTAATTTCAGCATAGAAATACTCATTCCTATCTGGGATATAGTAATTAAATTGTTCTCCATAGACAACTATTGAAGCATCTTTGATTTTTGCACTTTTTCTAAATCCCCAATTTCTTGTGTCATACAATACCTCATAACACTTTTTTAATTCTTGTAAGTTCACATTATCTATTATTGGTGAAAACTCTTTAAACATTTCAGTTTCCTTATCTAAAACTTTTATAGAAAAACCATTTTTACTCTTTATGTATACTTCGTTTCTATCACTATTTTTTCTTATATATTGACTTTCCCCATGGTAATCAACCTCTATTGTTGTTCCAACACTATAATTATATGGTTTATAAAATTCACCTAATGATGAGTTAAATTTCTCACGTTCAGAATATTTTTCTGACGATATATGTTTTATCTTATTTTTAACGTTCTCATTTGATTTTACACTTTTAATCTTATTAGATAGTCGTAACTTTGAAAAATTATTGTCATCTAATATTTTGTTTACTAATTCCACTCCTTTATATGCATAGTCGAAATGAGTTGATTTATCCTCACTCGCTTCTAATGCCGATCTTATAAAATAATCTCTATATCCTTCTGAAGGATCTAGGCTAGGCATATCATCATAATAAAATAACGCTTTATTTGTTTCTTCAACTGAGCAAAATAATGCTGCACAAATAGCGATTATACAATCCCGAGGTTGATTTGGTTTTCGTTTATTGAGAATTTTTCTAAACATTTCATAGTCTATACCTACCCTCTTAGCCAACTCTCTTGTGGTTAATCGTTCTCCAAAATCTTTTTCTTTTGAAAGTTCTTTAATGTAATTCTTAAAAGACTTATCATGCTTTTGTCTCTTAATAATTGTTGGCTTTTCAATTTGCTTTTTCCACATCGCAATTCCCTTTCAGTTCGATATATAAATTATAACTCACTTCCACGTATTAAGTAATCATTTTTGGGATCTTTAGGTCCCGAAAATAAATTTAAAATTTGTAAGCTAGTATTATATTCGGTACTCAAAAGATAAAATCCTATCCATAATTTTGGATAGGATTGATAAATTCATAACTTAACTATATTAAATAATATATATAAGACAGACATTTGGAAAAAATTTATTAAAGTATTATTGATGCTATCATCTGATTTTGATAATTAATTTTTTAGTGTTTGATATTCTTAAAAATATCGGTTAGTCCTTTCAAGAACTTCATGATAGTATCTCTACTGTTTTTTAAGCCATCCATAATCATCTTTTTTAATACTGTGGACCAAAGAATACCTCCTGCAATTGTAACAACACCCGTTGTAACAATCCCGGCTATAACACTTCCTAGTATACCGAGAGACATACCAAATAACTTAGCAATGCTACTTCCAATATCAGAAAGAATATCTACTAAAGCATTAAAAATCTTGTGTATTAAACCAAAAGTAATCCCCAAAAAAGTTTCAGACTCTCTATCATTTTTATATTCAGCTTTATAATCCTTAACATCTTTAACAAAATCTGTATCGTCTTCATCATGTTTTACTCGAGTTCCTGTAATATCACCTGAAATAACGTCACCTAATAAACTAGTTGCATCTTTTGTTAGATCAAGAACATCTTTTATTGCAATTACTGTTTTTGCAGCGGGAACAACATTTTTTAAAATATTACTTGGATATTTCTGTGTACTATTTTTTTCTAATTTTTTTAAGGAATCACCAATATCATCCCTTGCATCTTCAATAGTATTAATTCCGACAACCCTTTTTCCTACTTCTTTAACTGATTTAGCTTTTCCTATTGAATTTGATATTTCTTTTTTTAATTCCTTTTTCTCTTTATCGAATCGATGTTTTTTAGTAAACTCATCAATTGGTTCGATGAAATTTTTGATGTTAGAATCTTTTCCTGGATTTATTGTTTCATCTAAAATTTTTTTTACATAATTCTTTTTGTAATTATTCTTGTACAACAATCGATATTCTTCATTTAATAATTCATCCGGAATTCTCAGAGCTATTGCATTTTGATTTCCGCCTGCTCCGCCTACTCCTCCAGTCATAATAAAAATTCCTGCACCCGTAATAAGTATATCAGAATATTCATCAGATAATTTTCTAACAGGTAACGTCTTATAAAAAATTGATTTAGGATCAGAAATACTATTATATTGACCAATAATCAACCGGTCTCTAGATTTGTCAGATTTATCTACAAAATTAACATCAGAAAAATCCTTACCAGCTGGAATAAATTCCACAAAAAAATGTCCCACAGGTGAATTTTTTACTGTTATCTCAGCTCTAATATAGTTATCATTGATTTTGCTTGGTTTAGTAATGTAGTCTCCTATTAACCCATTCTTAGAAAAAGAAAATGATCGACCATAGCCATTCTTCCAAGTACCTCTGACTGAGCTATAATCTCCAGATTTGATCTTTTCAATATTTCCTTGAATGCTCCTAGTCCGAGAAAATTCTAAAGGATTATCTGCTAAATTTGAGTATAATAAAGGTATATTTGAATAAATTGCTGCAGCTTTAATATAACTCTCTACAGAAAGTACATCATCTGTAACATCTTTTAAAACAATTCGTTTATTATTCTTAAGACTATGAAAGCTCCATGCATTAGTATAATCTAACGAATATACATTATATCCATGCCCTCTTACTCCAGCTGTCAGAAAGCTAACAATATTATTATTGTTATATGTTATCTTTGGTTGAAATAATTTTCGAGCATCACTTAAAGATTCTCTTAAAGAATCAAAGTTTGAAGAGCCATCCCCTTTAAATTTATAGACTGAATTAACAACATACTCACCATCATTGTTTTTTGAAACAATATTAAATTCGTGCAAAATTTTATCTAATTTTGAATATGCCACTTTATCGAAGTTATCGATTAGTCTAATAAATTTTTCACTATCTTCTGAAATGCTTTTAGTTATTCTTGTAACCTCTAAGCCCTGAGAGTCGTCTGGGTTCTTATTAGTTAAATAAGGTAATACAAGCCCATCAGCTAACTCATAATCACTGTTTTCTAAGATTGTGTCTACATCAATAAAGTTAATTGACTTTATGTTCTTATTTTTTAGAACCTGGTCAGTCCAAGCTGGAAACTTATAATTTGAATCATAAGTTATTGCAGACGGATTTTTAAATTCTTTAAAATATGTAATTAAATCCTCTTTATCTTGATCACTTAAATTTGATAGATTAGAGTCTAAATTATGAATATTTTTTTCTATGTTAACTGGTGATTCGTTACTCGATCTAGTTTCAGCTAAATTATTATTTACTTGATCAACATTAACTGTCTCTATTGTACTATTTAAGGAATCATGAGGTTTTAGTAATTCTGAAGATTCATTGTTATTACTTAAAGATTCTTCTAAAGTGTTACTTCCTAAATCAGAAGCTAAAATAGTATTATTTGATTTATTATCATCTATTTCAGATGCTAAAACATTGTTATTAATACAAATTAACATTATTGTTGAAGTAACAACTATCCAAAATTTCCCTGATTTAATCATTTTTTTCTTAACTTTTTCCATAAAAATCTCCAATATATTTAAATATATATAAATAGTATTACTAATTAGTTATTTTGTCAATGTTAAATTAATTTTGAATATAAATATTAAGAATGGATTAAACAATTTGCAGTAACCTTTTAAGTGAATAAAATATCAAAAAGGTATCTAATATCAAATTAACATTTCTCAATATTTTTAACTTTATCTCAAAAGAATCAATTTAATACCAGAAATTTTTAAAAATTTTTACCGAATAGTTTATTTTTTCTACCAAATAGTTTTGACATGACATTTTATTTTCATATTGTAATAAAATTTAATCATGAATAATTTAAAAAAAGAAAATATTGAGAAATGCATTTGGCATATACAACGACATTATGATAAGCTTCTAAATTCTGAAGACGATGAATTTAGAGAATACGAAATTTTTCATATACAAGCTAGCATAGAATGTTTAATTCGTGTTTTAAACAATAAAAAGCCCTATCCGAATTTAGATAGGGATGAAGTATTTTAATTATATTTAGACAGATTTAAATGTAGAAAATTTTATAATTTATTACTCAATAATCGTATAATCATCACTGTTCAACAAGTTTAAAACCTTTTTAACAAATGGAACTGAAAGTAAATCCTCAATTTTTCTACCATAAGTATTAAAATTCTCATCGATTTCAACTATACTAAGGCCTGAGTTGTTTGCTTCTGCTTCACTGATTGGTTTATGGAAACTAAATCCACCGATCTCATAATAAAAGAAATAAAGATTATTTTCAGTTTAATAATCAAAAAAATGAATTTTTGTATATCGCTCGTTGTCAAAGTAATTACTTTTCCAAATAATATCGCCTTCTTTTTCAACTAAGATTTTTTGATAATCTTCTTCATAACTGTAAACACGTTTCGTATTTTTCACAAATTGTTTATGAATTACTGTTGGAACAAACGGCTTTAATAGTTCCTCTTTCATTCCGTAATATTCAACCTTTTTTTTATCGCATTGTCAATGTTATCTTGTAAATGCGTATGATACGGTGATTTTCTATATTCCATAACTTTATCACGATAATTTTTTGCTCGTTTATTAACGGAATAGATACATTCAGCAATCATTTCAGTAGTTAATTGCTTCTTTTTTAACAAATCAGAATACAATTTGGGAGTTTTCATAATTTTTAACCTTACTAAATTTGAAATTTCTAGTAAACATTAACTAGATTCACATTGTTTAAATGGAAATAAATTTTTTAGTTCACTTTCTCTTCATACATCTCAAACAATCTTGCAACTGTTTCACTTTCGGTTAACCAAGTCTTCTTTCCATCGACTATTTTTGTCATACCGTAGACTTCCATAACAGCTCTGTCATTTTTTTGGTGAGCTTTTCTTAACTCAACAGGCATAGTTAATTCATCATAGAGATCAGCTAACGAGCTATCCGGATACAGTGCACGCGCATCAAGAATGGCCTTAGCAGTTTCAGAAATTTTTGCTTTTTGCGCATCAGTTACTTCTGGCCAAGGGAAGTTATTATAAACTGCTGGCGAGTAACTATATCGTTCTTCTAAACGACCTGCAACTATACGAGTCCAAGCCATGTGAACATTTGAAATAAGCACACCAAAAATGTACAAGTTGCTCTCAGGTATAATATATAATTTATTGCTAGCGATAGTTTCAGAGTCCAAAAAACCAATTGGAATATAACGTCGATGTTCTGAAGAAACTTCAGGAACTGCAATATAGTTCACATTTGGTTGGCGAATTTGAGTAAAAAGTTGAGGTGTTAGAGATTGCTCCTGTACAGATTTAGTAGGACTTGCTATACGACTCTCTTTAACTGCTTCTATACGGGCTCGTAATTCAGGTACTTTCTTGATAAGGGAAGGAGCAACATCTACTAACCAAAAACAATACCGTTCTTTTTTGTTAATTAGCTCATTACTACCTATATAAGGTTTTATGATTTCTGAAAGTTCAGAAGTTCTCTCTAAAAATTTTATCCTTTCACTAGCTGAAAGTACGAGGTGTCCACCATCTGTTGGTTGGCTTCCTTTGGTCATGACAGGCATAGCTGGGTTAAGTGGTTTGCCTCTAGATTGGATAAAGTAGTTGTCTCCTTTGACTAGATAGGCGTTAATGTTATTACATATCTCTTTATTTTCACCATAGAAAAGGAGTTTTGGTGTTTTAGTTTCAAATACAGTAAAACCAATTATAACGACAGAAACACCCGCTTTTTCCCTAGCTTCACTCAACCATTTGAAAGATTGATGAGCAAACTGAATTTCAACACCCTTATTAAAAAGGTATTCCCAAAGTATTCGAACTGACTCTCCTTGTACAATAGAGTTTGTTGCAACAAAGGCAGTGGTTATATCAGTTCCCTGCATGAATTGTGCAGCTTTTGCAAACCATGATGTTACAAAATCCAGTTTTCCATGTTTTTTAAGGTCCGAGAACACATGAGACATATCTTTTTTTTGCTCAGAACTCTGCCATTGATGTCCTACAAAAGGAGGATTACCTATTATATAGTCGAGCTTACTTTTATTAACTATTGTCTCCCAGTTAGTTGTTAATGCATTTCCATTTACAATATGAGTGTATGATTTGAGAGGTAGAAAATCAAACTCTCTAAATACGATATCCTTGGTTTCTTCCAACATTTGGCTTTCAGCAATCCAAAGAGCAGTTTTAGCAACAGATACTGCAAAGTCATTAATCTCAATACCATAGAATTGATTTAGTCTAACTTTAACAAGGTCTTGTCCTAAATCCAATGCTACTGCATCCCCCATATAGAGCTTAATCGCTTCATTTTCTAAGCGTCTGAGAGATATATATGTTTCTGTAAGGAAGTTACCTGAACCACAAGCTGGGTCGAAGAATACAAGACTAGATAATTTAGATTGAAACTGTTTGGCTTTTTGTTCAACCGTTTTAAATTGCTTAAACTGGCGAATCTCGTTTAGTTCAGCTTTTAAATCGTCTAGGAAGAGTGGATCAATAACTTTATGAATATTTTCAATAGAAGTGTAATGCATTCCACCACTTCGACGTGTATCTGGGTTAAGGGTTGATTCAAATACCGCTCCGAAAATAGTAGGACTAATTTCTGACCAATCAAAGCTAGACGATGCATGCTCCAGAATTAACTCACGAAGCTCCTCCGTAAAGTTTGGAATTTCCAACTTATTCTCGGCAAACATCCCCCCATTAACGTAAGGGAAAGCCAGTAGTTCATCATCTAAGTATGGGTCACGTTCCTCAATCGGCGTATCCAAGATTGAGAAAAGATCTATTAAAGCTCTACGGAAATCACGACTACTGAAACGAGCCAGGTAATCATGGAACATCATGTGATGACCAAATATCCCTGCATCCTCAGCATAAAGACAGAATACTAAACGAACAACCAATTGGTTAATAGCATGGAGACTATCTGGGCTGTCAGGATTGATGTACTGTTTAAGAAGCCCCTCGTAAATCTCTCCCACGATCGCTCCAGCTTCAATAGAAACCTTCATCTCACGTTCTAGATGTTCATTTGTTTTATCAATCAAAAATTCTAAGCGATAGGCTTCCTTATCTAAATCAGCCAGTTTAATGACCTTTGGTTCACCATTTGGTTGCTCCATGTCATAGACATAGAACTCTTTGAAATTACAAGTTACAATCCAACGAGGACGTTTAGAGTATGGAAGATTGGCTGAATATCGTTTAGCTTGCTGAAAAGGTGTTAATAAGGTGTTGTCTGATTGTCTAATTGCCTGGTTTAAGTCCTTATCTGCACCCTTCTGCTCAATTAACACCTTAGTAGTATCAATAAACCCGTCGATAAAACTTGTGTGGTCCATCTTAACCTTGTCTTCAAATGTAATGTATTCTGTAGGGTTTTCTACACCATACACAGATTGAAGCAAATCAAGCCAAAATGATTGACTGTCCTGGCGTTCATTTCCGCGATTCTCCCAGCGTTTAATAAATTCCTTCGCTTTTTTCTTTTGTTCAGTTATATTCATATCAAAAAATACTTCCTTAATTTATAACGTTATTATACCATATTTAGTTATTATTTTATGTTACTAGATATTGATTAAATCTGCTGTTCTTTCTGTAAATATAAAAATAAAGCCTCACAAGAAAGCTTCCATTATGAAGTTTCTTGCAGGGCTTCTTTATTTACAAAGTTTCCTCTCTATATTATAAATCTAATCACAAAGATCCATAAGAAGTATAGACTAACGTTTAATATTACTTCTTTTAATAATTATCAAGAGAAAAATTAAAACAACAGAAAGCATTACAATAATGAAGAGAGGAAATTCTATTCTATTTCCATTCGTTTTTATGTTATTAATAGATTCTTTTCCACCTGCTTTATTTTCACTTTCTTTGCTACTTTTTGGTTTTATTGAATCATTTTTATCACTATCTCTATCTTTTTTAATGTCTTTATCATTATCATTTTTATTATTTTGACTAGAACCTAGCATTCCAGTCTGAGATCCTATTGCTTCTTGATAGTATTGATTCATTTCATTTTCGCTAAAATTTCCTTTAAGGAAACTACCGTCTTTTCTTTGAAAATCAACTAATCCATAATATGCTGATAAAAATTTTTCGTCTCCTTCCATAACAACAAAACAAGGTATTTCTGTTTTTGAAGGATTTTTAGTGACCCTTTTTACCATATAAGTTGCTTTTTGTTTTGTCGTAGCTCTAGGACTTAAATTTTCAATATATGTTCTTATTCTATATTCACCCTCTGGAACTCTTGTTTCTTGCATCCAATTATTTTCAGGATTAATTTTTAATGTTTTAACAACCTCTTCGGTATCTGCTTTTACTACAAGAACGACTACTTCTAACTTATAACCTTCTTGGACAATCCCTTGTACAACAAGAGGTCCTGTTTCTTCAGCGTACACATTAGATATCTGAAATGAAAAAAATAATCCTAAAATCATTATTACTATCTTCAATAAATTTTTCATAATATTAATCCTTATTTATTCCGAATTCTTCATATTTTGAATCAAGATATCGATTTCTTTTATCTCGTTTATTAACTCTGAAAAAGGATCATCTATAGTATTTTTTCTACTTTCATAATAGGCATTTCCTAGTGTCAAAATTAATTTTTCACGTTTTTTATTCTCTTTATACAGTTGAGTATTGGTTTGAATTGATTGAGTTAATTCCTTTGTTTTCTTTCCAGCTTTAGAACTAACTTCAAAAAATTTTTCTGAGATATCAGATAAAAAGGATTTTTGAAGATTATTACTGTTAATTTTTGAGCCACAGGAAACACAGTATTCACTAGTTTTGAAGTTTTTGGTGCCACATTTAGCACAAAAGTTATATTCTTCCCTGACCTCACTATTGTATGGTGGGACATATTCTTCACCGTGACTATTATTGTTTGGTGATACATAGTCTCCATCAGGGATAATATTTTCAGAAGTTTCACTTTTTACTTCAACTTCATCATTCATCTTTTCTTTAGGTTCTTCGATACTATTAAAGACAACTTCTGAAATAGGAGTAGTTTCAGCATTTAAATTTTCTACTTCAAACTCATTATTTTTCTTTGCAGTAAAAAATTCCACTGGACTTGGTTTGCGTTTAAATTTTTCTTCAAATTGAGATAGCCATTCTTCTTTATTCATAATCTCACACCCCTGTATATCTTACATGATAATTATTTTGTAAAATACTAATACGTTTATCTTTAGACGGATATCCTAACTCGCAATATCCTTTAGCCAAAGATCCATCTTCCTCAGATACAGTATCGATATAATAACAATGAATTTCCCCAAATCCAATCGAAGCCATATACTGGTCTGAAAGATATGCGTCACGTTTTACAATTGATTTTACAAACAATAAACAGATACTTATTAATGCAACTATTAATATTATCGAACCATAAAATAGAATAGCTCCTTCTTTTGTTTCAGAACTACCTGACCAAAATGAGTTTCTGCTGTCTCCATAATTTTTTTTAAAGCCTCCAAATAGTGTTGTTATTAATAAAATTAGTAAGACAATAATTAAAATGATATTTGAACCAACCACTACAGGTAAAAGATTTGGAGCCATATTATGGATTCGATGGAGCTCAAACATAATTTTTGGTTCTAAAAAATATGGATTTTCAAGTAAGCTATCAGTAACAATAATTTTGTTCATACCTATTGCGTAGGCAGCAGGCACATCATTGTGAATCATGCGGATTTCAATATTATCTGGTAAGTTTAAACCTTTTTGACGCGCCTTTTGAATAATCTCATTGACAGGTTGTTGAACTTTTTCTTGATAATCACTTCTATCTATCCTCTTCGCACCAACAATCCAACAAATTAAGGATTGACCGGTATTTGATAATAAAAATTCTGTAAATAATAAAGCTATTAGTCCAACAATTCCCTCACCATAGTATGTTTCCAAAAATATTGCAATCGTGAAATATATTAGAATCCCCCATCTTTGTGTATCAAAACAATATTTTAAATAGTTAAGAACATTAAATCTTTTTATGATAGAGTGAATTATATTTTGATCTTTCTGTTCTAAAGATTTCCCACAACCACTACATTGCTTATTATTTCCATAATTCTTTGTTCCACACGAATTACAAAATATAGCATTTTGATCATTTTGTATTTCCACAACATTTTGTGAAACGTATTCGTTCAACTCTACTTGTGGCTGAACCTGTGGCGTAGCATTGCTTTCACTGTCATTAACTTTAGAAATAGCCGATAAATCTGATACTATTATTTCTCCTGATTGAACACCAGCTTGAATCTCTTCTTCTGTTGGTACACGGTCGTTAATCTCTTTAAATATTTCAATCCATTGCTCTTTATCCATCATATACTCCTATGTTCATTATTAAAGTAAAAGGCTGAGGGAGATCACCTTAAAAGGTTCTATTTCCTCCAGCCTATAAATCTATTTATAGATTACTCTTAATTTTACTCACCTTTTTTGCGCAATTTGATTCCAGACAGTCCCATAAGCATCGCTCCTAAGCCAAGTAATACTAATCCACTTTGAGAACCAGTATTTGGTAACGAACGTTGAGGGTTATATCCGGTTACTGAACCTCGATAGTCATAGTGATCAGATTGAGAAGTAACCTTATTTTTAAGATCAAAAATTTTATGATCTTCATTTTGATTTCCAATTGATTTAGTTTCATTTGATAACTTCGTATATTGCGTCAGTTGTTTGTGAGCGTTTTGGTAAGCAAGCTGTACAGCTTCATATTGTGCAGTTGCATCCAATTGATCTTGTAGAAGTGATTTAAGTTTAGCTTCCTCTCTTGCTACATTTTTAAGTGCTAAACGATGCTCTTCAACTGCATTGTCATAAGCTTCTTTTGCTTTTTTCAAATATGCATCAGCATTTTCAAGACGATCCAAAAGTGTTTCTAAAGCGACTAAGTTAGTCTTTAATTTAGAAATTTCATCCTTAATTTGACTTTCTTTAGCTTTTAACTCTTCAACTTTATTCTGACGGTTTCTGAGTTCTGCTTCGTCCTTAGCTTTTTCAGCTTTCAGATCTGAAAGAACTTTAAGTTCTTTATCCAATTCTGCACGCGCATCTGCTAAAACTTTTTGTTTTGTTTGAATATCTGCATTTAGATTTTCAACTGCTGATTGTGCTTTTGCATAACGAGTCTTGGCAGCAA
>ERZ773212.939-NODE-939-length-13883-cov-4.541438_pt1 | contig 13883 bp, 9 predicted proteins | sample MGYA00581005_ERZ773212 | MGnify/ENA primary metagenome ERZ773212 (study PRJEB29015, sample SAMEA2738154) | human oral metagenome | biome: human oral; feature: human-associated habitat; material: saliva | place: China | collected 2196 ... | reverse complement strand
TTTTCTACCTAAAAGTGTTGCAAAGATACTGACTTTTGAGTATTTTTGCAAAAAATTAGGCTGCTGAATACGTAAAAACTTCTTTTAGAGGTGGGCGTAGTCTTTCCTTTCAGACCTAAGATAGTGTAAATAATTGATATAAAAGTTACTAAGACATGGCAGAGAATCCGCATAAACTGTATTATTCTATTAAGGAGGTGGCACAGCAGATGAACGTTACGGAGAGTCTGTTGAGATACTGGGAAACCGAGTTTCCACACCTTCGTCCTAAGACGACGGGCAATCGTGTGCGCCAGTATACGGAGAAGGACATTGAACAGATAAAGGTTATTTACAATCTTGTCAAGGTGCGTGGCTTTAAGATTGCTGCAGCTCGCAAGATGTTGCAGGAGAATAGGAATGGTGTTGAAAAGAGTCAAAAGGTAATGGAGACGCTCATTTCTGTGCGCAATCAGCTGAAAGAACTTAAAAGACAGTTAGACGGATTGGTATAGACGGCATATCAAGAGGAAATACCCTTGGAGATATGTCACATCAATTAGCAAATCATAGAGAGGATTTTTGTATTCTTATTTCCCCTATTTTATTTTTGTTTTTAGTTGCTGTCATTTTTAACATTTGTGATAAAGAGTTTATAATAAGTCACTTACAGTGTAGTTTGTTGTGATAGGAGTGACAGCAACTTTCAGATTGTAGCTATACTACTTCACACGCAGTCTTTCATATCAAGGCTGAATAGTATCCGTTTTCTACCTATTATCTTGCTTTTACAAGTCCCTTTTTATGTGACTTATAACTGTCGTTACATTTCGTGTTTACGGTTAGCACGCCTCGTGCTAACACTGAGCACAAGGCGTGCTAACCATAAACACCAAAGTACGGAACACTCTTGACAAATTCTTGCAATAATAAGCTTTACTCCGTCAAGCTTCTATTACTTCTAAAGTCTTTCCTTTCTTGTTTGCAAATAAAGATGATATTGCACTTTTATACCAGATTATCCTTCTTCTTGTTATAGTTTTGTACAATATTCTCTACTAATTGAATAAACCTTTCTTTTTCATCAACATTTAAATCTGGTAGAGATAAGAGATTAATTAATTCTGCTATAATGTTTCCTTTGTTGTTTTCATATATCTTATTCTTCACACGTTCCTCTGCTAATCCTACTCGGTACAAGTGGCAGGTTTCAATTGTAAAAGAACCTTTTTCCGTCTTCCCTTTATATAGGATATCATTTAATAGTTCTATATGGTCAGAATACTTATCATATAATGGGTGAATTATTCTAAAGCCTTTACCTGATTTAGGATATGTCTTAGTTCGTGGTGTAGTTAGTACTTCTGCTGTTCCTTTATATTGATTACAGATAGGACAGGCTATACACAAGTTTTGTGGGAGGAACATCCATTCGGGATGTTCTTTCTTATATACTATGTGTTCGCGATGCATGGGGACACAAGCTGGAGATGTATGAATTCGACAAAAAGCGCATAACTCGTTTTGCTTCTTGTACATATCTTTTCGAAGATTCTCCTTAAAGCTTTTTATATATGTCTTTTTAGAATCCCAGTCTTCAGGAACGAGCCCAGAAACCTTCTCTTCCAGTTCTCTAATAGCTAGCCTTTCTTCCTTAGTAGGCTTATATGGTTCTTGAATAATTAAATCTTCTTTCTCGGTCATCGTTACTTATTGTATGTTTCCACAATTGTATTTAGAATCATCTTCATCGGATCAATATCACTTAGGTGTCTTGAAATTTCTTGTAGTTCCTTTAATTCTCCAGCAACCTCTTTTGGATTGATGGAGTTATTCCCCATCTTTTCTAATAATTTCCCTATGCGTTCTCCAAAATAACGATTTCTATCTGTTGCAGTCTTAAAAACTTTAAGTAACACTTCCTCTGCAGACCATCCATAGGTACAATCAGATATAGGTGTACCTTTTAAACTTCCTAATTCATCTTTCTCTAATTGAACGACAGACGAGCGATTTATTGGCAGATCTGATACTAACATATGACTATGAGTTGCTATAAGAAAATGACAATTTTGTTTTGTTATAGCTCTATCAAGATTATCTATTATACTCATCTGCCAATTTGGGTGTAAGCTTTGCTCTGGCTCATCAATTAATACTAGCGAATGAGGATTACTAACAGCAGTAGATATACTTAAGATGGTTGATAGCATTGCAAATTCTCCAGAACTCATCTCCTCGGATGTTATATGGCACCCTTGTTTATAGAATATTACATTTACAGAACTCACTAAACCATATTGCTTTAATCTATATATGCATTGTAGTTCTTCAAGAGAGTTATTTGAATCGTTATCTTTATCTAAATCCAAATCGTAGTTATGATTGGGGTTACCTGATGATGTTTTACTATTATAGAATTGATATAATTGGGTTATTTTTTCATTTCTTTTTTTTCTTCTTTAAGGTTGCTAAAATCCTTGGTTTTCTTTACTTGACGAGAAATCTCCCATAGTACACGATTTTCTCTCCGGACTTTCATAACTAACGAATATGATAACGATACCTTGTGATCATATTTTATAAAGTCAAGAGTAGATAGGACGTTTTGACGTTGTCGTTTATTCATCTGTTCACTTAATGTAAACAATAACCTGAACGCAATAGCAGAAGAGGATATTATATTTCCATTAACATGAGCTCCCACATATTTATAATATGGAACATCATACCTAGTAGTATGTATAGAACTACTGATTTTCTGTGTAGGGAATTTGTCAAATGCACCAAAGTTACAGGCAACTAAATCTGGAAGTCGTAAATCCGATAAAGAACGGATATGATTATTTATTTTAGAAAAATACTTTTTGCCTATTTTGATTATTTCACATTCTATACCATCAATATGATACTTAATCCCTTTAATCCATCCCTTATTTGATGATAATGACTTTGAATCATCTACACAATCATATAAATCAATAAAAAAATCAATGATGTCTCTCATTAAGGAACTTTTACCTACTCCGTTAGTGCCAATGAGTACACTATATAATGGAAGCTCTTTTGTGTTGTCAAATGAGCCGATAGTAATGTAATTAATATCCTTTAGGGGAGATAAAATAGCAAGTTCACTAATCCAGAAACTTTTTTTCTCATTATATATCAAAGGAGGTAGAGTTGAGATTTCTGTTTGATTTTTTTTCTTAAGATTATTTTCATTCAAATCTATGGAGCCAACTATTTTTAACTTTGGTGTAACTTTATTTTGCTTATCATATACACCCGCTTTCGCTGCAACCTCAATATACTTAAAAAATCTGTATTCTTAAAATCAAAGCTCTGTAAGGAAAGATCTACGTCATCAGATACTTTTGTATTATATGTAAGTTTACTTCCTTTGTAACCCAACACATAAAGCAGACATTCTAATGTTGTAAGATCAATATTTAACTCTCTTAAAATCTTATTTATTCGTTTTGCCATATTTTTATTTGAAGCTGAAAATTAATAGATTCAAGGTCAAGTGATAATAATTAATATTAACCTTTTGAAAAGAGTGATTTGGATTTTTACTGTCATTACTTTCACAGTTTGCAAATCTATAATGCATTGTAGAACAAACAATTATACTATGTGTTAAAAATGACAGCAACTCTTTTTCAAACTTAATTCTGGTATATGAGTATTGCTTTTACGCCATCTTTCCCATCAAAGCGTCAATTGTATTTCTTACTCTGCGCTCTGTTGTCAGCATGATAGTGTCTTCATCAGCACCCTCAGCACCCATATAGACGGAAGGGTTGGAATAGGTCATGCGGCTTGCTTGTGGTTCACGGGCAGAGAAGTGGAAGGCTAGTACGCTTGTTTCTTGGCGTATGCGAGCGATGTTCTTCTCGTTCACACCACAACCGACCATGATTTTTATACGACCATTTGACAACTGGTTTAATCGTTGGAGTAGGGGAATACCCTTCTCGGCAGTAGGTTGCAGTCCAGATGTAAGTACTCTTTCAAAGCCGAGTGCAATGAGCTGTTCCAAGGCTTTCTCTGGTTCTCTACAGCGGTCGAAGGCACGATGGAAGGTGACGCTCATTCCCTTTGCGTGAGACATCAGGTATTCATTGGCTTTCATGTCAATGTCACCGTCAGCTGTAAGGCAGCCAAAGACAACACCATCCACGCCCAACTCACGGCAAAGGTCAATATCCATAGCCATGCGCTGAAGCTCTTGTTCGGTATAAAGGAAGTCGCCACCACGGTTGCGGATGATGACATGTAGGCGAGTATCAGTCAACACCTCCCTTGCCATCTTTATCTCACCATAAGAAGGAGTGGTACCTCCTTCGGGAATACCCATACAGAGTTCTACACGATTGGCCCCACCTTTCTGTGCTTCTATACAGCTTTCAACGCTGTTAGCACATATCTCTATCTCAAAATCACTTCGTTTCATGTTGGATTGTTTGAGGAGTTATAGGAGTTAAGGAGTGAAGGGGAGTTAAGACAATACTTTTATATAATGTAATATATCAGACAATAAACAATCATATATCACACTAACAAATAGTGTTGTCTTAACTCCCCTTTACTCCTTAACTCCTCTCTCTCCTTAATTAAAGTTTACTACTTGTTTTCACGAGTTGCTCACCCAGTCCGATTGTATATCCTTGAGAAAGGAAGACAATACGGTTAAAGGTATCAGCGATGATAAATATTGGTAGCTGTTCAGTATTACGTAGTTTCATCTCTTTCACTATCTCCTGCTGAATAGTTCCATCCTTATCAATACCGAAGATAGTCTTTGCAGGGAGGTTAGGGAACTCACCCTTCTGTGCTTGGAACTTCTTTGCTTCAGCCTCATTCTTGAAGAGTAAGACGAATGGACGGCCCCACTTATCGAGTTTATCCTTCATCTTCTCAATATCATGCAGCGCATGGTTCGTTGGCTCCTGACCGATACCTAAAACACCGAGAACGTAATATCCGCGTCCTGTTTGACTTAGGATAGAAACGTTCTGGCCGTCTTTATCAAACAAGTCCTCACTATTGAAGCTACCAATCACCTTCACACCTTCGCTTTCTTGGCGTACATCGAGTGGGAGAGTAGTAGTCTCACCCGGCTTAATCTGGAAGAAACGGCTATGAGCAAGTACACTACCATCTGCCATACGTTGCCCAGTCACGAGGATATAGGTGCCCTCATCGAGTGTAGCCCCGTTCTTAAAGGTGTTCGACCAAGTAGCACCACCACCCATGTCAACTTGTCCTTCGTCGAAGTTCATCAGCCATGTCTGTCCGTAAACAATCTTACTAATGCTGAAATGGCTATAATACTTAGGGTCGTCGAGGAAACCATCAGGAGTGAAAGTCAGTATCAGTTTACCAGTTTTAGCAGTCTGCTGATCTGCTGCATCAAAGTCAACATCCACCCATTTACCATCTTGCTTATACTGAATCTTCCATGCTACAGGGTCCATACGAGCCTCAATACCGAGACTGCGAGCTACATCCACGAAGAAGATATCACGGCTACGACTATCGGTGATACGGCTCTCCCACACACTTCTTGGGGTCTGTGGGATTCTCATCGCACGACTATCAGGGTTCATGCGGATATTCTTTCTAATCCAGTCTACCAATAGAGCAGGGTTCTTACGGAAACTTGCTGCCTCCTTTACAAAGGCTTTCTCAAAGAATTGTTTGAATGGTGTGAGTATCATTTCACTCTCAACGCGTGGAGAGAGCTGGCTACTCTTTGCCTTCATGTTATCCTCTAAGATATACATTGGCATGTCGCGAAGGTCCTTGTCGCTCAATGTGCTGAGCAATTGGAGGGCTCTTTCTTGCTGATTAGCATACTTCTCTACAAACGCCTTGATGGTCTTCCAGTTACCACGAGCCTTTATTATATAAGGTGTAGTAGCTGAATAACGATAATCCTTCATTGATTCTGCTGTAGGGAAGGTGGCAATATAGGCATGACGAATAGAGTCTTCGTAGGTCAGTCTACGTGTGTTTTCATCACGCTGTGCCTTGGTTACAGCCGGTAGAGTGGTATTTGATGCAGGCGGAACGATGTCGAGGTCGGCCTCTTTTGGCATGTTCTGTTCGTTATAATCCAGTTTGATGGTGATTGACTTATCCTTTCCAAAGGTGGCTTTAGCAAACCCGAACTGTCCATCCTTTGATGCCCAGACAATCATATCACCCTTACCAGCAGAGAGGAAGGTCGTTCCATCAGTACCAGTGTACTTAGACACAGCTGTATAGAACTCGGCATAATTATAGATTTTGAAGTCTACCTTTGCGTTGTCAACAGGCTTACCATCTTTGTCGACAATCTTAAAATCAATCTTTGACGTACTGCCATAGTTATCGATGAGATTAATTTCGGTGAAATTATTGGTACGTAGCATCACCTCCTCGGGACCCTCATAATCACCGAAGGCACGTGTGTGCATGAGCATTGCACGTGATGCAGGTTCGTTAAACCAGGCAAGGTTGAGTACTGGCTCTGGCTCGCAAGCGCCTAAGAAATACCATTTGCCGTCTGCCCAAGCTTCCACCCAAGCATGATTGTCGTCCGTATGTGCCCAGCGAGGAGTATATACCTGACGAGCAGGAATACCGATAGAACGGAGGGCAGCTACCGTAAAGGTGCTCTCTTCTCCACAGCGTCCACGCCCCGTGCGGATAGACTGTAGTGGTGAAGAGGTGCGTGCATCCGAAGGCTCATAGGTAACTCTTTCATGACACCAGTGGTTCACCTCAAGGATAGCATCCTTCATCGGGAGTCCTTTCACACGCTCGCTTAGTTCACGATAGAAGATAGCACGTGAGCTGTCGAGTGGTTCGTTGTTTACACGCATAGGCAGAACAAAATGTCTGAAAAGCAATTCAGGCACCTTCTTTCCCCATGGCATCGACGTCCTTGTACGCAAGGCTGTGCGTATGTTCTTGAGATGATAGGCTGTGGGATAGTCTGTTGCATCAGCGATAGGCATGTAAGCATACAGGAAATGGAGGGCTTCCTCCTCCTCTGGAGACACCCGAAGTCCCTTGGTATTATAGAACTTCTTTCCAATAACCTTCATCTTGGATTGGAATGCGCTTTCTACTTTTTGTCTGAAATTAGGGTCTGTTATAAAGTGCTGTGCATAACTTGATAAGCAGACAACAGTAAGAAACAGACTCAATAAGATTTTCTTCATAGATTTGTTTTTAGTTTGTGCGACTTTCATCAGTCGCTTATTTGCGTATGCAATATTCGTAAAAAAAAACAATATACGCAAATGTTTTACATAGAAAATGGCATAAAAGACTTGCCAAAAGAGTTATGTTTGCCTATCTCCTCTCCATGTACTCCCTTCTATCCAAGGGAAAACAATGTACAAAAAAGTGCTAAGTGTGCGAGATAAGGTGGGCCTGTAAGCATGTTTTTGAGTACTTTTATTCTCATGGTTTACCCTTGTCCTCGAATTTTTTTCATGAAAATAAATATTTATCATCATGAAAAAAAATATTTCTTGTCGTGAAAATAAATCTTTATCTTCATGAAAATAAATCGTGTTCCCCTCTTTTTTGGGTAGAAATTATCAGTGTTGTTGATGTTTTTCGAGCTTTCTTACAACTACAATGGGAAATAAATAGTATCTTTGTGGAGTATATTTTATTAGTAACTCTTTACCTTAATATTATTAAGAAAACAATGAGAAAGAATATTATTATTGCCTGTGGCTTGTTGAGTTGTGCGCTCTCACTTCAAGCACAGACGAAAGATGGCGGTATTGATGCGCAGATGTTACAGCAGATACAGAAGACAGGTTTGGGTACACCCGACCGTGCTCTGGCGAATGCTATCGCAACAAATTCGATTGACGACCTTGCTTATAACTTCCGTAATTCAGGACCAGTAGATACCTACTTCAGCGTGGAGACACCGAAGCAGAATATTCAGGACCAGAAGAGTTCGGGTCGTTGCTGGCTCTTCACGGGTCTGAATGTGCTACGTGCCAACTTTGCTCGTCAGCATAAGGACACACTGAAGGTGGAGTTCTCCCATGTCTACCTCTCTTTCTATGACCAGTTAGAGAAGGCAAACCTGATGTTACAGGGGGTGATAGACAATGCGAATAAGCCCTTAGACGACCCACGTGTGCAGTTCTTCTTTAAGAATCCTATCAGCGATGGTGGTACGTTCTGCGGTGTGTCAGACTTGGTTGAGAAGTATGGTGTTGTACCAATGGAAGCAATGAAAGAGACCTATTCTGCGGAAAACACCTCTCGTATGGCAAAGATTGTGTCGTCAAAACTACGTGAGTATGGCCTGGAATTGCGTAAGATGGTAGCTGAAAAGAAATCGAAGGCAGCTATCAAAGCACGTAAGACAGAGATGTTGGGAAGTATCTATCATATTCTCTCACTTTCTTTGGGCGAGCCTGTGAAGACTTTTACCTTTGCTTTTAAGGATAAGAACGGCAAGCAGATTGGTAAGGCAAAGACCTATACTCCACAGCAATTCTATAAGGAAACGGTGGGGGGACCACTTAATGGTACGTTCATTATGGCCATGAATGACCCTCGTCGCCCTTACTATAAGACCTACGAGATAGAGTATGATCGCCACACCTACGATGGTCATAACTGGAAGTATGTGAACCTTCCTATGGAGGAGATAGCAAAGATGGCGATTGCTTCTTTGAAGGATTCTACGAAGATGTACACCAGTTATGACGTCGGTAAGCAGCTCGATCGCAAGCGTGGTTACCTTGATTTGGATAACTATGACTATGGGACACTTTTCGGAACGACCTTCCCAATGAACAAGGCAGAGCGCATAGCGACCTTTGATAGTGGTTCTACGCATGCGATGACACTTACGGCAGTAGACTTAGATGAGAACGGTCAGCCTAAGAAATGGAAGGTTGAGAACTCTTGGAGTGCCTCTTATGGTCAGAATGGTTACTTGATTATGAGTAATCCTTGGTTCAATGAATACACCTTCCGTCTGGTTGTTGACAATAAGTATGTGCCAGAGAATATTTTGAAAGTTGCCCAGCAGAAGCCTATCATGGTTGTGCCTGAGGACCCATTGTTCCAAGAGGATATGTAAAGACCTACCCTTATTCGTCCAAAGGAGGCGAGGGATGGATAAGCTGGTGACGGTAGACTTGCTAAGTCAAGAGGGTTGACAGGCCTTCTATGTGAAGCATACAAGCTATCTTTTCTTACAAGTTAGTCATAAAGAAAACGCAGAGAAAGACGGAATGGTCTATCTCTGCGTTCTTAAGTTTATACTACTCTTGTTTGCAATATAGGGGTAATTGCCCTCTTCCCGATATTCCCTTGTAGTGGAATAGGGGGTTATCGCTCCTTGTGTCGATGATGAAACAGCATGCTCTACATTGTAAAGGTAGAGGCAGCCAGCTGTCAGACAGGCGAAAGATAATCATTAACTCTGATACCCCTTATTCTGTTTTAGCTTTTCGTTGAGGTCTAATGCGCGTGAAGGAATTGGGAAGACAATCGTATGACGGTCGGCTTCTGTTGCGGGTGCAGTACGCTGATCGTAAGACTGATGGAAGCGGTCAAAGCGGATGAGGTCATTGCGGCGCCAGCCTTCCCACATCAGTTCCATGAGGCGTTCGGCCAAGATATTATCCAAGGTAGCTGTTCTGTAGCCCATTCCACTACGACTTCTGACGAGGTTAAGTTCCCTATCACCATTCTCTCCATTGCGTACTTCGGCCTCTGCCTTCATCAGTAACACATCAGCATAACGGAAGAGAACAATGTCGTTATCAGGGCTTTTACCATCGTTAAAGGCGGTACGGTCCACCTCATACTTTGCCATTCTTGCCCCTGCCGTCTTGATATATGGGCTGTTTGTGAGGGTTGGCTCTACTGCAAGTGGTACATAGACAAGCGGCTGACCATTCTCTAAACGGATGATATTCCCGTCTACACGAACCGTGTCAGAGTAGAGGTTGTAGGCGTAACGATTGTCTACATGACTGGTACCATAGCCGAAAGTCCTCACAGTTGAGACGGTTGCTGAGGCTCCATTCTCAGAGCTTGTACCAAAGGCACCGCCATGTGCGTAGTGACGAGAGCGGAACAGATACTGGAACTGACTCTTATAAAGGTGTTTGTCGAGCGGGATGATAAAGATATTCTCTGGTGAATCCTCATTGTGAACATAGAAGTTACTAAGATAGTCTGGGGCTAAGGTGAAGCCATCGGCAGTCACCTTATCACAGTAATACTTGCAGGCTTGCCATATATTCATCTGTTGACCGTCAACAGTAAAGTAAGTCTGTCTGCCATCAGGGCGCTGATTGTCGGTCCAATTGGCATCAGAGTAGACCTCACCATTAAGCATTAACTTAGCAAGGAGGAAGTTGGCTACAGAGCGTGTCACACGTCCATAATACACGCCAGCATGGTTGCTATGCCCTGTAGGGAGTAGGGGAGCGACCTCTTGCAGTTCCTTAACAATGAACTTATATACCTCAGGACGACTTGCTTGTTCAGCGTTTTCAGTATCTTCATTTACCGTTGTTACCAAGGGAATATTGCCGAACATGTCCATAAGATAATAGTAGTATAAGGCACGAATAGCCCTAACCTCTGCCTTATAAGTCTTATACTGTTCGTCAGTCAGCAGTTGTTTATGTCGTTTGATAGTAGAAAGTCCATCATTACTGAACACGATCACCTTATATAAATATTTCCATGTGTCGTAGAGCGGTTTGCTATCTTCGGCCCAGTTGTGTGTGTATAAGTCAATCCAAAAACCTCCGTCATACCAGTCACCACCACGAATAGGGATGATGGCCTCGTCGGTTGTGAACGTATTATAGTCGTACACACCCCGATAGGTACCTTGTAGTCCTTCGCTGTCTTTGTCGCCGCCAATGTAATTATATAAGGTTGCAACAGCATTGACATACACGTCTTTGTCTGTAGTGTAGACTTGTTGCTCGTCAAGTCGGTCTTTGCTGTTTTCGTCCAAACAGCCCGTAAGGGAGATGAGGGCCATGAACAGGAGTGGTCGAAGTAGGTATTTCATACTTGATAGTTGTTTATGTTGCGTTAAAGTACTTAGAACTTAATGCTCACACCGATAGAGTAGGTACGATAAGGAGGGTAGGTTCGCTTGTCGTCAATACCTAAGGTGTTGTCTACTACATAGCTGTTGATGATTGGTGTTAAGCCACTGTAGCCTGTGATAGTAGCAAGGTTGTTGATGCTAAAAGACATGCGTAGAGAATTGATATACTTGTTTTTAACGGGTGTGTTCCAGCCTATTGTGAGATAATCAAAGTTCAGGTAATCACCGCGTTCCAGCCAGTAGTCAGTCACATTCTGGTCTACAATGTTCCGTGAAGGAGCTTCTGCAAGCACGTTATAGTCAGGGAAATTCGACATGTTCATAAACGACAGTGCCGTACCATTAAATATCTTATGTCCGAAAGCACCGTTCATTTGTAGAGAGATGTCGAAGTCTTTGTATCTGAAACTTATATTAGAACCCAGTGTCATCTTAGGTGTTGCCTGTCCTGCAATATACCGATCACCATGGTCGCTGAGGTCGATTACGTTGTCATTGTTTAAGTCGGCAATGTCATACTTGTAGTGTCCATGTCCGTTGTCAACAATTCCTTTGCAGTGAGGAAGATAGAAAACGCCTAAGGGTTGACCTACTATCTGATAAAGAATGTCGCTATATCCACCATGGAAACCAGCACCGTTCATACCACCGATAGGGGTTATTTCTGATGCAGTCATCTGTCTTCCATTATGTTTACCATTGAGTGACAGGAGTCTATTCCGTTGCCATGCCATATTGATATTGACGTTGAGTTCCATATCTTTCTTTGATATAGGAACAAGGCCAATACCCACTTCAAAACCGCTGTTAGACATAGATCCGATATTTGCTAATAGTTTGTCAAAGGCGAAGGTAGGTACTGGTACGTCGTATTCATAGAGCATATCTGTTGTCTTGGAATAGTAGTACTCTGCCGTAAGAAGGAGTCGGTTGTTGAACAAACCAAGGTCGGTACCGATATTGAAAGTGCTGCGTGTCTCCCAACGTAGGTCTGGATTACTATTACGCAAGGTACCCATTGTCACAGTAGGTGTACCGTTGTATGGCACTAAACCTACTGGGATATACTGTCTTAAAGTAAGATAAGAACTGATACCACCAAGGTTTCCTGACCTACCATAACCCGTTCGGAGGTTCAATAGACTAATGGTATTGCAGTTACGAAGGAACCTTTCCTTCTTTAAATCCCAGCTTGCTGAGATAGAAGGGAAGATACCCCAGGTATGATCTTTGCCTACCATTGACGAACCATCAGCACGTGTTGTCAGGTTAAGGGTGTATCTGTCGAGTAGAGTATAGGATAGAGTACCCATAAAAGAGGTAAGACTTGGGTCGGCATAGCTGCTTCCTGTTCCTCCGTACGGGCGGTCAGAGCCTGCTGCAAGATTGTCATAACCAAAGTTGTTGTTGGTCAATCCCTTTACTTGAGTCCAAAAGGCAGCTACCTTTCTCTTCTGATATTCAGCGAGGAGGGTGGCTGACAAGGCATTTACACCCCAATGGTTCTTCCAGTCAAGAGAGATGTTTCCTAACATATCTTCGGTCTTTCGCTCTCCTCTATACGCCAATCCCTGTGCCCAAACCCACGTAGGAGCAAACTTACCATTCTCTGTTGAGGTGTAAGAATAGGAACCTAAGGCCGCTAACTGTAGGTTATGTGCTAACTGCAAGGATAACTGCAGGTGAGAATTGAACGTGAGGTTCTTCTCATCATTACGCTCAAACAGCAGTGGTTCTGTTGGTCCTATCTGTGAAGCATTACCGTTCCTCTGCCATCCTGTTCCTACCTTATGGAAGGGTAGGGTAGGGTTCATAGCAGCGGTAGAGTAGGACAATGCTTGTATATCAAATATCTTATCGTCTTGTTGAGAAGAGCCGAACACACCGAAGTCTATCTTTAGCTTCTCATCAAAAGCAAGCTGTGAGATATCCAACTTAGCCACGAAGTTATTGTAGCTCTTGTCCTTAATGACCGTTTGTCCACGTACATAGCCTAATGAAGCACGATAGTTAGACTTGTCACTCCCCCCACTAAAAGCAACGTGATGCGAGTTTACGAAGCCTGTTCGTACTATTTCCTTTTGGAAATCAGTATCATAACCCTTGTCAACATAGTCTAATCCCAATGCTTTAGCCGCACTTATGTACTCTGCAGCATTAAGCATTCGAAGGCGTTTGTACACTACATCGAAGCCTGCAGTCCCATCATAATAGATTTGAAACTTGCCGCCATTACCACGTTTCGTCTTTACTTCGATAACACCCGCTGCTCCTCTTGAACCATACTTAGATGTTTCAGAGGCATTCTTGAGGATAGTAAAGCTTTCTATATCAGCCGGGTAGATAGTGGAAAGAGTAGCTAAATCAGACGAGACACCATCTATGAGGACCAGAGGGTCGTTGCCTCCTGTAAGCGAAGTGGTACCACGAACACGCACACTGGTCAACATTGCCATTCGATCCTGTCCACTTGTTACGACATTCACACCAACAGCTTGTCCAGAGAGGGCACTGATGGCAGAGTTTACCAAACCTTTATTCATCTGTTTCTCACCTACCTTTGCCATAGAACCGACAATAGGAAGGGTGTCATTGATGAGGAATAATGGCTGCTTATGTTTGTTAGTAATTGCCTTATGTCTGCTCTGTGCATTTGCTACAGTGGTAGAACTAATCATCAAAAGGCAACAAACAATTGAGCGGTTTAGGGAGTGTTGTCTGGCCATATTAGGATACAATAAATGTTATTTATACTGTTTATCTAAGCAAATATACATATTTTTCGTGA
>ERZ773212.937-NODE-937-length-13889-cov-9.824635_pt1 | contig 13889 bp, 10 predicted proteins | sample MGYA00581005_ERZ773212 | MGnify/ENA primary metagenome ERZ773212 (study PRJEB29015, sample SAMEA2738154) | human oral metagenome | biome: human oral; feature: human-associated habitat; material: saliva | place: China | collected 2196 ... | reverse complement strand
TTGTCATATCGCCTTGAACTGTGTTGATTTTTAAGCCTTCTCTTTTAGCAACCATTTCATCTCTTTGCAATTGTGATTTAGAAAAATCCATTATAGTTACATCATAACCTTTTACAGCAAAAACTGGTCCTTGCTGACCACCACCACAAGCTAAACCTAATATCTTTTTTCCGTTTGCTTTTGCAAACCATTCTTCTGGAACTTTTTTCCCAACAGTTAATGCAACAGAAATTGGGTTATTTCTAGCTTCTTCTAATTGTTCGTGTGTCAACGGCTCAGTATAGTCATTTTTTACATTATTCCATCTATCTTCATTTAATTTTATATAACTGTTCATCTTATAATCTCCTCGTAATTTTTCAAATGTGAGCTATCGTTAAAAAGTATCAGATATATTTTTATTTACTGTACTCCTCTAATTTGTACCCATATTCATTCAGAAGTTGTTTTGAATAAATTTTTTCATTTTTTGAGTTTCTAACTTCTTTCCAAAGGATAGCCGCAACTTTTAACTTGTTAGAATAATTATTGCTGTGTTCATCTGCACAAAATTCTTTCAGAAATTGATTCCACTGACAAGTCGAATTATCATACTTTGCATAATCTGACTCTCCATAATATATTTTTATCATATCTTGAATTGTAAATTCTTTATCGTTATCACTTTTTACTTTTCTCCAAGCCGTTGCCATATCAGCATTAAATTTAAACGGGCTAACTCCTGTTACAGCTGAAAAATAATCTCTAAATTTTTGGTTAAAAGAAAAACCACATTCTAGCAATGGTGTATTTAAGGATATGACTTCGGCATATTTTTTGTTTACTTTTCTTGTAGACTTTTCTATTCTATTTCCCTTGAAATATTGTTCAATAATATAGTTCAATTCTTTCTTTGTACATCTATACTCTAGTCCAAGAGACTTACATATTTGTGAAAGTTCTTCTCGATACCAATAGTACTTGTTAAATTCCCCAAATGATTCTATATCTTTAAAACTAGGTCTAATTTCCATCACACACTCACCTCCAAAACTTCATGTATATCTAACTTTCCAGCCTTAATCAACTTTATTTATTCTATTATACTATATTACTCGGAGTTCATAAATCATAAAAAATGCAGAGTGATCATTCTTAGTATGAGCAAACTTTACCAATTCTTTTCTCTTTTCCTTCTTACCCAGCTATATGTTCACAGTTATAAAAACACTAAGAAAATATAAAAGACAGATTAAAAATACTATGTACTACAATGGGCTATTTAATGGACCTTTATAAGGAATTAACAATAAAATTAAAGTTATCAAACGTATTTCTTATGGATAGTAACTTTAAAGCTAAAATACTCCTTGTATAAAGCTTTTTTACACCTTCAGTTACTAATAAAAAACCGAGATATTCAAAAGAATAGTGCCAATCTATTTTAACTAGATAGAAAAGAATGAAATTAAAATGAAAAAATAGAAAAAAAGCTATACTACTTAATATAGCATAGCTTTCTCCTAATTTTCAAAATCAACTGAATTTGACAAAGAACAAAATATTCTACTTCACTCTTATTCTCCTGAAGTATGTATTTTCAATTATAATTATATACTAGTACTTATAAACCAAAAAATGCATACTAATGATAGAGGTTATCAATATTAAACTATTATCAACTAATAACTACTTAATTTTTTAAAATGATGATTTTTCATAAAAAATGATATAATAGGAATAAATAATATAAAATATAGTTTAATAATGAATAAAAGGAGAAAAATATGGTAAAAAGTATAATTAGTGATGAATTACCTAAAAAATATCTAGAACGCCATTGTTTAATGTTATATTTATATGATATTTTAGTGGATATTCTTATGAAAGCAGATGCATATAATCTTTCTGATTCAATCTTTGCTGGTGATTTAGCAGAGGAAAATTTAAGTTTTGATGATTTAGAAGAGAGAGAAAGTTTAGAACTTGGAGCAGAATTAGTAGGTCGACATTTTCTATTTTCTATATTAAGAGATATGTGTTATTATCTATATGAATCTCTTAGTTGTATAGAACGAGGTAAAGTAACAGTAGCATACACATTAGCAAGGAAGCCATTGCAAGACAATTTATATTATTTATGCTGGCTTTTAGATAATCCTATTGATCTTTATGAAAATATGAAAAATAAATCACCTGATGAATATGATGTTAGTGTGTTAAAAGGGGAAAAAGAAAGTGTTAAAGCTGTGTATGAAAGAGTTATCAAGAAAATTAGTGAGAGCAAACTAATAGACTTTGAATTATTTACTCCTGAATTATTGTACGAATTAATCTATGATAGAACTAGTAAAAGTGGTCTTAGTCAAGTTTTTGATAAGTCAATACATCTTGTAACTCGAAATAGACATTATAAAACAGAAAGAAAAAATTTAAATTTTATTTTTGCAGATGACAAGGTATGGGATGAATTCTGGGAGTACTATTATATAAAACTTCCTTTTATACTAATGTTTATTGTGGAAGTTGCTATAAAGAATTTTGAAATTATGTTATTAGTCCCAGAAAGTATATGTAAAATTAATCAATTGATAAGAGAATTAAAATTTTCTATCGCTTTAAATTTCGAAGAAAAAGGTAGTTTTGAGAAACTTTTAGAATATACAATTAAACATTCATTGACTATAACATGTGATGAATGCAAAAACAATGTATTGAGTTCTGAAGATTCTATTAAAGAATTTAAGGAAGATTATTTATATACTTGTTCTAATTGTAAAAATATAGAGAGAATAGGTCAATATTATATTTCTGATGCATTTCTTAAAGAGCAATTAGTGTTGGATGCAAGTAAAGAAAATAATATGTACAAACTAAAATCAAAATATAAACGAAAGCAAAGTGGAAAGTAATATAAAAATAATAAACACACGACGATATGCCCCTCTGTCATTAGTTTTCATAATGAAAAGGGGGCATCACATCCGTTCTCCAAAATTCCTTATTAACCCTAACAATAAAAATAGAAAATATTCAATCATTAATCTTATTTCTATTCTTCTCATATATTTATTCTTGGATTTTCCTGATAAAACTTGAGGATTTATATAGACATATCATAATTAATAAAAATAGCACTTACAATATATTATCCAAGTACACTACCTTAATCACACTAATAAACTTTACTTGAAAATAACTCTCCATTTATAAAGTTTCATCTAATTTTAAACTTTTCTATGCAATATTCATGAATTTTTTTCTGAAACCTACTTATTTTTTAAATATAACCTTTAATATCTCTAATATATATTCAATATGTTTAATCTTATCTTCTTAATAATTAATTAGTTTTAATACAAAAAATACAAAAAATACAAATTCAATATTCTATATTTAAAGAAAATATAATGACTTTAATATTCTATTTCTATTATTTAATAAATCTGAAAATATGTTATTTAAAAATAAACATATTATAAAGTAATACTAGAAATCAATAAAAATTTTACTGACTAAATTTTGAATGACTTTATTATTTGTTTTTAAATAACTTGCTTTGACTTTATTAATTACATTTTCATCGCTACCCTTTAAATGAACGCCATCATTATATAATGGTTGCAATAAATAGTATAATTCTGGAATCTTATTACCTAATTCTTCTACAAAGTTCAACTTCTTAGTTGTTGTATGAACTTCTAAAAATTTTGAAGTATTCTCTTTACTAAGCTTTAAACAAGCAATTTCTTCTATACGAATTCTTATTCCTAAAGCAACCATAATAGGGTTATACTGTAAATTTTTCAGATACTTATTTTTTACTTCATCATACAACAATCCTCTAAAAGAATCACTAGTATCTATAGAAAATGGTGATAAATTACTATTCAAATCACTAGAAGTAATATGATTTTCAGCAGTATAATGAAGATAAAATCTCTCAATTTCATTTTTTATATTTTGACCTTTTTCTTTAGATTCTCTCAATCTTAAAATTTTAACTATTAAATTATCAATATCCATTTTATGATACATCGATATATAATGGATCTTTTTCTTATTAAAATAATAATTACCAAATAAATTTGGATCTAAATGGGTGAAAATTATAGGATATAATATTTTATTATTTCTTTTACACTCCTCGATTAATTCAGATAAATAATACTGAACCGCTAGCATATTACTTCCATCTAAGTAATCGAATACCTCATCTATTATTAAAATACCTACTTTATGTTTAAATTGTAGTTTAAACTTCGTTATATTTGCAATAAATGATAAGATATCTCTTTCTCCATTTGACATCGCTTCTGCGCGCATAAATTTTAAAATTAATTTCCCATCTCTTACTTGCGTTTTATAATTGAAATTAGTTGTATCGAAAAGACTCAATCTTTCGTCTATCGTTTTTTTTTGCTATTTGATATTTTAAAAATTCAGAGTGTTTTTTTAAAATTTTCATTGCATTACTTTCACCGTTTTTAGAAATAAAAAAACATATTTGTATTACTGTACATATTGCATCTAAACGATTCCAATCGTCTGGTACATTATTCAGAGTTGAAATTACATCACTAAGACTTTTTATACTATCACTAAAATCTATATCATTAAAATTATTCTCAGTTTCCATATAATGTTTCCTATTCCTAATTTCAATACACTCAAGGAATTTTTTCAGTTGATTTTGTTCTCTTTTTTGAAGACATTTTTTTATTAAAGTTATATTTTCACTCAACATAATTATATTCTCATAATCGTTAAGTATATTAGTTATATCTATAAATAATCCTTTATTTTCTATAAAGATTTTCTTAATTTCTCTAAAAGAGTATCCTAAATCAATTTTTTCAGGTACCTTCTCATAAAAAATTATTTCTTCAACTCTCAAATCTGCACTTGATGTATTAAATCCGTTAATTTGTCTTGAAGTACTCTTAGCAAAAATAGGAGTACTAATAGTATGAATGGTGATATTTTTGGAAATTTCATTCTTAAAATTTGTTGCACTATACGTACCAGATTTTTCTCCAACTAACTCGATTTCCAATTTTGGATGATTATCTTTATTATTTTCAAAAAAATCTTGCTTTTTCATATTGATTTTCCCTTTAGTTGCCAACTTAAATGCTTTAGCTATAGTACTCTTTCCATATCCATTTTGCGCAACAACTATATTAGGTTGATTTGCGGTAAGATTAGTAAACTCTAATTCAAGATTACCTTTTCCTTTAATATTTTCAATTCTAATTTTCTTTATACAATTTACCATTTTTATTCCTTGTATTTTTTATTTTTAAGCACAGAACTTAAATTAGTCTAATATCACGTCACTCGATTAGATAGTAACACAAAATTAATATACATAATAAAACCTTATTATAATTCATTCTATATTTTATGTAATCATACTAAAATTAACAGAACTATTTTCTACTTAGAACGTCCCTAAACTATATTAATATTTATTATATATTTTTAATTTATATTCACTACAAGTCCTATAATTAAATATAACATTACTGATTTTATTCAAATGAATACTTGATAATATACCTAAAATTTTTAAAAAATAATCATAAACTATTTCATCTCTACTATTCTAATAGTTTCATAACTATTTACTCTCGCAAAATAAAGTGTATTCAACAATATTTACCTCTTTACTTTTGTAATTATGTATTTTTTAATTCCACCTTTAATCCTACTTTGACAAGCACTATAAAAAACATCTATATTTATTAAACTATTATATCTTCAATAATATTCCTTTACTAAAATTCAAATCTCATTTGTATATTCTTACAAATAGGGTTATTTACATACTCAAGAACATGTTTACCAATATAGTAAGCTAATTCTACTGGCACTGCATTTCCTATAATTTGTTCCAAATCTGTCTTACTTCCTTCTAACTTAAAATTTTCTGGGAAAGTCTGTATTCTTGCCCTTTCTAATGTAGTAAGAGCCCTTACTCCTTGCAAGTTTTGAGTTGCATCCCCCAGATGAACTGTATAAGTTGATGGAATAGGTCTATTGACTCCACGCACGGTAGGAGAAGGTTCATCTATACTAAAGATTCCTCGTCTTGCATATGATCTTGGATGTCTATAATAAAACCCTGTTCCCAACTCATCTCCTAAATAATCCCTTACTGTCATTCTTTTTTTCGAAACATCTCTTAGCAGAGAATCTTCTAAAAAGCCGTCTACTCCACCTAATTCACCTATCATAAAATACCTTTTTCTATTTTGAGGTACACCACATAAAGAAGCATCTAAAACTACTTGACTTAATCCATATCCCGCTTCTTTAAAAATCTGAATCGCCTTAGGTAATGTTTCAGATTTAATAATTCTTTCTACATTTTCCATTACAAACCACTTAGTTCTTACTCCACAAACAAGTTCTGAAAATTTTATTGTAAGATTTGCCCTTCCTTGTGTTTCATCCTGTTTCCCTGCAGAAGAATAGTCTTGACAAGGTGGTCCTCCAATAATGATATCTGGTTTAAATTTTTTAAAATAATCTGGTGTAATATTATATATATCTTTTAATTCAGCTCTATGTTTAGTAAAATTAGCATTATAAATATTAATAGCAGGCTAAAGAAGCAGGGAAAGATGAATTAAACTGATTCTTTCCCCATGCATCTTTTAGACTGTAATCTCTATTGGAACGTTTTATTCCAAATAATCCTGGTTTTAAGTTTTCCTTATTTTTCATAATCGACTCCTAAACAAATAGTTAAATATAATCTTCTTAAAACCATACTTTACACAATTATAAAATCTCAACAAAATTCTCATCAACACATATTTTCTATGATATTAATTTAAACTTTTATAAAATGCATAATAATTAGTATTAAAAAATATTCATTAAATTTAATATATATATTAAATTTTTATTCCATACTCTAATTTCACAACAATACTTGCCTAAAAAAACTTTTTCATAATCTCTATAGTACGTGTTTTTAAAAATTATCATATCTCATTATACAATATTACATCCTATTCTAAAAAATACTAAAATTTCCAATTAAACGCACTCTAGTTTAAACATATTTATAATTATTAAAAAAATGTCACATATTCAGCGGTTCACTGTTACTGTATCACTACTCCTCTACGACAGCTATCGCATAAAGCATTCATAATTAATGGCTTCGGTCTGTGCCCTTGTCATTAAAACGACTGCTTCAACATGTTCTGTTAGTTTCCTTATATACTATAGGACGAAATGCTTGCCTAAAATAATTAGAATAATACTATAGAACTAAACTGATGCTTAAACATCATCTTGTTATTGTAAATTAGAAGGATAATTTTAGGAAAAACTATCCTTCTAATTTATCCTTGCACTGATATGGTACATATCCAACTCTTCCTCACCAATGATTAATTTCATGTTAAGTCTAGTAGGATTTTCATCATGATCCAAAGTTCCTACAAACTTGACTTCAATAGTGGGTTTAAATTGTCCCTTATCAATTGAACCTTCAATAGTTTGAGTACGCTGTATACAATCCTTAGTTCTGCCTATAGGAATTGCTCCCCAACATTGTACTGGTGCTGCTCGTTCTATAATCATTCTAGGTATATATTCTGGAGCAAATTGATCCTTAGCTATACATAAGCCACCATTGACTTTAAAAGACCGATACAAATTTTCAAATACTTTACTTCTACTATCTTTCAACTTACATCTAAAACCAATTAATTTCTCCACAGCACTAGCAATTTCATCAATATTCTCATTTATATACTCCAGTACCTCTTGATTTTCGGGTATATTTTGTCTAGTCTCATAAATTCTTTGCCAATTATTATTATTTCCTTTATAATTTATGCAATTGAGTTTTGCCACCTCATTAAAATTCAAATCCCTGACTTTATTTTTTGTATGTGCTGCATATAATCTTACTCCTTTATTCTGTGTCAAGTTATTAATTCCTCCAATAATTTGAACAGATGAACCACAACTTGGGCATAATGCATATTTTTTTCCAGCTTGAAAATAAGGAAAGCTTTTGTTTGTTTTATCTTCAAATTTTTCAATATCAAATGGAATACCTGTATTTAACTTTACATGTTTCATAATTTCTCCTCAATTATTATATTCTTACTGGTGAAATTGTTTTAGTTTATGACTATAAAAAGAAATAATACTCTAAATTATACTATTGGACTTAACTAACTTAGATTGAAATACAATGTTTCTAGCTTTTGTCTGTACAACTCTCCCAAGTGGTTTAAATCTTTTTCTCGGTTTTCTACTTCAAATACCTTATATTGCATTTTCTCCTCAGGTATTAACTCAGTTAAGATAGAATTATAAATAGAATATTTATCATCAATATCAATGCTTACAGTATTAACTAATGAGAACTCAACACTATTATTTATCACATTTTCTAACACTACAATAATTGATTTCAATAGTAAACAACTACAAACGCCCTTTCCTCTATACTCAGATATAACACCGATACTTTTATATCTAAAATTATAATCCGCAGTTTTATTGACGCTATCTCCAACTCCTATATTACGAAAATAAAAACTTTCCGATAGACGCTCACCTTTAAATATCAACTCCAGCTCTAGACTACCCTGCACTTCTAGAAGTGATTCAAATATCTGATTCTCCCAATTTTCATAGTGTGTTTTAAAACATAATCCCATTTCTTGTGCTAAAATATCATTAAACTTTGGATCGTAGTCCATAGGATTAGAATCATTTCCATTTTGATACACTGAAAAATTAAAAATAGTATCATCACCTATATCTAATGGTTTCATATTTGAAGAATTTCCATTTAAAAATCTCTTTATTCTATCTAACAAGTTACTAATCCATGACATGTTGCTAACCTCCTAACAAAACAGCAATCCTTTTTCCTATTATACCACTTTCAAGACTATTAAACACTAAAGAGGAGCAACCCTCATCAGGTTGCTGCTCCTACAATGTTACTTCGGTCTCTTCAAGGAATACAATTGTAATTGAACTATCAATAGTTAATTTGATGTGATCGAGTACTTGACACATCACCTCACCATTAAATTCTAAATTTTCTTGGGACATCAAATGTTTAAGTCTATCACCGTACATCTGTTCAAGAAGATTTCCTTCTTTTTGGAGTCTTTTCCATCTCTCAAACAAAAGATTCTTGTTATCCTTTAATTCTTCAATCGCTCTAAGGAATATAGTTTCAAGCATTTCTTCATCGATATGGTTGTTCTGACAACCAATCTGGCCTTTAATCCTATATCGATTATTACACTCCCAAACCTTGCGTTTGCCTCAACTTTTCGTCCAGTTCTTTCGACCAAAGGCTGAACCACATTCGGCGCAAAATACTTTTGTTGTATAGGGATTGTTTTCTTTCTGCATGATATAAAATTGGAGCTTATGTTGATCTCTAAGTTTCTTTCTTTTTGCTATTTCTAACTGAACAATCTCCCACTTCTCTCTATCTAAGATTGATTCATGATTTTGCTCGATATAGTATTGATTAACTTGTCTATCATTATCAATTCGTTTCTTCTTTAGGAAATCAACGGTATAGGTTTTCTGAAGAAAAGTATCACCCTTGTATTTTCATTTTAAAGCATTTTCCATATAGCACTTGGGCACCACCTTGCTTTACCTGTGCAACCTAGTATTTCCTGTTCTCTTAGCTCTTTTGAAATTAATTACGGGCTATAACCTTCTAGTAATCTATCAGACATATACGTTAAGTCCTTAGCTTGTACATGTTTTATAATGCGATTTGCTTTTTTATATTTGTCCTAAAATATAAACTTCATAATATTTACTCCTTACTTAAAATTTACAATACCAGTATATAAACTAATAAAAGGATGACTATATAGTCAACCTAAAAATTTTTATAATTGTATCAAGTTTTACCCAAAAATACTGTATTAATCTAACCTTCTCACATTAAAAACATCAAAAGTTCAGTCTGCGAAAGCATTACATCCTTTATATCAGGACTAATACTCTCACTTATTAACACATTTAAAAAAGCATCAGTCAAAATATAATCACAATCTATATAACACTACAAAAGAGTATTCCACTATTTGCAATACTCTTTTGTAGTGTCTCGCTAGCTTTGCATAAATGCTACCGAAGCTCCTCACCGCTGCGACGAGACACATTAGAAATTTTGAACCCTGCGAAATTATTGTTATCATAATCTTGCCCTCCATTACATTCAATACATTGAATAAGCGATCACTTACTAAGTCTATAAGTATTTCTACAGTCACTTGTGTGACCAATAAAAATAAGGTTGAGGAGTCTGATACATCGGTTAGCAACAAATGATGAGGAGGGGAGTCGAACCCCTATTCCCGATAACAGAAGATTCAATATTTCAATTTCATTCTATCATAAAATTTTCAAATAAACAATCATAATTTTACTCTTAATGTTCTAAAAATTAAAACTCAAGCTTTGTTAAGAAATTCATCACAACAATTACAAATTTCCCCAAGACCAAATCTTGCCTAAGTTTCATATATAAGAGGTGATGCATTAATTCCCATAAAGCCATGCTCATAGGTAATAAATGTACCCCCTACGTGTAACTGGAAATATAAACACCTATCGGACCAAAACACTCAACTTCTGCTATCAGTCTTATACTTCCTTATATATCAAAAAAAGCCTTACAATCAAGGCTTTTCATTATCCCTTTCGTTCCAAGGTTTTTACGCTTTGACCAGCAAAGCTACACACTCAACATGATACGTTCCTGGGAACATATCTACAGGTTGCACTGCACCTAGTTTATAACCTAGACCTCTCATAATTTCCATATCTCTAGCTAATGTTGCTGGATTGCAACTAACATAAACTATCTTTTCTATTCCCATTGAAGCTAAATCTCTTAAGAAACTTTCCTCGCATCCCTTACGTGGTGGATCAACGATAACTGCATCTAATTTCACATTTTGCAAGATTAATTTTTTAATTACATCTTCACTCTTACCTAGTAAAAATTCAGCATTAGTTATATTATTATTTTTAGCATTTTCGCGAGCATCTAAAACAGCCGCTTCTACTATTTCAATACCGTATACTTTCTTAACTTTCTTCGCTGCGAATAGACTTATTGTTCCAATACCACAGTAAGCATCAATTATCGTATCAGTTTCTTTTAATTCTGCAAGTTCTAATGCTTTACTGTATAATACCTCTGTTTGAACTGGATTCACTTGATAGAATGAACGAAGTGAAATCTTGAACTCTATTCCGTCTAACGTGTCAGTTATGTAGTCTTTACCAAAAAGTTTTTCAGTTTTATCACCAAAAATTACATTAGTCTTCTTATCATTAATATTTAGCATAACGCTGACGATTCTATCGTCCAATTTAGATATTTTCTCAACGAATTCATCTAGTTTGTTAAACTTCTCTTTCGCGACAATACCAACCATAATTTCACTTTTTAGGGTGTTCGTTCTAAACATAATATGTCTAATTGCACCTGAGTGATTATTTTCATCATAGACAGATAAGTTAAGCTCTGAGATTAGACTACGTAATTTATTCATTAATACATTGTGCTCATCATATTGAATAAAACACTTCTCTATATTAACAACATCATGGCTTCGTGGTTTATAATATCCCATCTTAACCTCGCCATTAACATTTTGTACTGGAATCACAGATTTATTACGATAATGATATCCGTCTTCCATTCCTAGCGTATCTAATACTTCGATAGAATCTTTTCCAAGAGCTTTATCCATAACATTTTGAACTTTTTTCTTTTTAAACTTCAACTGTTCTTCATAGTTCATATGAACTAAATTCGCCCCTGAAGTTTTGGGAATACCATCTACTCTATTTTTAGAACTTTCAATAATATTAAGAACTTTTCCGTAACCAAGATTTTTCTTTAATTTAATTATCTTAAATTTGATTACTTCACCTTCTATAACATCTTCAATAAAAATCGGAAAATTATCAATTTTTACTACACCAAGACCATCGTGGGTATAATCTATAACTTTCCCTTCGAATACATCATTTTTTTGCATAATTCACCTTTCTAAAATAAAAAGGAGAACAGCTATAGGAAACTGACTTCCCTACTCTGTTCTCCTACATTTAATATTTATTAAACTATCTTTACATGCTTAAACCAATTACTTTAATTGAATTAACAAACTCAAGATCTTTAATTCGTTTATTTAATTTTTCAATATTTATATCACCTGAACTTAACTCTAAAGAAATAATTATCGTAGCTTTTGCATTTATCGGTACTGTTTGGTGAATAGTAAGAACACTACACTTTTCTTCATTAACAACCGCTAAAATTTTACCTAATATTCCTGGAATATCATCAACATCAATAGACAACGATAGAATTGATTGTCTTTTCACATCTTGAATTGGAAAAATTGTATCTTTATATTTATAAAATGCACTCCTACTTAAATCAAATCTTTTAGAAGCTTCTAAAATTGATAATTTCGAATCTTCTTCTAAAGCTTTTTTCATCGCCAACGTCTTCTTTACAGCTTCTGGCAATACATCTTCTCTAATTATATAATAAACTTTTTCTTTATCCACAGTGGTTATCTCCTACTCTACGAATTCAAACTCACCTTTAAGAATTTTAACCGTATCACCGTTTTTACATCCTCTTTCACGTAAAGCATCATCTACACCCATAGAACGCATTTGTTGAGCAAAACGTCTAACAGAAGCATCACGGTTAAAGTCAGTCATTAAGAATGCACGTTCGATACCAGGTCCACTTACTACATAAGCACCTGTGTCATCACGAGTAATCTTGAATGTTTCATCCTTAGGTTTATGTTTATAAAGAACTCTGTTTTCCATACTTTCTTCTTCAGTATCAAGTTCATATAACGTATTCGGATCTGTATTATCAAGTATATCACTTATTTTATAAAGTAAGTTATCGATATTACTACGTGTGAATGCAGAAATTTCAACGATATCAACTTCTTCACCATCATTTTCTAAGCGTTTTTTAAACTCTTTAAGATTGTCGCTAGCCACTGGAATATCCATCTTATTAGCTACTACTACTTGAGGTCTTTCTAAAAGTCTCATATTGTATTCTGCTAACTCTTGATTAATAATTTTATAATCTTCATATGGATCACGACCATCAGTTGCTGACATATCTACTACGTGAACAATAACTTTTGTTCTTTCAATATGACGTAAGAACTGATGTCCAAGACCTACACCTTGGCTAGCTCCTTCGATTAATCCTGGAAGGTCAGCCATAACAAAACTTCTGTGGTCTTTTGTTTCTACTACTCCAAGATTTGGCGCTAATGTTGTAAAGTGATAATCAGCAATTTTTGGTTTTGCTTTTGATGTTATTGATAATAATGTTGATTTACCAACAGATGGGAATCCAACAAGACCTACATCAGCCATAAGTTTTAATTCTAATGTAAGATTTCTTTCTTCTCCTGGTTCACCATTCTCAGCAATTTCTGGTGCTGGGTTTGAAGGTGTTGCGAAACGACAGTTTCCACGTCCTCCACGTCCTCCACGAGCTACTACTACTTCTTGCTCATGTTCTACTAAGTCTGCTAATACTTCTCCAGTATCAGTATCACGAATTACAGTTCCAGGTGGTACTTTTAAGTATAAATCTTTAGATTTTCTACCGTGCATACCTTTACTCATTCCGTTCTCACCATTTGGTGCTACGAATTTCTTCTGATAACGGTAATCCATAAATGTTCTTAATCCTTCATCAACTATGAATACGACATTGGCTCCACGTCCACCGTCTCCTCCAGCTGGTCCACCTTTTGGAACATACTTCTCTCTTCTAAATGCTACTAATCCATTCCCACCATCACCTGATCGGACGAATATTT
>ERZ773212.929-NODE-929-length-13954-cov-13.444061_pt1 | contig 13954 bp, 17 predicted proteins | sample MGYA00581005_ERZ773212 | MGnify/ENA primary metagenome ERZ773212 (study PRJEB29015, sample SAMEA2738154) | human oral metagenome | biome: human oral; feature: human-associated habitat; material: saliva | place: China | collected 2196 ... | reverse complement strand
CGTGGCTAGATATTGATAGCGAAACTCTGTATCAACATCAGGAAAATCTGGAAATGCGCCTAGCCGAAGCACGTCAGAAATTGGCGGGATTAAAGAAGCGCCTGGAAAATCCGACTTACGTTGAGAAAGCGCCAGCCCACCTTGTCGAGGAAACTCGCGAGCAATTAGCCGAGCAAGAAAAAATCATTACTCGGCTCGTTTCGGAACTGGAAGTGATTAGCTTAAAATAGCCTAACTCACACCTTCAAAATCAAGGTGATATCCATCAAAAGTATGTTGACCACGAGCGGCATATTTTTGGCGCAATCGCTTCTTATCGTTGTTACGAGGCGTAGTTCGCGGTCGCGCTGAACCTTCTTTCAACATATCTGACAATTGAGCGTGTTCTGGATGAGTATGGGGCTTTGTTTCTGGCATTTTTATTTCGCCCTCAACGTCACTTTGAACGCTATATGTTTTCCAAGATGACAAAAACGCTTTATCGACGTTGGTATCGTGCAGCAGCACACCAAACGCTACGTTCAAGCTGACAAACATAGTTGTAACGGTGAAAAACTGTTGTACTAAATTCATTTTTATTCTTTCTTTTTGTATCTATTTTTAGAATACTGGTTATAATGTTAGCATAAGCTTTGTTTTTTGTCAAGTATATTTCCCTATATTAGCCTATGCGATCTAGACAAAAAAATAGGCCTTAAAGAGGCGACTACTGTTTATTTTTACAGCTTATTACGCTACTTTTATCTTATCGGCCTTCACATACCTCTGTTGAATAGCCCTACGGACACTTTCAGGATCTTCGACGTGCTTAAATAATATAGAATCAAGACCGTCTTTCATCTCTATGAAAACCGATCCGTAATTAAGATATTTACCTATGATAGACTGCTCCACTCTTACTGTCTTAATATCCTCATAAGGGATCTCTTTACTGTAAGTCTTAAGCGAACCAGTGACAAAAACCAAAAAAATCGGCTCAAATACCAATTTTGTATTTTTATAATTCAAGTAGTCAAGAATAGCCACAATACCACCGGTGAGCATGGCCAATATAAATTTAAAAGATATAACATAGTATATTAAAATAGCGGCAATACTCTGACGATATTCGACAACAGGCTCTGCTTGACTATTCATGTTAATCCACCTACCTTCTTAAAATACTTGGCGGAAGGGGAGGGATTCGAACCCTCGGTACGTTTTACCGCACGCCGGTTTTCAAGACCGGTACCTTCAACCACTCGGTCACCCTTCCGTACTATCTCTGAATTTTGGCGGAGGAGGGGGGATTCGAACCCCCGCTACAGATCTCTCCATACTAACGATTTAGCAAACCGTCCCCTTCAGCCACTTGGGTACTCCTCCAAATTCACTATTTAGTGTACCATATAAGTGTAATTATTAATAGCTTTATCGTAAATAGGGTATAATAGAATTATGATAAAAGAATACGTCTCTAAAATTACAATAGGATTACTTACAATTGGGTTCGGTATAGTTTTAGCAACCGCTCCAGTTTCTGCATTAGGTGAGGGCGGTGCTCCAGCTGGAATTAGCGCGGCACGCGGCGACAACACACCGTCCAACTTGGCTAATGGTGATTCATCAATCATAAGGCGCGCCATCAACATTATGCTATTCGGCGTCGGCGTCTTAAGCGTCGTTATGCTAATCTTCGGTGGTTTCCGCTACGTAATATCTGGCGGTAAAAAAGAATCTGTCACAAACGCCAAAAACACAATTTTATACGCAATCATCGGTCTACTAATCGCGGTCTTTGCTTACGCCATAATCAACTTCATCCTTGGCGCAGCTTTGAGCGGTGGCTCAACCACTAACGTTTAATTGTTCGTTAATTCTCACCGTGATATACTAACGTCATGAACGATAGTCCAGAAAACCAAGACTTTGAAACGCCATCACCTGACAGGATTGATTTAACCGAGCCAATAGCTTGGAACGCACCAGAAGGCGTGCAAGTTCAACGTGGTAAATTGTGGTACGTGTTTTTTGTCATTGTGTTGATAGGTTTAATGGCTTTAGCAATTTTGGTATTTAAGAACTGGACTTTCGCAGTTTTATTGCCAATTATGGCTGTAGCCTTGTTTGTATTGTCAAACAAAACCCCACAAGTAATAAACTACGCGATTAGCCCCAAAGGTATTTACATCGCCGATGTTTTACACGATTTTAGCGAATTTCGCGCATTTGGATTAATTCACGAAAACAACCAACATTCGATTCTATTATTGCCAGTAAAACGATTCTCACCAGGTTTGACTATTTATTTTTCCGAAGCAGAGGGCGAAAGAATCGTCGACATGCTCGGAGCGCGCCTACCAATGCAAGAAATTAAGCCAGACGCCTTAGAGAAATTTATTCGGCTGATAAAGCTATAGCTTGATTGACTATATTTTATGTGGTAGAATACAAAAGTTCAGTGCTTTATAGCAATGAAAGTACTTTACATTTTCATTATGGCCAATCGATTTTCGAAAGGCTGTATGCACCCGTAGCTCAGCTGGATAGAGCGCTGGCTTGCGGAGCCAGAGGTCGTAAGTTCGAATCTTGCCGGGTGTACCAATTAACCTAAGGAGGGGTATGAATTTTATTAAGTACGTAAAATATTCAGGTCTAGCAATTATTGCAATTTTTACAACATTTATTGCATTTATATCGGCAGCGGTATTTATTGAGGTAACAACCTGGGATGAGGCTGGTAAATGGATTATCAAGGCCGCTGAATTAGCCGGTGTTGGCCTATTGTTAAGCATTGTTATGAGTATTATTGGTACTATAGTCGCTAAAAACGCAAAGAAGAAATAGTCCCATTAATTAGTTAGATACGGAGAGATGCAGGAGTGGTTGAACTGGCCGCTCTCGAAAAGCGGTATGGGGCAACTCATCGAGGGTTCGAATCCCTCTCTCTCCGCCATAGATATTATGAAAATCACCATTATAACAATCGGAAAAAAGAATGAAGCCTGGGTTCAGCCAGGCATTTTTCGTTTTTTAGAGCGTCTACGAGCACCTTTTGCTGCGGAAATGATTATTCTACCGCATTCAAGCTTTGAAGGCGACAGAGCACGCCAGGAAGAGTCTGAGCGTATTTTTTCACGCCTCAATTCGGATGACTTCGTTATTTTGCTCGATGAGCGCGGAAAAAACTTATCATCGCCGGAATTATCTGACTTAATAACCGAACATATCGACAAACATATCGTCTTCATCGTCGGTGGTGCTTACGGAGTTACTAGCGACTTGCGCCAAAAATCCAACATCGTTTGGTCGTTATCGAACTTAGTGTTTCCACACCAATTAGTTCGTCTTATTTTAGCTGAGCAATTATACCGCGCCCAAGAAATTCATCGCGGAAGTCATTATCATCACTCATAATTTCGGGCGCCCGTGCCTGGCAATAACCGCAATTTCCACGTGTTTGGCGCCATTTTTCTTCAAACATTCCGCCGCCGCCAACACAGTTGAGCCAGTCGTAAAGATATCATCAATAATGATATACCGCTTATTTTTATCAACTTTACCCGCAATTTCAAAAAACTCCTTTGCTTGACGTTTTCTCTGGGCGGAAGACTTCGTAAAGTGCTGAGTGACGTTATTTCTGCGCCGGAACAGGGAACAACACTCTATTTTTCTACGTCGAGATAGTTTAATAGCAATTTTTCGTATATGATCAAATCCACGACGCCGAATATTCTTAGAAATTGTAGGGATTGGAACAATTATTGTCTCTGACGACAATTCAGGCAGAGCTTCGTCTAAGAACTCGCTCAGTAAATCAGCCGCCGCCTGAACGCGGTTAAACTTATAATCATCAATAATCTTTGCAACAACACCCGTACGTCGTGAAAAACACCAGATCATATCACAGGGGAGCTTATGCTTTTTACATAAATTGCCATTCTCCAATAAATCACCACATAATACACACATATCATACTTCCGACTGATGATGTATTTTTTACAATCTAAGCATAAAATATCACCCGTTTTACCACACTTATAACAGTGGTGAGGAGCGATGATCGATAATAGCGTGTCAAACATTGTAATTTTTACGTTTTAAGCCTTTCTCTGTTGATTATAACGCACATTACAGTTATACTAATAAAGACTTTGTCAATGAGCCTATTATAAAAGTGGAGGAAATTATGGCCCGAAAGCAAGATGATACATTACTAACAGAACAGGAATTGGCAGCGGCGTTTATTGACGATGATAACGACGATCTGCTACCTGGTTTTAACGACGACAATAGTAGAAGCAACAGTACACCAACAACACGATCCGATGACAATTGGGAAGATGAAGCTGATGATGCAATGGGTCAATTAGCTGTTGACGTTTTTGAGACAGAAAATAACCTAGTTATCAAAGCTCGTACTGCCGGCGTAGATCGAAACGACCTAGACGTAAGCATTTCTGACGGCATCTTAACAATTAGCGGCACACTGTCTAGCGGTGACGAAGCAGACGTTCGCCAATGGCACATCCAAGAATGCTACTGGGGCGAATTCAGTCGTACATTAGCATTGCCAACCGCTGTGAATGAAGAAGGCGTTAAGGCAGAATTAAAAGATGGCGTTTTGACAATTACTTTTGAAAAGATAAAGCAAGAAAAAGCAAAGAAAATTCAAGTTCTGTAAAAACCATTTCACAGAAAATACCGTCACAAGTTGGCGGTATTTTTTTAACCATAAAAAAAAGAGCCTCATTAGCGAGGCTCTTTTTTATCAATAGGAAGGATTATGATCCTGATGCAATCTTACCGATAACCATATTGACGATTGCGTATGCCAAAATTGCAACCACCAAACCGACAATTGCGTACAAAACTGTATTCTTAGCCGCCTGAACCTTATTACTATCACCAGCTGAAGTGGTGTAACGAATACCACCCCAGATAAGCATGATAACACTCAATGCACCAACGGCAAACAAGAATATGTTTACAAACTGCTTAACCAAAGATTCAGGGTCTGTAGATACCTGATCAACGCCTGTTCCTTGCGCGCTACTAACACCACCCTTTAGAGTAAAGTCTCCTTCAGCGCTTGCAGCTGGAGCTACAGCCAAAGCAACAGTTGGTACTACCAGTAGTCCCGCCAAGATTAATTTTAATTTATTCATTGTTATTTTCTCCTTGTTTAATGATATTACTATTATATATTTTTATCTGTTATTTGTAAAACTAATTATGGATTTATCATAGTCGCTTTATAACCATATTGACAATCGCCCATGCCATAATAGCCACAATTAACCCAACTACTGAATATATAAGTGTACTCTGAGCAGATTTCGTCTTTGAAGCGTCGCCAGATGAGGTGATGTAACGAAAACCGCTAAAAATAATCATAATAACAGACAAAATACCCACAGCCCAAAGTAAAATATTAACTACTGTTTTTATTAGACCGTCTTTGCCGTCAATACTTTTGCCTTGCATTTCCGATGTTGTAGCCGTATCAATTCCTTTAGATACCTGAGCAGAAACACTACCTGACAGGGAAGTAGTAGATAAAACTGACGCCCCGAACACTGCACATGTCATAATTGCTATTGATATTATTGATTTTTTCATATTTTCTCCTAATTAAACCTATTAAATACAAAATTAACAATTGCTGATGCGAATAATGACACAGCCAAACCGACTACCGCATATAAAACAGTGTTCCTGGCTTTTGCGGCTTTCTGAGCGTCACCACTGGAAAGTGCAAACATAATACCACCAATAACTATCATAATAATCGAAATAGCACCAACGGCCGTAAGTAGAACTTCAACGATAGTTTTTATGATGCCGTTCACTTGAGTTTCGCCAGTGTTTTTATTTTTACAATAGACAGAGTTTTCATTTCCTGAGCAAATATTAATACCGTTAGCTGCAGATACTGCTGGAGTAAGCACTCCAAGAAGCCCAACCATTAACATTCCAGCAGTCAGAATTTTCGTAAAAATCTTCATCTTAAACCTTTCCTATAATATACTTTGTTATAGCAATCGCACTAGCAGCAATAACCAGACCAATGACTGAATATAAAATAGCATTCTTTGCGCTGGCAGTTTTGGACGGGTCGCCAGAAGACAGGGAATAGTTTATTCCAGCAATAATCACCACAATAACAGCTATAATACCAGCCACCCAAAGCGCCAGATCGACAAACTTCATAATATCTACACCATTATTCTTCGGCACACCAAGAGCATCTGCCTCTCCTAATAATCCAGCAAAAAATTCCATATATCTCATTTTATACCCCTATCTTTGATGATATAAAGTTAACCAGCGCAACAGAAGCTAGGGCGATAACCAAACCAATCGCTGCACTCATAATAGTTTTTCGTCCACGAGCAGCCTTATCTGGAGCTCCGTTACTGGTCATCATCAAGAAACCACCGTACATGATATATCCAATAGTCGTGTAGCCGATAAGCTGCAGCAAATCATCAACGATATTAAGTGCGATTTTCCAAATATAGTTAGCTTGAGAATTAGCATCTGCGCCTGGACTTCTAAGGGAACAGTCATTATTAGTTAAACCGCTATACCATGGTTTTAACGTTAAAATTTTTCCCTTATTAGAACACGCATCGTTATCGTCCGCAAAAGAAGTATTCGGGAAAGTTACACTCGCCCCAAACGACCCTATAATCATTAAAGACATAGCTATTATAATCTTCTTCATTAATCGAAAACTCCTCCTGGAATAATAAAGTTGGTAATTGCCACCATAAATGCAAACATTATTATCCCAATGACAGTATTCGTCCAAACTTCACGCGCTTTTTTTATCTTATCAGGGCTTCCTTCGGAAGTAGTATATAAGAATGCCCCGTATATAACAGCACCAACCGCCGCAATTCCAATACCAGCGGTTAAAATCTTAATGACTTGCTTTATTATATTAATGATTGCTGTACTGCCCTTACCTTCACAAGAAATAATAGAGGTTTCCGCACCACCACACTCAATAGCTAAAGCTACCCTGGGTATAAAAACACTTCCTGCGATTACTGCTGCGATAAATATACTGATTACAATATTTCTTTTTGTCATAAAATTTTCTCTTATACCTAAATTGTAAAATAGTCAAGCGAAAAAAGCAAACATTTTCCTTGAAAAGACAGAAGTAATCTGATAATATAAGGGATATTGATATGCGCTCGTAGTGAAGTTGGCCTATCACGCCTCCCTGTCACGGAGGAGATCGCCGGTTCGAATCCGGTCGAGCGCGCCACAGATAATTCACCCCTCGACAGGGTGTTTTTTTATGAAAAAATATTCCATATTTATTGCATTTATGTACAATTTATGTTACGATATTGCCAATTGGACTGAAAAGTCTAAGGAGTTTTACAATAAAATACCTGACAATGTCAGAGAAAGGACCCCAAGCGTTATGGATAAAAATCATGAAAACCCTAACCCAAGCGGTTCATCAAAAGAAATACCTAGGAGAGGTTTTATGGAATACCTCGGTGCGGTCGCTGCAACAGTAGCACTTGCTGTAGGCGGTTGTAGTGCAGGAGAAGATAGTCCAGGAAAAAAAGTTCCAGACGCAGAACAAACTACTCCAGCTCCTACCTCTGCTTCAACCGAATTAACGCCAACGGCACGTCCTACTCCAGAGGAAATAAAAAATTTAAAGTTCACAGGATTACCTGAATTAGTTAGTACAATAGAAGGTTTAGATCCGAAAAAAGATCACAATGAAACACGTGCAGCTTTAATTGAGTTTATAAATGAGAACATAAAGGATGATTCCGCAAAAATAGATATAGATGAATATGGAAGAGTCTACACTTCTAAAGAAAATATTCCTGAAACTATGAAAAAAGTGGGAATGAATACAGTGCAGGGCTTATCTATAATATCAAAACTATATGGAAGCAGTGTTCAATATGATTATCCTCTGCAAAAAAAAGATGCCGAAAAAATAATGGATGCATATGTTGAAAACTTTACGGTAGGATCAGGAAGAGAATCTCTACGTGATCATCTGATACCTAGTATAGCAAGTTATCCTATGAATCAAGGAAATAAACTATTTAAGCAGCTTGAGGTAGGTGCACCCCTAGAACCTGTATACGAAGCTGAACCAAAGGATGAAAAAGGCTCTTCTGTCATCTTTCGACGCAATAATCGTAATACTACAGAGGGCGAAACAAAAGATCTACTACATAGCGACGGCTTAAACTGGACTAGTACATTTGCATATCAGGGATTTTTCCCTAAAGGTACTACCCCAGAAATATCAGGAGATACATTAACAGAAGTGGTTGTATTTGCAAGAACCACTAAAGAGAATAACCCTACATTATTAGATACTCCCGCAACAGAACAACAGGGAAATGCTACTCTGTATGAGACAGATGAGGGAATGTATTTTACAGGAGTAATCGGAGCCATCAGAGACGTGCGCCAAGACAGTAAAATACCAACTCTCGTAAAGGGACAAGAGGTTCCGGCCAGTCAAGTTCCTCAGATAGAAAACTATTTTAAGTCTATAAAGTAAACTAAAAACAGATCTTGCATAAACACCTTCATATATGATTAAATGAAGGTGTTTATGTTTATTAGTGGGTGTGGTAGCAAATACAATTCTAAAAAAATAATTGCTTATTTGTTTATAAGTATTTTATTTATTATGTCAGCATCTATATCTATCATGTCTAAATCTGCGCTTGCTGAGGATATAGGAAAGAAAATAGACAACGGCACCGCTTCGTGTAAAGATGTGTCTAAAGGAGCTGGCGGCAAATCATGGAGAGAAACCAGAACCCTACAAGGAAACGAAGGTTGGTGGTGGTGCGAATCGTCAAGTAGCGAACGATATCGACTAGATGAAATTAACTGCGCCGCAGGATATGATATAGACGAAAAAGTCGAGGACTACAGGTCTCACTCATACAAAAAAACTCGTTGCGTCAGCAAAATAGATTACTCTAATCAAACTAGCTATATAGATAAAAGAGCTATAGCGCTAGCTAACGAAGCAAGGCAATCAAGGCTAGAAAGTGTCATACTTCCGAAAATTATGGACACACCATGGTTTAAGAGTGGGTTATCGTATAGAGATAAGATAACTTCTGGATGTGTGGATAACGGCAAAGATAAAGGATACACTTGCGACGAACATGCTAAGATTACTTTGACAAAAGAATTAGTGGGTACATGTATAGCTAGTGCTCGCACAACCGTTGCAAATCGTCCAGACGGACAAGATAAAAGTAATGAACAAATAGATAAAGCTTTTACCGACTGTATAGCTGGAAATTCTGGACTAGACAAAGATACGGTAAATAATAATAAAACACCTATTGCTTGGAACGACATAGACAGCTACATAAAGGAAGAAGACAAAAAAGAAGCAGAAGCAACCGAAGAAAGTAAAGCTGATGAAGCAAAAAACTCATGTGGCATCGGTGGAATGGGATGGCTTATTTGTCCTCTAATGACTTTTATGGGGGAAATTGCTGATGCTTCTTATTCTGTAATATCACAGTTTCTTAATATTAACCCTGCTATCTTCGGTGAAGGATCCGACGCGGTAGGAGCAAAACAGGCATGGAACTTCTTTCGTGATATAGCAAACGTCATATTTGTATTACTGTTTTTATGGGTAATTTTCTCACAAGTCAGTAGTATTGGCATAAGTAATTACGGCATTAAAAAAATCTTACCAAAATTAATAGTGGGAGCTATATTAGTAAACTTATCGTTTTATATATGTCAATTAGCCGTCGACTTATCCAACATCCTTGGCTTTACACTAAAAGAAGCTCTTGAAGGATCAGTATCTGGAGTTGGTGGATCGTCTTCAAATTCAGAAATATTGAGTGGTTTCGGCGCAGCAGTTGCTGGCATTCTAGTTCTTACAGGAACAGTGTTATTTGCAGCGCTTGCGGTCAGTATACCAACACTACTGTCTCTAATGTTAGTGCTGCTTGTTGTGCTTGTCATACTGATAGTTAGACAGGCAGCTATAGTTCTCCTAATATCAATTGCGCCCCTAGCATTTGCAGCTTGGCTCCTGCCAAACACCGAAAGTTTATTCAAAAAATGGGTATCGATGTTTAGGGGATTATTAATGGTTTTTCCTATAATATCTCTTTTGTATGGAGCTGGTAAATTAGCAGGGGCAATATTAGCGACAACAGCCACAAGCGACTCGAACGACACTGTTATAACTATGCAGTTTGCAGCCTTGGCAGCGTCTATTCTTCCATTAGGTGCTACGCCTTTCGTGCTAAAGAGTTCATTAAACTCATTAGGTAGTTTTGCAGGAAAACTTGGCGGATTGAGCGGTTTGGCTAATAAGAAGCTGGGTAGTGCTATCGCGAACAAGTCCAGGATAAGTGATGCTAGAAATGCATGGAAATCTCGATCTGCTAGAAAGCTAGCAGAAAGAAGATCCGGCAATACTAGGTACGGACGAGCCGCAAGTAATCTCAGAGGTAGCAGCTCATGGTTTAAAAAAGGTGTTGGAATTGCAATGAATCCTGCAGCAGCCCTTGATAATAATCGATTTGGTCGAAAATTGGGTCTTGGAGATGGAGTAAGTGCAGCACAAGAAGCCTACGATAAAGCCGCTATGGAAAAGGCTGAACGAGCGCTAACATATAAATATGGCGGAGATGCGGCAAAGGCTCTGAATGACAAAGATGCCGACAAATACATCAGGATTGCAGCTACTAAACAGCTTAGGGATCAGGGAACCTACGGTGCGGATAGAATAGCAGAATATCTAAGTGCCGGAGGAAAGGTGGACAGTGTCAGTATGGCTAAATCACTCACCGATATGAAAGGATCTCATGCGGGTGTTGCCAAAGCTGGATCTGAAGCACTCAAAGCTCTTCAGAAAGAAGATGGACCATCAGAAATTAATTTCAGCTCGGATCAATTTAACAATCTTACTGCTTTAGGTGTAGACGAATTATCGAATAAAGATATCGCTGGACAAAGCGCCAACGCCATCAAAAACAGCAATATTACTGCCGATCAAGCTACTGAAATCTTAAGTGACGACATATTATACTCTTCCGCTAATAATGCCGTGAAATCTGCCTTGAGGGAAAAAGGAGGAGAGCGAATTATTCCGCAAACTCCTCAAGATAATCAGAATGACCAGCAGGATGATAATTCTCAACAAGATAATCAGAATGACCAGCAGGGTAATAGTAGTTCTCAACAATCATCACAAAATAACCAGCAGAGCAATAGCAGCTCTGGGGGGGGAATAATTCTTCCTACTACAGAAGATATTAACAAATACGGTAGAGGACATTAATTGAGAAAAATCATACATAGCACCTTCTCTTGACTTTTTCCATCAAAAATGCTAATATAACCATGAATGGAGTGGTTAATTTCGTACAGGCAGCTTCTTAATAAGTGGCTGCAGTGGTTTATGTTGCTGATAGCAGGGATGCTGGTGGGCATTTTTCTTAATACCTTAACACACTCAACCTCTGTTTATGCCGCAGATGCAACATGGGATGGTCATGATTTAACCTATTCTAATAAAAAATATACCAGGCTAACAGATAACAACAAAGTCAAGAAGTTTAATTTACCTGATAATTCGCTTGTTTATATCAATGAAGATAAAAATAAAAAAGAAGTTAAAGTTATTTACTTCCCATCAGGCGAAATATCTTCGCTAAGTTCCGCAACCTATGCGGTTTATTCTTTTACACCACCAGATACTTATAACCAAACCGATACTTCAACTATTTCAATTGAATCGCCATCTGAAAATTCAACCAGCACTTCCTGTGATGTACAGGGAATAGGCTGGTTTATCTGTCCAGTTTCCAACTGGCTGGCTGATGGCATAGATTATATGTACAGCGCGCTTCAGCAATTCTTAAAAACTAAGCCATTAGAAACAACCAACCAAAATAGCGGAATTTATCTGGCGTGGGTCATTATGCGCAACATTAGCAACGTGGCGTTTATTGTGGCGTTTTTGGTGATTATCTACTCACAATTGACCTCTGTAGGAATTAGCAATTACGGCGTTAAAAAGATGATCCCTAGGTTAGTGATTGCAGCGGTGCTGGTCAACTTATCATTTACGATTTGTGCTATATTACTGGATTTATCAAACATAGCCGGCTACGCTTTCCAAGACGCTTTCATGGGGATTAAAAACACGATATCCACCGTAGGAGAAAATACGGGCGTAGGTTGGACATGGTCAGAAGTTATTATGCTGATATTATCCAATGGAGCTTTTGCTGCTGGAGCTGCTTACACAATATCCCTAGGATCAGAACTGTTGCCGTTAGCTCTGTCGGCAGTAGTAGGAATAGGTCTAGTGCTTCTCTTGGTACTTCTGATTATGGCGGCGCGTCAAGCTTTAATTGTAATCTTAATTATCATTTCACCTTTAGCATTTGTTTGCTACTTACTACCCGGAACAGAAAAATGGTTCAAGAAGTGGAAAGACCTATTCTTAACGATGTTAGTATTCTTCCCAGCATTTTCTGTAGTGTTTGGTGGAGCTCAATTGGCTGGAATATTAATTATCCAAAACGCCACTGGTCCAAATGGCGGAATAATGCAGATTTTAGGTATGGTGGTACAAGTTATACCATTAGCTTTAACTCCTATTATCTTGAAGTTTAGTGGTGGAGTATTAGGCAAATTCGCCGGAATTGTCAACGATAAGAATAAGGGCTGGTACGACAAGACTAAGAACTGGGCGAAGGATAGGCGTGAAATTGCTAAAAACAATAAATTGGCCAATGAAAATATGAGACGATTTAATCCTAACCGCCTACGTCGTTGGGCGGATCACAGAAGCAGGGATCGTAAGAAACGTCTAGAAACATCACAAACAAATGCCGAAAATTCATTTAGAGGTACGGATAGGTATAAGCGTTCAGACTTAGAGGCCAGACGATCCAACAAGCGCTCTGAATTATTATCCGCACAAGATGACAATCGCTACACCGAAGCTACGCTGGGTCACACACCAACTGATACGTATGGAAAGTACGATCGTGCTCTACGAGCTAAGTTCACTAAATACTCAAATTGGCGAGACGCGCAACAAGCTCAATTTATGTCAGATATTAAAGACCTAGAAACCGAAATTGCAGTGTCTGGACTAATTAAGAATAACGCTCAACGCCAGCAGCATAGTGAATTTGCAGAGCAATTGATAAACAGCAAGGAACTTCAAGAGAAGGCTGGCGGCAATGTATTCAAAGATGCAAATGGCAATTTGATTGGTGCAAATGCAGCCTTAGCTTCAGCCATAGCAACCAGCCGTAGTGAATACGCCAAGTCTGTTGATGAAGCTCGTCAGATTATGAAGCATTATAAGCTAAGCTCTGGGCAAAGACAAAAGATATCTTTAGGCAATTCCGTGACGCTTTCAGATGGAACAGTACTGGATAGTAATAACATATTTGTACGTGAAGCCGCAATTGAAGAACAGATTAAATACGGTACCGCAACAGAAGTCGCCGAGCTTCTTAGTGAATTGCCGCCAGAATTCTATTCTTCTGCAGCTTCAGCATTAGCGGAATCTGGTGTAAAGAATAAGGCGTCATTCTTGGGCGGTAAGCTTATTGACGATATGCTAAAGGGTGCTATTAATAACAGGGATGACCTCATGAATTACTTCGCTGACTGGCTACAAGGCGGTAAATATAAACCAGAAACTTTAGCGACTACGGATGCTGACGCTGTTAAGTTATTGATGGAAGCTGTGAATACTACATCTGTTATTACTGATAAGAAACGTCAAGATCTTAAGAAAGTTATCAACACAATTCTTACTGATAAGAGGTTATCAGCTAATGCAACTGACGCAACTAAAGAGCAATTTGAGATTTTCCGCAACATGTTATAATCTCCATATTTTGATATAATATAAGCAGTATGTCGGTGTATAAAGTTCCTCAAGATGTCGAG